>Ga0114978_10004807_pt1 | contig 10863 bp, 10 predicted proteins | sample S_140212_EF_Meta_FD_87027 | JGI IMG/M metagenome (GOLD analysis project Ga0114978, IMG submission 87027) | Freshwater microbial communities from Lake Simoncouche, Canada to study carbon cycling - S_140212_EF_MetaG | ecosystem: Environmental > Aquatic > Freshwater > Lake | place: Lake...
ATATGTTACAGCTTTAAGAAATGGAAATGGCGGCACTTCCTAATCCGCAAGATATCCTGCGAATGCAGCTTATGTTTGGTGCTGGAGGATCAAACATATTGAAAAATATTATTGCACTGAGTCTTTATGATAAACTTGCATCCTCTTACTCAACATGGTTTCCATCCCTAAAAGCTTTTTGCTGTAGAAGACAAAAAGTTTCCTTAAAAGATAAAGAAATTAAATGTACCATTGAATGTGAACGCAATATTCCTCAAAATACATCAAAGCACACAAATGTAAATAATGTACGCATGGATTCAATTATAAGTTATATTACGACTCTTCCTGTTATTCATAATTTATTGTGTATGAATCATCACGAATACTTGCCTCATGAATATGACCCTATTTTACTAGAGCCTGACCTGTATTTTCAGTTAATTAACTTGAAACACACAGATGAACAAGTTGAACTTATTCACTTCAAATTATTCTGTTATGAACACGATATTCAATATTTGCAAACATTTGTTGATAAATGTAATCATGATTATGAACGCAGAATGGCAAATAAGTTAGGAACATCTTTGTATTACTTTGATATGATGACACCCCTAAAAGGAAAGAATAAAGGAACCCAAAATCCTTTACCAACTACCCATATAATTTATACAAAGCATAAGTTTTATACGACTCGTACATTTGATAATGTATTTTTTGAGCAGAGACAGCGTGTAAAGAATCATGTAAATTTCTTTTTGAATCGGCGGGATTGGTATGAAAACAAAGGAATTCCATACACACTTGGATTTTTATTTCATGGTGAACCTGGTACTGGAAAAACATCATCCGTAAAAGCGATAGCTAATACCGCAAGACGTCATATTATTAACATTCAATTATCTGAAATTAAATCAAAAGCTCAATTACGTCACTTGTTTTTCAACGAAGAAATACATGTTCATAACGGAACAACAGTTGAACGATACACAATTCCGGTTCATGAACGTTTGTATGTTATTGAAGATATTGATGCAATGGGGGATTCACTACTTCGACGTGAGTGGAAAAAACCTACTTCTTCGGTGCAAGAAACCCCAAAGAGAACCGGAGATGCATGGCTAGACGCCGTAGACGATGATGTAAAAGAACCTATTGATCTATCATTTTTGTTAAATTTATTGGATGGTACACTTGAATCGTCTGGGCGTATTCTTGCTATATCTTCAAATTTTCCCGAAAGAATTGATCGAGCATTAATTCGACCTGGTAGAATTGATATGATTATTCACTTCAAAAAGTGCAATACAGACATCTTGAATGAAATGTTACTAAGTTTTTACGATAAAGAAGTGAAAGGACTTATTTGCGAAGATTATAAATGGAGTCCTGCTGAAGTAAACCAAATTCTCTTTCGTAATTTTGAAAAGCCTGAAGATGCAGTACGTGAATTAAACGAGCTGCAACCAAAGGAGTTGTATGGGTTTGATTTTGTTGATGTGAATAGAACGTTCACTAAGAGCGACATGCCTTCGCAAGACGAATAATGTTTTGACAATATTTCCAAACATGCTCTTTTGATTCTGGACTCATATTTTTAACATACACTTTCAGCTTGCCAAAGATATTCATATCAACATATTCAGTATATTCTGCAAAGTCATTTTGAAGAAAGAATGTTTCATCTTTATTTATAATTTTATCTTCAAACTCAATTGTATTATCATAAATATACTTTGCGAGCATTGATGGGTTGGTTGCTTTGAGAAGGCGAACAGACGTAATGCATAAAGGAAAATCAGTATCTTGAGGGTACATTTCAGACAGTTCACCAACAAATGTTGTAAATTGATCAAACAGCGCGGTCATTAAGACTGACTTTGATGCCATATTACGTTATATACTTAATTTCTGTGAAAATTCAATTTATTTACGCGAGACACCTGCGAACTCTTTTTCACGTTGTAACGTCATTGCCTCCATCCGTGCTGATACATCGCTATTTGCTCCTGTTTTTTCTTTAATTGTATTCTCGCTCATTGGCTCGGGTCGACCTTGAGATGTGTTTGCTCCATCTAGGAATGTCCATAAACTTCCACCCTCTGATGTAGGCTGAGTTGGGTTATCCCACATTGAGTATGAGTCTCCTAGTTTTCCTGAACCTTCAAACCCCCATGGGCTATACTCACCTGGTGCACCACCCATTTGAGGATTGGAAGTCGGTGCGCTGGTAGGAAGCTCTTTTCGAGAATTTGTAGGCTTGGCAATATAGCCAAAAATATCTTTTCCAACTATTATCTCTTTCGTATCAGGAATGTATAAAGTTGGAACTTTCTTAAGAAAGGTTGGGATTTGATCTCGAGCCAAATTTTCAACCAAGACAAATTTATACAAGCCTGCTTTATTCAAGCCCTTCAGTGTCTCTATAATCTGCTTGCAGTTCGGGCAACGCTCGCTATAGAAAAGATATGGCTGTGACATGTTATTCACTTTTCACGAAAAAAACGGATGAAACATTAACGAAATGTATAAGTAGTAAATGCCAACAATTGAAAACATAAAAGTTTCAAATAAGGGATTCGGGTTCGAGTGTGAACTTAAGGATTTCACTGTTTCCTTTGTGAATGCGATTCGTCGTATTTTGATTGGAAGTATCCCAACTGTTGTTGTACGTGATGTAAAGATCATAGAGAACACAACTCAACTTCCACATGAAATGTTGAAACATCGAATGGAAATGTTACCCATTAACGTCTCACCTACAGATGCAACTACAATCAAAGATGGAAAGATAACATTACGAATGATCGCAGGCGATGACAACAGGATTGTTACAACAAATGACTTTACGATCTATGATTCTCAGCCGGATATTCTTATGAAAGATCGTGATTTGGGAACACCCTTATTATTTCTAAAAATGCGAAAAGGAGAATCTGTATATGTTGAAGCACGACTTGCTCTTGAGCACACACATGTCTCACAAGTTTGTACTGCAACTACACGGTGGCATGTTGATCCAAAACTGGCAGAAGAAGCTCGAAAGGCTCATGTTGAAGAAGGAAATGATGTTCGTATCTTTGATAACTCTTTGGTGCAACGGTATTATTCTCGAACGGAAGATGGACGTCCAAACTGGATCGATTTATCGATTGAAAGTGTAGGTGTTCTTAAATCAAAAGACATTCTCAGCATGGCAATTGTAATCCTTCGAAAACAAGTAGATGACTACATGAAAGAAGCATTAGTAAACATTCAAAAAGAATCAGATGAAGGCACGTATTCGATTTCTCTGGACAGAGGCGGACATACGATAGGTTATTTAGTTCAAGAAGTTATGTATTATGATGCAAATATAAACTTTGTTTCATACGATATCCCCCATCCGCTTAAGAAAACAATGGTATTGCGATTTAATACATCAAAGAAAGCAGAAACAGTTTTGAAGAATGCGCATGATATAATTCAAGAATATTGTTCGATCGTAGAAAAGGGGCTATAGAATAACAATGGATGCCGGATTTCTATATTTTGATCCTGCGAGCGAATTTGAAATAATCGAATCACTAGACTTCGAAGAAGAAGTATCAAGGCCAGAGTCTCTACGCTTTTTTACACTGGATGAACAATTGACAGATTATTTTGATAAAGTTCTTCCTAAAAAAGGTAAGATTTCAAAATTCGAATACACACAGATTTCAAATGAAGTAGACCGTTTGCGTGAGATTTATGAAGATATTATTACAGTTACCGACGCTGATTATACTGTTGATCTGTCCCGTAAAAAAATAAATGTTGATTGGGTGAAACCAATTTATACAGATTTACAATTGGTTGCATATCCTTATGCCGAGAACTGGGTTCCATTATACAAGCCAGGGTTGCGATCGACTGCTAACTATTACCCACGCATGCTAGCAGCGCTACCAAAACCCTATAGATCTACAGAAACAGGCGGGGTGTCGTTTACGGAAGGAGGAATTTTGGTAAATGAAGAGGGTAAGAATTCAATTCATACGCTTCCAATTTATCAACGAACAAAAGGTATTGTGCATGAAGATGGATCCTTTACTGTTGTAAAAATTCCAATTTCAAACACAGCAGATGATGTGAAGGTCAAGGGATTTTTTATTGAGAAGCGATCATTAGATATTCCGAACCCATTAGTAGGAAACCCATTTCTTGCTTCAAGCGAGGAATCTAAATTTTTAACCGAGGAACCTTTATCACGAGTATTTCCAACTATTGAATCAATTTTAACCCACGGTGTTCCTGTGACAACCAAGCCTTACTCTGAAGGCAAACAATTTTTGAAATTATATGATGTAACATTATCGCAAGTTCCATGGGATTTATGGAAAGATAGGTTCCCTCCTGCAGATACGATTGTTTCAACTCCAACTATTCTCTCAGTGAAGTTTCCGAGCATAAATGATGGAGCAGCTCCTTCAAAATCCCTTCAGGATATTTATATACAAGAATGGTACTTGGGAATTGAACCTCGATTTTGGTTATCTAAGCAAGAAGATGGGGGCGCATTAGTGATGAAAATGCTTCTTTCACAAGCCAGTAAATCTGGATTACTAGCACCCGCTATCATAGGTGAAAAGCCTGTTGCATCTTTAACACCAAGCACACCCGAAGAATGTTTTACTATAAATACGTTTGAAGAGTTTTTAAGTTCTGGCGTTTATCGTTCTCCCGAATGGTCGATCGTAAGTGCTGCACTTACTAAACATAAACCACTTCCGTTAGGACATTGTATTCCTGTCGCACAAATTGTTCAAGAACGAGCTGACTTGTTAGTTGGAAATAAAGTGGCCTGGAAAGAGACTACAGATACGGATATGCTAAAAGAACATCAACAATTATTAACATTTTTTCAATACAAACAAAACATACTAGAGAAAGTTGTGTATGATAAATATGCTGGCCAACCTGTTTCGGATACACGAAGACAAATTATAGCATTACTAAAAGATCAATCACGTGCGCCTATTGATAAAGCGGAGGCTATTGGAAAAGTTTTAAGAGGCACAAACTCAAAAAACTTTCAGTATCTTGATTCCGCTGACTCATTTTTGATATGTGAACATACACTCGCAGATTTACGCGGTGATTTGGAAGATGATATGAATGCATTTTATGAAACGTGGACAACAATTGATGAAGGGTTCCGATCATGCATATATTGTGGTGAACGGATTAGTGCAGACGTGTTTAGTGCTCAAGATGATTTTGATGAAGATGGAAATGCAGTAAAATCTCATGATACATTGGGAGATACTGCTTTTCACGGTGAATCTCATGTAGCAGCATTTGCTAACTCATTACAAAAGCTGAAATCTGCGTTTGTATTAGATAATCCAGGTGAATCAATTTTGTATTTACTTTTGTCGTTAATGCAGGTTCTTCCATCCGATACACAATTAATACCGATTATTCAAAATGTACGTGACCTAACAAATGTTCTTCGAGCAAATAAGAAGATTGAAAAGACTGCGAAAGAACGTACTGAAGGTATCTTAGGTATTGCGGCTATGGTAATTCTACTACAGGTTCATAACCCATTTTTAATTCCTCGTCGATCGTTTGGATCAAAAATCTTGAAATTAACAGGATATCCTCGTGATACAGATGATGTGAGCGATTCGCCTACATTAGATATTGTAATTTCAATTTTGAAAACAACGTTTGAATCTTCACCAAATACATTCAAAGGTCCAACGACAACTTTATTACGACTTGTAATTTCAAAGCCGAAAGATGTTCGCAAAGAGTCTTTGTTGTTTATAAAACAGGCTGCTCAAAAATTTAAGGCAGAACTTCTTACTGCAAAAGAAAGATACCAAGCTCCAAGTGAAACCGCCACAGTTTCACAAATATCTTTGCCTGTTTTACTAGTCAAAAAACTAGTATTTACTCCATCGGAAAAGATTGGAAATGAAGAAGAGATGACGGCATGCACAGTTCCAAAACCTACAAGTTATTTAACCGGAAAATTACCGCCAAATATAGTGCAAGATCCAATTTTGTTAACTCCAACAAAACCAAGCCAAACAGCTGTTGAAATTCGTGAAGTATTTGAACCTATCGAAACAGTTGTCTTTACAGATGCTGAAATTCGGCGTAGAGCTGGATTAGGATTTCCTAAATCTACAAAATTAGATAAGTTTGAAGCATTTTTGCGTTCGGATACAGATGGAATTGCGTTTCTCTCTCTATGTAGTCGTATTCTGGATGTATTATCAAAAGAATCTTTCCCATTAGATCGTATTGCTATCTATCGGTCGATGATAACATATTTGCACACAACATCAAATGCTTCATTAGTACGTGATGCGGCTAGAGGAATTGTATATGAATTAATGCAGGAAGTTATGAAACATAAAAATAAAGCAGGATTCTTAAGTAGTTTACAAACTGCTTCTCAACGTGATTTGGTATTTTCTATGATTTTGATTACGAAAGAAGAGGCGACTAAACAAGATTCTGATTTAAGAACACGTGAGCGCGAACTTTTCAAACAACGCATGAGAAGTATGAACGATACAGAACGTGAAGCAACAAAAATGCTTTTGGATATTGGAATCGCTCCTTATATTATCACGAATGAAGACCGTGAGATTTTTGCAAAAGAGTATAGATTGCCTGATCCTGAATCTGAGTATGAACGAATCCAACAAGAAGAAGATTTGAATCGACCGGAAGAAGGATATAACGCGTCAAGAGATGTAGAAGACGGAGATGCGGCAATCGTACAAGGCATTGAGCAACAGGTGGATTATGGTGATTATGGCGATAGACGTGAAGATTTGCGAGACCGTAATTATGAGGCAATTGCTGACTTTGATTTTGATGAAGGTTATGGTGTGTAAAAAAATCTTTTTATAAAATTATAATGGATCCAACATCTAAAAATCTAACTCTTGGTGAGCAAATGGAAGAAGAAGCAGATACAAATGCTCTTATTAAGGAAGCTATGGACAAAGGTACGAGTGGAAGTGACTCAACCCTTAAGCCAAGTGCTCCTGCGTTTACGCCAACTGTAGAAAAAGGTGGTCGTAAGCGCCGTCGTGGTCGTAAGACTGCTAAGAAAGTCAAGGGACGCAAGGCGCGGAAAACACGCAAACATTAAGCCATTCTCATTTTTTCTATTTTATAATTACGCTTTTTATAGAGTTGTAATCGTTCTTGAAATTGCCGACGGAATGCAGGATCTACAATATCAATAATAAGTGGATCAATTGTTCGTTTTGTTTTATCTGTTCTCAAAATTCTTCCAACAATTTGGTCTACATCGGGCCGAGGTGTTGCAATAACAAGAGTATTTAGTTTCGCAACATCAAACCCTTCTTTACACATTGAATATGTAGCTATCAAAATACGTTTGGATTCACACCATTCTGCTCGTTGTGCTGACTTAATTGTTCTTCCTAACACACATGCTGTTTCTTGAATTTTTAAAGGCAAACTATCAAATAGAACAGTTGTATGATCGACTCTATCTGTTAACACAAGAATCTCTCGTTTCGTATCTTCAAATAAATCGCTCAGCAATTCCGTAAGAAATTTATTGCGCGGCTTATAATCAACAACTTTATTAATCATTAGGGATGTGAACATAACTCCTGCTTTGTTTAAAATTACATCGTTATACGTAGAATCAGACGGTTCAAATTCATACACTTCTACTTTAACTTTTTCATCTACTTTATCAACTGAATTTGAAGTATATAATAAAGGTCCCAAGCACCAGTGAATTACATGCATTAGCTTATCTTTACGATCAGGTGTTGCAGAAAGACCTAACATGTGTTTCGATGTTAACTTTGGAATCGCTTTGACAAATGCTTCGGATGCAATATGGTGACATTCATCTACAATGACTAGTCCAAATTGTTGAAATGTTTGAGGAGGATATGATTTCATAGATACACTTTGAAGCATAGCAACAACAATATCTTTGTCTTTTATATCAATTATCTCACCTTGTACACTTCCAATTCTTGCATTTGGAAGAAATGCTTTAATTCTATCCACCCATTGATCTCTTAAAAACGAATTATGAACGAGTACAATGGTTGGAACTCTAAGTTTCGAGGCAATATACAATGCGCATACTGTTTTACCGCCCCCTGTTTGGAGTGACAGAATTCCGTCACGTGGTTGAGGAGTTAGAAATGAATTCACCACTTCTTCCTGAATCGGACGAAGAGAGCCTAGAAAGTCCCAAAATTTCAAATCCGTTGTTTCTACGTCTCTTGTTGATGTCTTACAAGGACCGTATGTCTCAATACCATAGTGTTTTGGGACATAGATATGCTCATCCGTTTCAAAATAAACAGGATATCGATGTACATGCTGTGGCTTAACAAATACAGAAGGAATATAAGGCTTGACAGTAAGAAGACCCTTTACATGATGTAGGTTTTCAATCTGCTTTTTATTTAGTTGATATCCTTGAATTGTGAGTGCCATTGTTACTACCTTGTGTCTTAGACAGACTTGAATACGTTTTACAATAAAAAATTAAAACATAAGTATAAATGCTTTCAGCTGCGTTCGTAGAATTTTTAGGCACGTCTTTATTAGTTGGAACTGTAGCGTTTACAGGAGTTCCTGTACTAATTGTTGCCGCACTTGCCGTTGCAATTGCTCTAGGTGGAAAAGTATCAGGAGGCCATTTTAATCCTGCGGTCACAGCATGGGCATTGGCATCTGGAAAATTAAGTAAAGCAAAAGCAGTAAGTTATATCTTTGCTCAAGTAGCTGCCGCAGTATTTATTTGGATAACTGGATCTATGATTAAGATATAAAACGGATTTGTTTTGTCTATGGATATAGATGAACACTCAAGAGACTCAATGGATATGGAAGACTCAGAAGATGTTGGCGAGTATATCTCAAGTGGATTTACAGCAGAGCAACGACATGAGAATTATATGGACATCATAAACAATCTAACACATCTTCAAACACAAAAACCGATAACCGAAGATTATATGGAAGAAAACATGTTCTTGATTCAACGATGGCGCGATTGGTTTGGAAACTTCGCAACAGTGAATCCTGATGTTTCAAGCCCAGACTTTCGAAAAGCCTGTTCCGATGCCGAAACTCTCTTAGAATATTTATCCAAAACAGTCAGAACAACAAGAACATTCGATGTAAAAGTCTACAAAATTCTCTTACAAAAAATGAAGTACATTTGCGATTGCTTGTGTCAAGATGATGAGATTGATACGATGATGGATACACTAAGTTTAAAATAACTAATAAATTCGCAAGTCAATAGCAAAGATGAGTCGGGTGTTTGATTATAATGGAACAATTGTTGGTTCTTCAAATCCAGTAAAGAAATTAATTACCGTGAGAAAAATGCTAACTATAGATTCAGGAGATCGAGATGCTGTAAAGTATCCTACAAATGGCGACTTTGTAGTCTATCTTCCTCGTGTCTATGAGAATGTTGTGTCTATTCGTCTTGCAGCAGCTGAGTTTCCTAAAACCGATAGGGGGCAACTAAATACACTATATGTACCATCTACAACTGCACCTCTAAGCGTTCCTTCATATTTTTTGATTGATATTGAGGGTCTAAATAAAACAGATGAATGCTCTGTAGGCGCTGACCGATCAGGATATCCAGATGGCCATTTTGCAAAAATTCCTAATCTAGGTGACTTTGGAACTACAACTGCTCCTTTTTATTACAACGATAAAAGCGCACAAGATAACATTGCTAATTATTCTCCTGCGATTGGGAAGTTAGATAGAATGCATATTCGTACTCGTCTTCACACGCAAAAAGCGTCTGGTGGCTTCATGTACTGGCCAACGGAATACTCTTTGACTTTCGAAATTGAGTATTTAGATAATGTATTTGATAGTTTTTCACAGTTTGAGTCACGCGTTACTGAACGAGCTTAGTGCCCTGCTAACAAGTCTTCAATCGTCATAAATTCGCCATTCAGTGATCGAAAGTATATCTTCATCCCTTCTGGAAGATCTGACAAATGCTCATACTCTAATCGGGGTTCATGCGGATTATCTTGACGAGGCACTAAGACAAGAACGACTGTATCATCCGCATACTCGTCCATTGAGTAATATTTTTGGTTTACGACCCGACCGATCACAATCGTTCCGTTCGGTCGTTGAACTAAGCATTTGTTTCCCTGAGGAGGTAGCTTCTCTGCCCCGAGCTCATCAAGAATGTCCCGAAAGCTATTAATCTCAGGCTCCGTATATCCTAGAGTTGTTAGTAGCTCAGATAATAGAACATACTGAGGTTCATGATCTTTATATACGCGATTGACGCCATACAAGATGTCTTCTATCTTTGCGTGACAGTCCTCTACCCACTCTTGAAGTGTATTGTATTCAGTCTTTGTAATATAATCTAGCCAGCCACCCTTATACGGTTTACAGTGTCGAATTTGGTTATAATATTTTGCGTGGTGAAATTCTTCTTTGTTTGTAACCTCCAACTCTCGCCGAAGAAATAGGTATGGGTTATACATCTCCCAATGCGATATCGTGTTTAATTTTCCAAGTTTATTCATCACAGTTGTCAGGTTGAAATCATTCCAGTTGTTGAAGATAATTGCGTCCATTGTAGCTTTTGTGTATGATTGAATGAAGTTGAACAATATGAATCCGTTTTTGACATAAGAAGATGCGTTATAGTTTTCATAACTGACTCCTAACTTCAAGTAAATGAATGATATTCTGGGTGTAGATTTTTTAACGAATCCAAAAATTACAGAGTCAAGCGGTAGCATTAATTTACCTGATCTTGCAAGTGTTGAACTACCCTCATTTAATGATGTTGATACAAGTGCTCCTGAGCCAAGATTAGTTCCTTCATTTGTAGAA
>Ga0114978_10004808_pt1 | contig 10860 bp, 12 predicted proteins | sample S_140212_EF_Meta_FD_87027 | JGI IMG/M metagenome (GOLD analysis project Ga0114978, IMG submission 87027) | Freshwater microbial communities from Lake Simoncouche, Canada to study carbon cycling - S_140212_EF_MetaG | ecosystem: Environmental > Aquatic > Freshwater > Lake | place: Lake...
ACCTCCATCAAGCGATGCAAACTACCTTATTAAACTTGTAAATAACGCTTCAACAAATACAAATAATTTATATATTCTTCAAGCGAACGTTGCAGGAGAAATTAGGTTTCTAACAAAGGAAGCTTATTTAAATAATGATGTATCAGCAAACGACGGCAATCAATACTATAATGTAAAGATAGGAGCAGATGGAAAATTATATTGTTATTATACTTATAATTTTATAAATAATCCCATAAAAATTAGCGGTTGGTATGATATAATGAATGATTTAGCTGGACAAGGTTTTCAATTAACTTTATTAGAAGGAGGTCTCACAGGTTTTGAATTACAATTGATTACAGCACAAACTAACATTACTACATTATTTTCAAATGTTGGAGTTTTAAATACAGAAATAGTTCAAATTAACGCCGAGATAGGAGCATTAGCAACACAAACTAACATTTTTCAAGGTTTATTTGGAGAAATTCAAAGAACTTTTTATGCATCAAGGTCGAAAGCGTTAGTTGGAAGATTTACAAGAACTAATTGGAAAGACGCAGTTGCAACATTAAGAACAAGATTTGATGTGAGACAAACCGCAGGACGATTAGGAAACATTATGTCCCCAGCAAGAACATTAACAGCACCTCAACTATCCGCTTATCAAATGGTAAGTAGTCAAGCAGGATATGCGATAAATAAAGCGGTAAATGATGTTGGACTTACATTAGGAATAATTGGTGGTGGAGTAGTATTAGCAGGGATATACAAATATTATTCAAATGCAGAAGAAGATACGAAAAGAGATTTAATTAGCGACCTTATAGAAACCAAAGAAGATATGATATTACAGCAAGCAAATACACCTAATTCATATTATACAACTGCAAATAGAATAGCAGAAGTTGGTTTATCTGTTAATGCTGGAACGCAAGGCAACTATACAGGGGCTGTTGGATTTTATGAAGTATCATTAGCAACCGCACCTAACAGTTCTACTGGGGGATATATAGTTATTGAAATATATTTAGTATCAACAGTAAAAACAGCAAGAATAAGTAAAGTATTAGATAGTGGAACAAGAGCGTGGGTTGTGGGCAATACTATATCTATTGATAAGCAAACTGATTTAGGTGGTTGGGATAATGCAGGAACAAGATATTTATTATTAAATGTGAACGTAGTTTATTCGCCATTACAAGCGATTGATTTAATAATTAATTCAGTATTAGCAGAGCAACCAATAGATGATAGGAGAAATAGAAGGCGTTCAGGTGTTATAGGGGTTGGAGAATATGATACAGCAACTTTTACAACATCATCAGCAACTGAAACTAATACAGATACAAATGAAATAATAACATATTCAACTTTAAAATCAAGAATTAATCTACTACCAACAGGAACGAGCGATGTAGACGTATATACAAGCACAGGGCAAGTAGGGGTAGGCACAACACCAGCGACAAAATTACATACATATCACGCAACCGATAATAAACTGCGTTTGGAAACAGGCACATCAGGGACAAATAGTATTGAGTTTAGACGAGGGTTGGCGAATGATGTTTATACAGATTATAGGTTAATTAGTGAAAGTGGTTTATTTAAATTACAATATGAAAACAATTTATTAGCATATGGCAATAGTGGAACAGACCTATTATCATCAACTACAACATTAACAACAATTTATAAAGATACTACATTTAATGGAAAAGTATCAATAGGAAATCCTATTAATGCAACCTATAAAGTAGATGTAGCAGGGGACATTAACATATCAACAGGTTCTCTATATAGGGTGAATGGGACAGAGTTTAAACCATCAACAGCGGTATTAGCGGATACGGCAACAGCATTAGCAACAGGAACTATTTTAGGCATAAGTCAAGGAGGGACAGGAGCATCAACTCATATCGCAGGTAATGTGATATTAGGTAATGGGAGCGGAGCATTAACATCGGCATCAGGATTAAATTATACAAGCGGAACTACTACATTTACTGCCCCTAATGTTAATGTGCCGACTGGTGGAAAATACAAGATTAATAGTGTAGATTTAGCATTAACAGATTTAACAGGAACATTAGCGGTAGGTAAAGGAGGAACAGGAACAACAACCTTTACTGCTAATGGATTGCTTATAGGTAATACGACATCTGCTATAACGCAAAATGCAGGATTAACATATACATCAGCAACTTCTTTATTAACAGCAGGTAATGTTAATGTGCCGACTGGTGGTAAATATAAAATAAATAATGTTGATTTGTCTTATAATGATTTAAATGATAAACTGACTGCTGGAACAAACATCTCTATTAGTGCTGGGAATGTAATATCAGCATCAGGAGGAGGAGCAACATATACTGCTGGGGACGGCATAGCAATATCCGTAGCAAATGCAATATCATTATCAGGAACAACCACAAGTTCCTTCACTATCTCACGACTATTAGCATCAGGAAGTATTGATATGTTTATTTTACAAAATAACGCAACCAATTCTTTAAGGGTTAAACAGAACTTTATAGGAACTAATGATTTTACTTATAATGTAATTCAGAAAAATAATAATGTAGATTATCCAGCATTTACTTTTAAAAACGGACAAGTTGCGGTTGGAACAACAAATGTCCCAACCTATCCCCTTGATGTTGCAGGAGATATAAACTTTACAGGAGAGTTGCGAAAATTAAGTGCTTTGTATAAACCAGCAGGAGCAGTTTTAGCGGATACAGCGACAGATTTAGCAACAGGTGCAATTCTATCAGTAGCAAAAGGTGGAACAGGAGCAAACACTTTTACTGCTGGGGCGTTAATGGTGGGTAATACAACATCTGCTTTACAAAATTACGCTGGATTAACTTATACCAGCGGAACAACCACATTAAATGCTCCAAAAATTGCTGTTTCAGGAACATCAGCACTTACAGGAAATGTAGGGATCGGCACAGCACCAAGTGGAGTTGCAACAACAAAGTTAGATGTTTTAGGTGATGTTAATATAGTAGGTAAAACAACACAAAAAGGAACTCTTGAATGCTTAACATTAAATCCAGCAACCCCAACAATCCCAACTGCTCTAACAATAATACCTACTCCTACTTCTACATTTACCCCATCATCTACAATAACAAGGTGTGCTATTTTAACATATCAAGGGACAGGAACAGGAACTGCTTATAGTGTTGCTATTCCTGCTGGTGGTATGCTATGTGATATATTAATGGTTGGAGGTGGTGGATACGGAGGGCGAGATATAGGAGCAGGTGGAGGAGGAGGTGCTGTATTATATGCGACAGATGTTTTATTGAAACAAGATACATATATGGTGTTTGTTGGGCGTGGTGCTATATTTGGAAGTGGAGAGCAAAAAGGACAATCCACAACAGGATTTGGTGCTACTATATTAGGTGGTGGTTCTGCTGGTGATACGAATTGGAATGTTGCTGTATATGGATATGATGGAGGTAGTGGAAGTGGTGGTAAAAGTGTCCCTGATGAATGGAGTAGGAGAGGTGGAAGACCGATAGTTGGTGGTTCAGTAAAAGGTGGTATATTAGAAAATGGAACTTTATATGAAGGTTTTCGTGGTGGATATGGAGTAGTTCAATCAAATCAGGTTGTTAGTAGTGGTGGTGGTGGAGCAAATCAAGTTGGAGGCGATGGAGCAACATCAGGAGGTGGTGGAGGAACAGCGGTTGGTTCAAGTGGTGGTGCTGGTATATCTAATAATATTTTAGATGCAACTTATTTTTGGGGTGGTGGTGGTGGTGGTGGTTCTTATAATTATACAACCCCTGCTAATGGAGGAGCAGGTGGAGGCGGAGCAGGACAAAATAATAATGGAAGTGGAATAACAGCAACAGGAAATAATGGAGCAAGTAGTTTCTTTGCTGTTGGGACAGCAATTAATGGTATTAACGGAACAGGAGGAGGTGGAGGCGGAGTGGGTTATCAAAGTTTTACAGCAGGTTCAGGAGGAGCAGGGGTAATCATTATAAGATATAAACTACCTGTAAATCATAATGAAACAATTAATTTTTTACCTACTGGAACGAATGCTTCTGTGATTATGAAAGAAGGAATTATTGGAGGGAATTATAAAATTGAAGCATCGGTAAGTTCAATAATTGTAGATGCTTTAACAATTGACGCAATATCTGCTTCAACATCTATAAAAAATAGTGGATTAGTTGTAAAATCATCAACTAATAATACTTTAATTACTAATAACTGCGGAATTGGTATAGACCCAACATCTACATATAAATTGAATGTTAATGGAGACCTGAATGTGAATGGGACAATTTGGCAAAACGGATTTTCTGTAAATGCAGGATTTCAACAATACAGGACATTCAATTTTACATATTCAGGAGATACTAACTTCTTATTAACAACGAGAGCGAGGTATTGTAATATAATCTGTTGGACTAATGCTAATAGTGGTTGGATTGCCTCTAATGGTGCTAATATGGCGGTGAATGAGTTTAGGGGCACTTTGGGATTTACAAGTGGTATATCTAATACTGCGAATAACTGGTTCTTCTACTGGACGATGCAGGGAGATACTCCAAGACCTTTCAAAGCGTGGTTTGGAAATGGAAATAATACAACCTTTACATTTATAGAAATGTGGTATAACTAATATAAAAATAATCTTGTATTATAATAAAATGGTTTATAGTTTTGTATGTGATGATCCTGATATTATGGCAACTGCCAAAGAAACTAAAATAGACGACGACATTCCTGATATTGTTAGACAAAGAATGAAAGAGGCACGATTTAATTTGTTAAGGGAACAAAGGGATAATCTTTTAAAAGCAACTGATAAATATATAACGATGCCTGATATGCCTAATATGACCCCTGAAAAGATGGAGGCGTTAAAAGTGTATAGGCAACAATTAAGGGATTATATAAATAACCTTCCTGATAATTTAACAGGATTTAGTAGCGATGTAATTCCAGCGATGCCTGAAAAACCCTTTGATATAAAATAATGTATCCTTATAGTATAATGAAGGGATACGTGCAATTGTTAAAAGGCACGGCAGTTGGTAAAAAATACAAGATGATATTTTATGATACAGCAAGAAAAAAAATTAAAACAATACAATTTGGAGCGGAAGGGTATACCGATTTTACTCGTGGAGCAGATTTGCAGGATAAACTAAACTACATTCAGCGTCATAAGAGTTCAGAAAATTGGTCAGATCCGATGACCGCTGGGGCACTATCGTATCATTTGCTCTGGTCAAAACCTACATTATCCGCAAGTTATAGTGCGTTTAGAAAACGTTTCAATTTCGATTTATATTAATATATGCTTATAGTATGGATATTACCGAAAGAAAACTTCACATATTAAAAAGCAAAGCAGAAGCTTTATCATTAACTTGCAATTTAGCAAATATATATTGGAGTAGAGTTAAGATGTGTTTTAACATACCCCTTGTCCTGACCAGTTCTGTTATGGCGATAATTAATAGTATAACAAGTGATGGTAATGACCTCAAATTGTACAACATTATAGTAAACAGCGTATCTGTGCTTATTATATCATTAAACAACTCAATCAAAGCATCTGAAAAGGCGGACAATTTTAAGAAACTTTCACAATCTTATTTACTTTTAGTAAGCGAAATCGAGAATGACGAGAAAAAGGATTTGCATTTATATAATATAAAGTTTGATAATTTAATTAATGATATTGAATTTAGTGATATTAATACAAGTATTAAAAGACAAGTTAATATGTTATTTGACGACGAAGAATTGCCTCTACAAATAAAAATAGTAGATTTTAAAAAGAGAGTTAGGAGTTCTCCACCATCATCATCAGCAACACCATCTGTTGAGTTAGGTTGTGTTGATAGGGTTTAGATTATGCAAATGTTGTTTAGTTTTCCTATGTTTTGATAAATTATATTTAGGAACATAATTTCCGCATTCACATAACGTCTTTTGTGATAATTTTTTCAGTATATTTATTCTATTTTTTTCATATCTTAATTTTTGTGTTCGTCGGTCATTTTCCTTTTTTTCTTCAATACTTGTAAAACTTTTATTAGTGTTAAGTTGTGCATTATAAATTTTTCTCCAATACTCCTCACGTTCTTCTCCTTCTCTTTTATTATAACAGGGGTATTTTTCGATTTCTACCATCTTCCATTCACTCCAACCACCATTATTACGAATGAAGGTATATTTTTTTTGGTTATACTTTTTATCTTTACAATTACAACAGGAGCTTTTATGTGTATACATACGATTTAAAAAATTCCTTGTTGAACCAATATAAACATTAGCATTTTCAGTATCATCTTTATGTATTAATTTGTAGATTGTGGTTTTTGAGTAATCAATTTCGGTCATTATATAAAAAGTTAAATTAATTTATTCTTATATAGTGCGTAGAAAATATATAAGATTAAATATCTCTATATAATATATAGAGTATAGAGATGGTTCTCACAAAAGAAGATAGGATTGAGCTCCTTAAAAAGGCGAGAGAGGCGAAGGCAAATAAGAGAGCGATTAAAGAGGAAACCGAAGATGAAATTGTTGTTAATGTAGAACTTCCTGTTGTACAACCTGAAACGCCGAAAGTAAAGAAGACACGTAAGAAGAACGAGATTGCTCCTTTGCCTGTACCTGTTCACGTGGTTCAAGAAAGTGAAAGTGAAGATGAAGCGATTGAAGTTCCTATTCCAGCACCAAAAAAGAAATCATTACCTGCAAAATGGCTTAAAAAAGCACCTGAACCACAAAAATGTTGTGATGAGAAAGTATGTAAAGAAGAACCAGTTATTGATGATAAACCCCAAGTAGTAGCAGAAACAATTGTTGTTCCATCAAAGAGCACTATTAAGAAACCAAAAGCAATAAGAGCATCAACACGAACGCTTACTATCCCCCCTGAACCTGAACCGATCACCGAGCTCATTAAGGATTTAGAACAATCTGATATGAAATATCGTCCAAAGCAGGTTAGACAATCGCCAGCACCGCCTTCTGCACCAATTCAAATCGTTCGTGTCGAACCGAGTTTGCGTCTCTTTGATTATTAGGGTCATAAAGAGCATTATAGTTATTTGTTTCAACTTTTTTTTTATATTCTCGTCCTTTTAAAAAAGACTTTAACCTACAAGCTGTGCATAATTTACAGAAAACAGAAGGGCGTTTTTGATTAACATCTTTTTCCATAGTAGGAAACCATACCTTTTTGCAAACGGAACATATATAATCTCCTTGTTTATCTATTTGGTAATCTCTCCATTTTTCTTCATCTGCCTGTGCCTTTGTTTTATGATTTCCGTATTCCTTCATATAAAAATATAAATAAAAATAATCTTATATATAGTAGAATGAAAATTAGTTTAGATTTAACTCTCCCTGAATATATGAGATTTAAGAAAAAGTATCCAGTTTTGAAAGATGAAGAAGGGTATTATTTCGAAACACGAAATCCGTATGTAAGTAATGGATTTGGATTATGTATTGGATTACCAGCAGAATTAGAACAATATGTTATATATGACGAAGACGAAGCGAGTGAATAAAAATATATACATATATAATAAATGGGTTGGATATTATACATAGGAACATTATTCAAAGTATACTGTGGTATAAACTTGGGTGTTAGTCTAATTCAGTTAGGTGTGGATTGTATCCTTTCAGGTCTTAAACTTTTAATTGTATAATAATAGGTATATATATATTATATATTTATTTAGGGTAGTCAAGAGTAGATATATATATTAGGGTATGCAGGGTAGGCAAGGGAGGCAAAGAGGCATTTTAAACTTTTTTTTTCGTGTAAAGAAACAAATTTTCAAAAAATTAAAGTTTATTTTAAAAATAAAATATTTGGCTCTATGCTTGACTACCCTTGCCTCCCCTGACTACCCTCTGACTACCCTTGGAATAAATTTGTCCTGATTTTAATTAAATAAAAATAAAAATTGATAGGTCGCCCTTCCTTCTTCTATTTCAAGAACCAACCAACAAACCAACCAAGAACCAATTTGTCCTGATTTGTCCTATTGCATAAACAAAAATTGATAGGTCGCCCTTCCTTCGTATCATTAAGATGTTCAAGAAGAACTACCTCGACGAATTACCTGACGATATTTACAAGGCAATCCATAAGAAAGTTTATGATAGGGTTGTTAAAGATATTCAATATAATACACATTACTATGAAAACCTTATGGAAGCAACACAAGAAGGTCTTGATGTAAACTTTGGAATTTTCAAATGTGAGGAGCACAATTTCGCTGGATATGCTGGTAAGAAATTTTACACCGAAATAATGCCCTATGGGTTAGTTGATACTATTGCCCTGCCTACTTATTCGTATTTATTAGGTGGGAAAAAAAACATTAGGCGTTTTAATCGTAGATTGAAATACATTTTGAAACGATTAGTAGGATTTGATGCACTAACTTATACTGATGTTAAAAATATTAGGATAAAAGATGAATATATATATATTGAATTTGAGGAATATTTCAGATGCAGAGCACATTTATTACTATGTATTAATGACGCTTATAATTGGATAAGAGAAGGTATATCTGGTATTAATGAGTTTCACGATGTTTTACTTGAATTTGATGGAGAAGAGGAAGCAAAAGATGTAAATAATTTATTCTGTGTATGGAATGCGTTCAGGGGAGAAAAAGATTTAGACCAAGTTTCTATGCAAGTTTTCTATGAGAAAAATGGTTATTGTGCTCGTACGATCTGCGAGTGTGTCTTTTAAGATAAATAATATATTATATGTTATATATTTTTTATATTTTTAATTTGGTTGGAATAAATATGTTCTATTTTAATTAAATAAAAAATAAAAATTGATAGGTCGTCCTTCCTCATTCCAATTCAAGAACCAGCACAAGATGTTTGATTTGAACTACTACAACGAAATTACTGATTTTGGAAAGCTATGCGATGATATAATTAATAAGGTAAGGGTGATGGGGTGCACAAATAAGGTGTATATTAATAAAACCGATAAAAAAATACAAAACGTTGCCCTCAAAGATGAAATGATGAACAAAATCACCTTATTTCATAATAAGCACGGAAAAGACTACTATGTATGGTATGTTAGATATTTCAAAAATGATATTAAACTTGTTAATAGTCATTATGATATGTGTAATCAACAAGTTGTCCTTAAAAGATTGATTAAGCCTCATCACGTCGCTTAATTAGATTAGAATTAGTTTATGTGTTATATATTTTTTATATTTTTAATTTGGTTGGAATAAATTTGTCCTGATTTGTCCTTTGAAAAATAAAAATTGATAGGTCGCCCTTCCTTATTGCAATTCAAGAACCAAACAAACAAGCAACGAAACAAATCACAAGATGACTACAAAAATTGACCCTACCGAAGAAGAATGCTGGGACGAAGTTTTGAAAGGAAACATCACAGAAGATGACTTTAAAGATATGATATATGAAATGTCGGCACATAAGATAAATTACTATGAAACGCCTCATAATCACAAAATAGAAGCGTGGTGTTATAATAATGACGATGAACCAATTCATACCTATATTGTAAAGAATGAAAATGGTGAATATGTTTGGGAGCAATATTATAAAGGAAGTGGTGGAAAAAGAATTGTAAGGGTTAAAAAACACAAAAATCCACGATTGATTGAAAAGTTATACACCGCAGATAATATAACTGTGCCTGAATGCCTTGAATGGTTGGACGAGCAAGACAAAGATGTTTATGAAAAGCATCATAATACTATTATGATATATTGTGCGAGATATATCGGCGAACTTCGTAAAATTATTAGCGGTTGGAATAGTGAAAGACCAAAAGAGTATCGTATTAAAGGAGTTCATAAGATGAAAAAAGATGAACTCATCAAAATTGCAGAAATGGGAAAATATGTAGCATCGTAAGTTAGTATTCCATCGTGAATTGTAAATTAGTGTAAAGTATATATTTTTTATATTTTTAATTTGGTTGGAATAAATTTGTTCTATTTTATTTAAATAAAAATAAAAATTGATAGGTTCTCATTCTATTATGTATCAAGCACCAATACAAAATGCACACGAATGATGAATGCTACATCACTATGAGAACCGAAATCAACACCGATGGTAGTTTGTTGACCATTAAACAAGATGACTTGAATGAGATGAAGGACGGAGAGTTTAAGACTTGGCTCTCGAACCTTGACTTGGATAATTATGTTCGCCATTTCTCGCTTACTATGGACTACTATTGTGATGAGTTTGGTAATGATGTGTATGGGTATGTAATGCCTAATGGTTATATGCTGGATTTTGTTGAGATGCTGGTTGATGTTGCTTTACCTGATGAGGCTGATATAGATAAGTTTTTGTGTGAGATCGGTATTAAAAATGCCTTTACTATGTATCACGATGGTAATATTAGTGTTATGCCTCGTCAAGATGATATTGAAGATTTGGATATGACTACTGATGAGGGTTTGCAGAACCTGTTTAAGGGTGTACTAATGTATCTTATCGAAAATGCAGATGGAGTTGCTTGGTCTGAACCAGAAGATTACAACAAGCATAAGTGGGACGTTGATGAGGAGGACGAGGAAGATGAGGACGAATAAATGTTTTAAATGGACAACTTGTGTTATATATTTTTTATATTAGTTAGTATTCCAAGGGTAGTCATAGGGTAGTCAAGGGTAGACAAGCATAGAGCCAAATATTTTATTTTTAAAATAAACTTTAATTTTTTGAAAATTTTAAAGTTTATACGAAAAAAAAAGTTTAAAATGCCTCTTTGCCTACCCTTGCGAACCCTTGCATACCCTAATATATATATATCTACTCTTGACTACC
>Ga0114978_10004813_pt1 | contig 10852 bp, 9 predicted proteins | sample S_140212_EF_Meta_FD_87027 | JGI IMG/M metagenome (GOLD analysis project Ga0114978, IMG submission 87027) | Freshwater microbial communities from Lake Simoncouche, Canada to study carbon cycling - S_140212_EF_MetaG | ecosystem: Environmental > Aquatic > Freshwater > Lake | place: Lake...
CATCCTGATCGGCCGCGACGGCCCCGTGCTCCTCGACGCCGAGTGCGCCTGGTATGGCGACCCGGCATTCGACCTTGCCTTTTGCCTGACCCACTTATTGCTCAAGCCGCTTTGGCGTCCGCAATGGCGCGACGCCTATCTCGAGTGTTTCGATGCACTCGTTAGGACTTACCTCGATGCAGTCGATTGGGAACCGGTGCAATCGCTCGAGCTTCGCGCCGCGCAGCTACTGCCGGCCATACTGCTCGCCCGCATTGATGGAAAATCGCCGGTTGAATATCTGCTTAGCGCGAGCGACAAGGACTTTGTCCGAGCACGGGCAAAGCCGCTATTGCTGCGCGCACCGACGCATATCGCCGAGGTGCGCGCCGCCTGGACACTGCAAGACTGACCGACTGACAGGAATGAATATGGACACCAGCATTGTTTCGATTCACGGCCGGCGCGTCTGGGACTCGCGCGGCCGCCCCACTGTCGAAGCCGAAGTCAAGCTGGCCTGCGGCGCAAAGGGCCGCGCCATCGCGCCAGCGGGTGCTTCGCGCGGCAGCAACGAGGCCATAGACCTGCGCGACGGCGGCACAAAGCTGGGCGGCTACGACGTCGGCCGCGCCTGCGCCAATATCTCGGGCGAAATCGCCCGCGCACTGACGGGCATGGATGCGACCGCACAAGAGCACGTCGATGCCGCCCTGACCGCGCTTGACGGCAGCGCCAACAAGGCGCGTCTGGGTGGCAACGCCACAGTCGCCGTTTCCATGGCGGTGCTGCACGCCGCAGCGTCCGCGGCCGGCCTGCCTTTATGGCGTTACCTTGCCAACGGCCGCCCGGTGCGCCTGCCCCTGCCCGAAGTCCAGATCTTCGGCGGCGGCGCCCATGCCGGGCGCCGCATCGACATCCAGGACCTGATGATCATGGCGCCGCGCGCCGCGAGTTTTGATGAAGCCATGGTGATCACCGCAGAGGTCTATCGCGCCGGCGGGGAATGGATGGCCGCACACGGCAAACTCGGCGGTGTTGCCGACGAGGGCGGCTGGTGGCCGCAGTTCGACAGTAACGAAGAGGCGCTGCAGGCGCTGGTGGCGGCAATCGAGCGCGCCGGATACATACCGGGCGCAGACGTGGTCCTGTCGCTCGACATCGCCGCCTCGGAGCTCTATGCCGACGGCTTTTACCAACTCGGTCTGGAGAAAAAACAACTCGACACCGATGGCATGAGCGAGATGCTGCTCGGCTGGATTGCGCGTTACCCCATCGCCTCCATCGAAGATCCCCTAGCGGAGCACGACACAGAGGGCATGGCCCGATTCACCCGTGCCGCCGGCGGAAAAATCCAGATTATCGGCGATGATTTCCTGGTCACCAGCGCGGCGCGCGTCGGCGCGGCTGCGGCGGCAGGAGCCTGCAATGCTGTTCTGCTCAAACCCAACCAGGCTGGTACGGTCAGCGAAACCCGTGCGGCGCTCGAGGCGGCGCGTGCAGCGGGATGGGCCACCATCGTGTCGGCGCGCTCGGGCGAGACCGAGGACACCACCATCGTGCACCTTGCCACCGGCTGGGATGCCGGGCAGCTCAAGGTCGGTTCATTTGCACGCAGTGAGCGCATGGCAAAATGGAATGAAGCACTGCGCATCGAGGAGGAATTGGGCGCCGAGGCGCGCTTTGCCGGCGGCGGCGCCCTGGCCGGATCTCGCTACAAAGCCCCTGCACACTAGCGCCCGGAGCCCCCGGGGGCCACTCAAGGCGGCCGGCTATAATGGGCTTTGCTCACCGAAATGGCCGTAACATGCGCAATTTTTTAGCAACGCGGCTCGTGCAGCAAGCTTGACCCCCTCATCTGGCGCGCATCACGCGCACCACTTTCGCGGCATCATCTACATCATGCTCGCGGTGAGTTTTTTCGCCCTTCTCGATGCAACGGCAAAGTATCTGGCAAAGTTTTACCCGGTGCCGGGGATTGTTTGGGCGCGTTATTTTTTCCAGGCACTGCTGATGCTGGTCGTCCTCGGGCCGCGTCTCGGACTGGGCCTGCTGCATACCAAACGGCCGGTGCTGCAACTGGCGCGGGGAGCCGTGCTGGTGGGCGCTTCACTGACTTTTTTCACCGCCCTCGCGCTAATGCCCCTCGCCGAAGGTTCGGCGATCAGCTTTACCGCCCCGCTGCTACTGATGGCGCTGTCGGTGCCGCTGCTGCGCGAGCGCGTTGACGGACCGGCCTGGATCGCGGTGTGGCTGGGCTTCGCCGGCGTGCTGCTGATCATCCGGCCCGGCACGGGCGTATTTACCTGGGTGGCATTGTTGCCGCTTGGAACGGCGCTATGCAACGCCATCTACCAGATACTGACGCGTAAGTTGAGTGGTATCGACAGCACACTCACCACGCTCTTTTACGGCGGCCTGGTAGGTGCGGTGATCATGTCCTTTGTGCTGCCGTTTTACTGGACCACGCCGCAAAGCCTTTTTCATGCGTTTTTGTACGTCATGCTCGGCGTACTCGGGGGCATCGGCCACTTTATCCTGATCAAGGCCTTTGATCACGCACCGGCCTCGCTGCTGGCGCCGTTTATCTATGTGCAAGTGGTCGCGGTGCTGATACTGGGCTACCTGGTGTTCGACAGCTTTCCCGACAGCTGGTCACTCGCCGGCATGGCCATCATTGTCGCCAGCGGCATTTTTGTCGCAACACGCCAGGCAAGGCGCATGCTGAGCGCCCGCGCCGAAGCAGAAGCCGAATCCAAATCCGGCTAAAGCCTCACCCGACCAGCGGGCTGCGCCCGGTCAGCGGGTAGCGCGGGTCGTTGTAACCGGGGGTCGAGGGGTGCCCGGAGCGGACCAGGCCGTCGATCAGGGCTTCGTCATCCGCATCGAAGCCGTGTTTGAGTGCGCCGATATATTCCATCCATTGCGCCAGCGTACGCGGACCGGCCAGCACCGAAGTAACCGCAGCGTTGTTGAACAACCAGTTGATGGCAAACTGGCCGGCCGTCATGCCGCGCTTTTCGGCGTGCGCCTTGATCGCCTGCGCCATTACCAGCGACTCCTGGCGAAATTCGGTCTGCATCATGCGCCTGTCCTTGCGACCGGCACGCGAGTCGGCAGGCGGCGCATCACCCGGTTTGTATTTGCCGGTGAGGACACCGCGCGCCAACGGACTGTAGGGAACCACACCCAGGCCGTAGTGGGCGCAAGCCGGGATCACTTCGGTTTCTGGCATGCGGTTCATCGCGTTGTAATAGGGCTGGCAGACCACCGGCGCGGGTACGCCCATGTCTGCGGCAAGACGCACCGCCTCGGCAATGCGCCAGCCGCGAAAATTGGACACGCCCCAGTAGCGCACCTTGCCCTGGGCGATGACATCACCCATCGCGGCAACCGATTCATCCAGCGGCGTGTCCTCGTCGTCGATGTGAAAGTAATAAATATCGACAAAATCAGTGTCAAGTCGGTCCAGGCTCATATCGATGGCGCGCAGTATCCAGGCGCGCGACAGGCCGCCATCGTTGGGCGCGTCGCCCATGCGGTTGCCAACCTTGGTGGCAAGCACCCAGCGGTTGCGCTCCTTGGCGATGAGCTTGCCAACGATACGCTCGGATTCACCCTTGGCGTACTGGTCGGCGGTGTCGATGAAATTGACCCCGGCATCGCGCGCCGAAGCGATGATGCGCGCCGCCTCGGCGGCATCGGTACGGTCACCGAAGGTCATGCTGCCAAGACACAGCCTGGAGACCTTGAGGCCGCTGCGGCCGAGGTTAACGTAATCCATGCTCACATCCTTTCGAATATCGCGGCGATTCCCTGCCCGCCGCCTATGCACATCGTGACCAGCGCATAGCGCTTTTGCGTGCGCTGCAACTCATAGATGGCCTTGACCGTCAGGATGGCACCGGTCGCGCCAATGGGATGGCCCAGCGCCACGGCGCCGCCGTTCGGATTGACCTTCGCCGGATCGAGGCCAAGGTCGCGCGTGACGGCCATGGCCTGCACGGCAAACGCCTCGTTCGACTCCACCACGTCCATATCTGCCGGTTTCAGGCCGGTCTTTTCGAACACGCGCCTCACCGCCGGTATGGGCCCCAAACCCATGAGTTGCGGATCAACGCCGGCATGCGCGTAAGCGACCAGGCGGGCGAGCGGCTTCAAGCCCAGCTGCTCGGCTACGGCACGATCGGCAAGCACAACCGCCGCCGCCGCATCGTTGAGTCCGGAGGCGTTGCCGGCGGTCACGGTGCCGTCTTTCTTGAACGCGGCGCGCAGCTTTTGCAGATCCTCCGGCTTCATGCCGCGCCGTACATGCTCGTCGGTGTCGAACATGACCGTTCCCTTGCGGCTTTTCAGTTCAATGCCGGCGATCTGCGATTTGAAATGACCGGCATCGAGCGCTTTTTCCGCGCGATGGTGCGACTCGAGCGCAAAGGCATCCTGCTCTTCGCGACTGATGCCATATTGGGCGGCGATATTCTCCGCGGTGATGCCCATGTGGCCGTGACCAAAAGGGTCGTGCAAGGCGCCGGTCATGGCGTCAACAACGCCGATGTCACCCATGCGCTGGCCCCAGCGCGCCGCCGGCATGATGTAGGCGGCGCGACTCATGCTCTCGGCGCCACCGGCCAGGGTGATATCGCAATCGCCCAGCAGAATGTGTTGTGACGCCGACACGATCGCCTGCAAGCCCGAGCCGCACAGGCGGTTGACGGTGAGGCAGGGCGTGCCGTGGGCAAGGCCGCCGTCGATCGCGGCAACGCGGGACAGGTACATATCGCGCGCCTCACCATGAATGACGCTGCCAAACACCACATGCCCCACTGCTGCGGCGTCGATATTCGCGCGGGTCACCGCCTCGCGCACGACCGTGGCGCCAAGCGCCGTTGGCGCGATATCTTTCAGCGATCCGCCGTAGTCACCAATCGCGGTACGTACGCCCGAGAGCACCACTACTTCACGCTGAGCCATAACCGTCTCCTTGAATGCGCTTGAACCCGCCTGTTATTTTTCCGCAACGCGAAGTCTGGCGCGCAAATCATGCGCGTCGCTTGCCGTCACCGTCACCTCTGCCCAATCGCCGGCCTTAAGCCGCCCCGGCTTGGCGATCCGCACCACCCCGTCGATCTCGGGCGCATCAGCAGACGAGCGGGCCAGGGCAACGCCATCCCGCACCTCGTCGACCAGCACGCGCATGTCCTGTCCGACCTTGCGCGCGAGCCGGCGCGTACTGATTTTCTCCTGTGCGGCCATGAAACGCGCCTGGCGTTCATGCTTGATTTCTTCGGGCACCGCACCGGGCAGCGCGTTGGCCGCCGCGCCATCGACATCGGAATAGGCGAAACAACCAACGCGGTCAAGCTCGGCCTCTTCGAGAAAATCCAGCAACTCGCCAAACTCCGCCTCGGTCTCGCCGGGAAAGCCGACGATGAAGGTACTGCGTATGGTCAATTCCGGGCAGGCAGCGCGCCAGGCGCGAATGCGGTCGAGGTTTTTTTCACCTGAAGCGGGACGCTTCATCAGCTTGAGAATGCGCGGATTGGAATGCTGGAACGGGACGTCCAGGTAGGGCAGCACCCGACCCTCGGCCATCAGCGGAATCACCTCGTCCACATGCGGATAGGGGTACACATAGTGCAGCCGGACCCAGACATCCAGATCGGCGAGGGCCCGTACCAGATCGTTCATGCGCGTCTTCACCGGCCTGCCCTGCCAGAAGCCGGTGCGGTACTTCACATCGACCCCATAGGCGCTGGTGTCCTGGGAGATGACCAGCAATTCCTTGACGCCCGCCGTAACGAGGTTTTGCGCCTCCTGCATGACCTCGCCAATGGGACGACTGACCAGATCGCCGCGCATGGACGGAATGATGCAGAAGCTGCAGCGATGGTTGCAACCCTCGGATATCTTCAGGTAGGCATAGTGGGCAGGGGTAAGCTTGATACCCTGCGGCGGAACGAGGTCGGTGTAGGGATCGTGCGGCTTTGGCAGGTGCGCATGCACCGCTTTGAGCACACCGTTCGTGTCATGCGGCCCGGTCACTGCCAGAACCGCAGGATGCGCCGCCCGCACCACGCCGTCTTTTGCGCCAAGACAGCCGGTGACGATGACTTTGCCGTTTTCCGACAGCGCCTCACCGATGGCGTCGAGCGACTCCTCGACCGCGGAGTCGATAAAACCGCAGGTATTGACGATGACGATATCCGCCCCCTCGTAAGAGGGCGATATTGCGTAGCCCTCGGCGCGCAATTGCGTGAGGATGCGCTCGGAGTCGACGAGCGCCTTGGGGCAGCCCAGGGACACAAATCCCACTTTGGGCGTTATCAGTTTTTTTTCAGGTTTCATGTATTGAGTTTGGCACTTGCAACGCGGCCGGCGGTAATTAAACCGGAGCCAGCTTCAGACCGCGGCGCGCCTCCCGCTCCATCCGGGAAGCGCGCCGCGTCGTCGTCAGGATTTGTCTTTTTTTGAGTTGTCGTTCTCGCCCGCGGCACCCGGCTGCGGAAACCCCGGAAAGGGAAAACCGGAGAATATGCCTTTGGTCTGGGTCTGCAGTTGCTCCTGCATCTGCACGAACATGTTCTTGCTCTGGTCCATGTAAGCCGACATCACGCTGTTCATCGCCGGCCCCTGGAAATTCATGAACTGCGACCACAATTGTTCGTTGACCTTGCTTGGATCACCGTACAAGACCTTCGACTGGTCGTGGATGCGCTTCTGGATTTCAGTGAAGGCATCGACGTTTTTTTCAAGATAGGAACCCATCATGCCCTGCATGGCGTTGCCGTAAAAGCGAATGAGTTGGGACAGCACTTCGGACGAAAACATCGGCACACCGCCCGCTTCCTCCTCAAGGATGATTTGCAGCAGGATGGGGCGCGTCAGATCATCGCCCGACTTTGCATCGACCACCTGGAAAGTCTCCTGCTTTAGCACCAGCTCCTTGACATCGGCCAGGGTGATATAGCTCGAGGTTTTGGTGTCGTAGAGACGGCGGTTCGGGTATTTCTTTATCAGGCGCAATGAATCGGTCATGGCTTCTCCAGCAAATTTTGGATGGTGATGGCGCGCGAAAAGGATCCGTCTGTCGTCCCGTGTTACTGCATATGCTGACCGCCATTGATGGCGATGTTGGCTCCGGTGACAAACGCCGCCTCCTCGGAGCACAAGTAAATGATAAGCCCGGCCACCTCTTCCGGCTTGCCAAGACGGCCGACCGGGATTTGCGGGATGATCTTCGTGTCGAGGATTTCCTTTGGTATGGCGGTGACCATCTTGGTGCCGATATAGCCCGGCGAAATGGTATTGACGGTGACACCCTTCTTCGCCACTTCAAGCGCCAGCGCCTTGGTGAACCCGTGCATGCCCGACTTGGCGGCCGAATAATTGGTCTGGCCGAACGCCCCCTTGGAGCCGTTGACCGATGACACATTGATGACCCGCCCCCAGCCGCGGTCGACCATGCCGTCGCAAACCGGCTTGGTCATGTTGAACACGCTGTCGAGATTCGTGTGCATGACAACGTCCCAGTCGACTTTGCCCATTTTCTTGAACGTCATATCGCGGGTGATGCCGGCGTTATTGACGAGAATATCGACCGGACCGACATCCGCATGGATTTTCGCCACGGCCTGCTGGCACGAATCAAAGTCCGCCACATCAACCGCGCAGGCGTGAAAACTGTAGCCACGCGCCTTCATGTCCGACAGCCACTGTGATGCACCCTTGTTGCCGGGCGAATGGGTAACGACCACCTTGTATCCGGCATCGGCCATCTTGGTGCTGATTGACTCACCCAACCCCCCCATACCACCGGTAACCACCGCGACGCGCTGTGCCATGTTCTCTTCTCCGAGACGAATGTGTGAACCGTTGTTGAAAGTGTTATCGATTATGTCACCAAATCAAAGCCCGTCAATAAAGCCCGGATCGACCGCCGCGACCCATCGCTACTCCCGCTACTCCATGTGAAGGCCGCCATTGATGGAGATATTTGCGCCTGTCACGTAGGCCGCCTCGTCCGACACCAGGTAGGCAATCAGGCCGGCGATTTCCGCCGGCTGGGCGAGCCGTCCCATCGGAATCTGCGCCACGATCTGGTCGCGCACCTCCTGCCGTATCGCCATGACCATGTCGGTGGCGACATAGCCCGGAGAGATGGTGTTGACGGTGACCCCGCGCCTGACCACTTCATGGGCCAGTGCCTTGGAAAAACCATGCATGCCCGCCTTGGCGGCCGAGTAGTTCGTCTGTCCGAACTGGCCCTTGAGCGCATTCACCGATGAGATGTTGATGATGCGGCCCCAGCCCCGGTCGGTCATGCCCTCCACCACCTGCCGCGTGACGTTAAACACCGAGTTGAGGTTGGTGTTGATCACGGCATACCAGTCGCTCGGCGACATGCGCTTGAACACACCATCGCGTGTGATACCGGCGTTGTTGACGAGGATGTCGACAGGGCCGATGGTCGCCCCGACCTTGTAGAACATTTCGGCACAGGAATCGAAATCCTCGACATTGCCTTCGGCCGCGTGCACCTGCAGCCCCTCGGCGCGCATCATCTGCAGCCATGCGTCCTTGCGTTCGTAATCGGGCAGGCAACCGGCGACAACCTTCGCGCCGCTGCCGGCAAGGCGCCGGCAAACAGCGGTGCCGATGCCGCCCATGCCGCCGGACACAAACGCGATGCGCTGCGTCACCGGTTTGGGCTGCTCGCCGGCTACTTTGGCGCCTGCCGCGCTGCCCTCAATGACGTCAATGACATCTGTACTCATGGATTTTTCTCCTGCGCCTGTTTATCAGCGCTCTATTGCGAGTGCCACACCCATGCCGCCACCGATGCACAGTGCAGCAAGGCCTTTTTTGGCATCGCGCCGGATCATCTCGTGAATGAGTGTCACCAGAATGCGGCAGCCCGAAGCGCCTATGGGGTGCCCGATCGCAATGGCACCGCCGTTGACGTTGATCTTCGAGGTGTCCCAGCCCATCTCTTTGTTCACGGCAATGGCCTGCGCAGCAAACGCCTCGTTGATTTCCATCAGGTCGAGGTCCTTGGCGCTCCAACCCGCCTTGGACAGGCACAACTTGGAGGCGGGCACCGGCCCCATGCCCATTATTTTCGGATCGACGCCGGCCGACGCATAGGCCTTGATGCGCGCCAGGGGCTTGAGACCGAGTTCATCGGCTTTTTTTGCCGACATCATGATGACCGCAGCCGCGCCATCGTTGATGCCAGAAGCGTTGCCGGCGGTGACCGAGCCGTTCTTGTCGAAGGCAGGCCGCAAGGCGGCAAGCGACTCGGCGGTGCTGCCGTGCTTGGGGTACTCGTCCGTGTCGAACACCAGAGCCGCGCCCTTTCTTTGCGCAATTTCAAGCGGCAGGATCTCGTCTTTGAACTTGCCGGCCTTTTGCGCCGCCTCGGCCTTTTGCTGGCTCGCCGCAGCAAACGCATCCTGCTCCTGCCGCGTCACGCCGAACTGAGCGGCAACGTTCTCGGCGGTGACACCCATGTGATACTGGTTATAGGCGTCCCACAGGCCGTCAACAATCATGGTGTCGATAAGTTTGGCATCGCCCATGCGAAAGCCGTCGCGCGAACCGGGCATCACATGCGCCGAGGCGCTCATGTTCTCCTGGCCCCCGGCAATGATGATTTCGGCATCGCCGGCCTTGATCGCCTGCGCGGCAAGGTGGGTGGCCTTGAGTCCGGAACCGCAAACTTTATTGATGGTCATAGCCGGACACATGTCCGGCAAGCCGGCCTTGATCAGCGCCTGGCGCGCGGCATTCTGCCCGACGCCGGCGGTCAGCACCTGCCCGAGAATGACTTCAGATATCTGCTCCGGCTTGAGTCCGGTGCGCGCCAGCAGCGCGCGGATAACATGCGCCCCGAGATCGGCCGCGGGGATTTTCGCCAGCGTGCCGCCGAATTTGCCCACCGCCGTCCTGCCTGCCGCAACAATCACTACGTCTGTCATGATGATCTCCGTCCTTTGATGTTCGCGTTTGTTTTCATTGCTGCCAATGCGTCAGATAAATGCTTTTTCTCGGTGGTTCAGGCCCGCTGTTTGACGTAACGCCCGGGCGCGGCTTCGATCGCCTTGTAACGCTTGCCGCCGGGCTTTTTCGGCGCAGCCTTCTCGCCGCCTGCAAATTGCCCCAGCCAGCGGTCCCAATCGGACCACCAGCTTCCCGGCGTTTCGGTCGCCGCATCAAGCCAGGCCCCCGCATCAGCACCGGGCTGCCCGCCCAGCCAGTAACTGCGCCGGTTCTTTTTAGCCGGATTGATCACCCCGGCGATGTGACCACTCGCGCCAAGCACAAAACGCGCGTCGCCCCCCAGCAAAGCAAGGGACCGGTACGCCGTCTGCCACGGAACGATATGGTCCTCTCGCGTTGCAAGTATGTACACGGGCATGTCCACCGCACCAAGATCAACCGCTACGCCGCACATGGAAAGCTTTCCGGGTTGGCGCAGATTGTTTTCAAGATACATGTTGCGCACATACCAGCAATACATGGGACCGGGCAGGTTGGTACTGTCGGAATTCCAGTACAACAGGTCGAAGGCGTCTGGGGTTTTGCCCTTGAGGTAATTGTTCACCACATACGACCAGACCAGGTCGTTGGCGCGCAGCGCCGAAAATACGAACGACAGCTCCTTGCCTGGCAGCACGCCGCCGGCCGCGAGCGCCTGCTCCTTCGCGGCAACGGCCTGTGCATCAACGAACAGCCCGATCTCGCCGGTGTCGGAAAAATCGAGCATGGTGGCAAGCAGCGTCAGGCTTGCGACATCGCGCTCGCCGCGCGCCGACCTGACCGCGAGCGCCGCGGCAAGCAGCGTGCCGCCGACGCAAAATCCCAGCGCATTGACTTC
>Ga0114978_10004815_pt1 | contig 10849 bp, 9 predicted proteins | sample S_140212_EF_Meta_FD_87027 | JGI IMG/M metagenome (GOLD analysis project Ga0114978, IMG submission 87027) | Freshwater microbial communities from Lake Simoncouche, Canada to study carbon cycling - S_140212_EF_MetaG | ecosystem: Environmental > Aquatic > Freshwater > Lake | place: Lake...
ACGCCGGTCGCCACCACCACGCGGTCGTAATGACCTGAGCGCACCATCTCCGCGGTCAATGCGGTACTGAGCCTGACGTCCACATGCAGGCGCGCGAGCTCGTCCCGGTAATGGGCGAGCAGCGCGGCAAACTCCTGTTTACCGGGTATGCGCCGCGCGATCTCCAGTTGGCCGCCCACCTGCGGCGCGGCGTCGAAAAGCGTGACGTGATGACCGCGTGCGGCGGCGGTGAGTGTGAACACGATGCCCGCAGCACCCGCGCCCGCAACCGCGATGCGCTGCACCTTGATGGCGGCCGTTGAAATGTAGTCGAGTTCGCGGCCCGCGCGCGGGTTGACCAGGCAGGTGGCGGCGCGATCGCTGAAAATATGGTCGAGACACGCCTGGTTGCATGCGATGCAGGGCGTGATTTCCGACGCACGTCCCGTTTGTGCTTTGACGACGAACGCGGGATCTGCCAGCAGCGGCCGCGCCAGCGCGATCAGGTCGGCATCGCCCGCGCGCAGGATGTCTTCCGCCAGTGCGGGCGTATTGATGCGATTGGATGCGACTACCGGTATGGTTACGGCGCGCTTCAGGCGTGCCGCGGCAAATCGCCATGCGCCGCGCGGCACCATGTAAGCGATCGTCGGCACACGGGACTCGTGCCAGCCTATGCCCGTGCTGAGTGCATCGGCGCCGGCATCCTGCAATGCGCGCGCAAGCGCGAGTGTTTCGTCGACAGTCGCGCCGTCCTCGACCAGGTCGAGCGCCGAAATGCGATACAGGATGGCGAATGCGGCGCCGACCCGCGCGCGCATGCGTCTGATGATTTCCACGGGCAGGCGCATGCGGTTGGCGGCCGACCCGCCCCATGCATCGCTGCGGTCATTGGTGCGCCTCGCTGTGAACTCGTTGATCAGATAGCCTTCGGAACCCATGACGTCGACGCCGTCATAGCCGGCCGCCTGGGCCAGCGCAGCGCACTTGGCGTAATCGTTTATCGTGTTCTCGATCTCGTCGCCGCTCAGGCGCCGGGGTTTTACCGGGTTGATCGGTGCGCCGATATTCGAGGGGCCGACCGCTTCCGCATGCTTGGCATAGCGTCCTGCATGCAGGATCTGCATGACAATCGCCGCATCCGCGTCATGCACCGCCGCGACGATCTGCCGGTGCTCGGCGAGCGCATCTTCGCTATCGAGCACAGCCGCGCCGTCTTCCATGCGGCCCGCCGCGTTCGGTGCGACGCCGCCGGTGATGATCATCGCCACACCACCGCGCGCGCGCTCCGCGTAAAAAGCCGCCAGCCGCGCCGGATTGCCTTCGCCAAACGGCAGCCGGGTATGCATGGAGCCCATGACGAGCCGGTTGCGCAGGTGCATAGGACCGAGCCGGACAGGCGACAGCAGCGTCGGGTACGCTGGCAGTGCGTCTGCGGCGGGCGCAGGCATCAGTTGGTGGCGACGGCGCTGATGACTTCGTGAATACCGGCGTCCGCGTAACCGATATCGCGCAAGACGGCTTCGGTATGCTCGCCGAGGCGCGGCGGCGGCAGACGCAGGCTCCCTGGCGTGGACCCGAACTGCACGGGAATCGCGGTAGTCACCATCGCGCCTTCGGAGGGATGTTCGTAGTGACGAAAAAAGCCCGTCGTATCGAGATAGGGATTTTCCGCCATGCCGCTGAAGTCGTTGACGGCGCCATTCGGCAGGTCCGCCGCGTCGAGCAGCGCCTGCCATTCGGCGGTCGTCTTGCGCTTTATTTCCGCGGCGAGTATGCCGTAGAGTTCGCTGATGTTGCTCGTGCGCGCCTTGATTTCCGCGAAACGCGCGTCGGCGCCGAGCTCCGGCCTGCCGATCACGGCGAACAGCCGGCGCCACTGATTGTCACTGACGGCCAGCATGCAAATGTGCCCATCGCGCGTGGCGTAGGGCTTGCGGTGCGGCGAGAAAATACGCGCATAGCCGAGGTCGTCGCGGCCGCTTTCAAAAAAATTGGTCCACAGGTGCTCGACCAGATTGAACGAGAGCATGGTCTCCAGCATGGGCACGCTCACTTCCTGGCCGTGGCCGGTGCGCTCGCGGCTGAAGAGCGCCATGCCGATCGCCGAGGCGAGTACGTTGCCGCACAGCTTGTCGGCAATGATCATTGGCGTATAGCGCGGCTCGCCAGCGCTGCGCCCGACCATTGCGGCCAGACCACTTTCGCCCTGGATGACATCGTCGAACGCAGGGCGGTCGCGCTGCGGACCGTCGCTGCGGTAACCCGGCCCGCAAGCGTAGATGATGCGCGGGTGGCGTGCGCGCAATGCCGCATATGACACGCCGAGGCGCTCGGCAGTTTGCGGCCGCATGCTGTGCATGAACACGTCTGCGGTCTCAGCCAGGCGCAGGAGCGCTTCGAGCGGGGCCGCGCGCTTCAGGTCGAGCACGACGCTGCGCTTGTTGCGGTTGGTATTCATGAACAGCGACGCCATGCCCGCGTGCTTCGACAAGCCCGAGTAGCGCATCGGGTCGCCTTCCGGCGCCTCGATTTTTATCACGTCGGCGCCCATGTCGCCGAGAATCTGGGCCGCCAGCGGACCCAGTATGTTGATCGTGAGATCGATGACCCGTATGCCCGCCAGCGGCCCGGTTGCGGCGGGCCCGTCGAGCGGCGCAGTCACGCCGGTTTCTGTTTGCACTTCAACATCCGCAGCGGCGTATACACGAGTGCCACGGTGCCATCCTGTTTCACGACGCGGTTGCTGGTGCGCACGAGCCCGCGTCCCGGCTTGCTCTGGCTCAGCCGCGCTTCGGTCACCTCGCACTCGACGTGTATCGTATCGCCCGCGAATACCGGGCTTTTGACGTCGAGCTGCATGTTCAGGAATGCATAGCCCGTGTGCTGCATGGTTGCCTGCACCAGCAGCCCCTCGGCAAACGTATAGACGAGGGCGGCGGGCGCGAGCCTGCCCTTGATGTCCGATTCGCTTTTGAGAAACTCGATGTTGGTGAACAGGACTTCCACCATGCCCGTGCAATTCACGAAATTCACGATGTCCGCCTCGGTGACTGTGCGGCCGATGGTGCGGAACTGACGCCCGACCGGCACGTCCTCGAAGTGAAATCCGATGCCTACTGTTTCCATGCTGACTCCTTTGGTGGCGATGGCTAGCGGCGCGGCGGCTTGCCGAGCACGCTGCCGGCGATGATATTGCGTTGGATCTGATTGGTGCCTTCGATGATCTGCAGCACCTTGGCGTCCCGGAAATAGCGGTTGATCGGGTACTCGGCCGAGATGCCGGCGGCACCGAAGAGTTGCACGGCGTCGGTCGCCACCCGCATCGCAACGTCGGTCGCGAAACACTTGGCCATGGCCGCGATCGGGGCGAGTTCGCGGCCCGCTACGCCGGCATCGACGAGCGATGCCGCGCGGTAGACCAGTTGGCGCGCGGCCTCGGTCTGCATCGCCATATCGGCGATCATCCAGCGCACGCCTTGAAAATCGCTGACTTTCTGTCCGAACGCGGCGCGGTTCTGAATGAACTCGGTGGCGTGATCGAGCGCCCCCTGCGCGAGGCCGACGCCACGGGCGGCGATGATTGGGCGCGACTGATTGAACGCTTCCATCACCACTTTGAAGCCCTGGTTGCCGGCGCTGCCGAGGCGGTTGTGCTCGGGGATGAACACATCGTCGAAGAACAGCGGGCACGACGGAATGCCGCGTGCGCCCATCTTGTCTTCCTTGCGCCCGACCTCGAAACCGCGCATGCCTTTGTCGACGATGAACAGGCTGATCTCCGCTTTGCCGTCGCTGCCTGCGGTCTTCGCCGCGACGAGAATAAAATCGGCGACGTGAGAATTCGTGCACCAGATCTTCGCGCCGTCGAGACGATAACCGCCCGCGACCGGTGTCGCCTTCGTGCGGATACCCTGCACGTCGGACCCGCTCTGCGGTTCGGTGGTGGAAAATGCCGCGCGCAATTGTCCGGAGGCAAGGCCGGGCAGATAGCGCTCGCGCTGCTCGGGGGTGCCGCCGGCGAGCAGGGCGCCGAACGGAATCCACTGCACGACGAGGAGGTAGGCGGTGTTGTAGCAGACGCGGCCAAGCTCTTCAACCGCGATGCAGGCCGACAACATGCTCCCGGTGCCGCCATATTGTTGTGGAAACGGCACCGTAAACAACCCGAGTTCGCGCAGCAGCGCGTACATGTCCTCGGGATACTCTGCGGTGCGGTCGATGTCATCGGCGCGGTGGGCGACTTTCTCCCGCGCCACGCGCCTTACCAGGTCCTGAATTTGACGATGATCATCAGTTAGGCTGTACGTCATACGGCAGCGAGTGCGTTTCCCCACTCGCTTTTCTTGAACGGTGTTCGATATAATGAACGTCTGCTCCCGCGCTGTCAATGCGGGGCCGGCTACGTGAAGACAGGATCCGTATGGCACAGCAAGAAAACTCACCGCGCTCGTTGACCCGCGTGCTCGGGCTCTTCGGCGCGATTACCCGCGCCGGCGACGGCATGACACTGGCGCGGTTGAGCGCGGAGCTCGACTCGCCCAAGAGCAGCATGCTGATGTTGTTGCGGCCGCTGGTCGCCACAGGCCACCTCACCCATGAGGGCGGCATCTATCGCCTCGGACCGTCCATATTCCGGCTGGCAGCGGACATTCTTTCCACGCGCAGTTTTCCGAAGCTCATACGCCCGTTCATGCAGCAACTCGTCGACCGCAGCCAGGAGTCGGTGTATCTCGCCGTGATCGACAAATCGGCGCGGTGCGTGACCTATGTGGAGGGCATAGACAGCCCGCGGGCCATACGCTACATGGCGCCGTTGGGCGCGCCGCGGCCCCTTTATTGTTCCGCCGCGGGGCGCCTGCTGCTCGCCTACGCTGATGAAGACTGGCGGGAAAGCTATCTGCGCACGGTGCAGTTGAAGCCGATGACCGAGCGCACGGTGACCAATCGCACGGAACTGCGCAAGGAGATCAAGAAGATACGCAGCAGCGGCCTCGCCATCAGCATAGGCGAGGCGGTGCCGGGTGCGGCCGGGCTCGCAGCGCCGGTCTTCGATACTGACGGCCGGGCAGTCGCCGCGTTGTTGATCGGCGCGCCGGTCGACCGCTTCCAGCGCGACTTGCCTGCGTTGCGCAAACTGATGGCGGACGTTGCGCGGCAGGCCTCGGGCATGTTTGCTGGCCAGACACCATGAGCGCGACGGCAATGATTTGCGCAACGCCAAGAGGAATGTCATGGGTCCGCTGAAGGGCATGAAAATCATTGAGCTGGCGGGTATCGGGCCCGGCCCGATGTGCGCGATGTTGCTCGCGGATCTCGGTGCGACGGTGCTGCGCATCGAGCGCAAAGAGCCCGTCGATCTCGGCAATCCACGGCCGCTCAAATTCAACCTGCTGCTGCGCAATCGCAAGTCGATCGCGCTCGATCTCAAGGCGCCGGCGGCGGTGGAGCTCGTGCTCAGGCTGGTGACGGATGCCGATGCGCTGCTCGAGGGCTTTCGGCCGGGCGTCGCCGAACGGCTGGGCCTGGGCCCCGACGCGTGCTCGGCGCGCAACCCACGCCTGGTTTATGGACGCATGACGGGCTGGGGGCAGACCGGACCGCTCGCGTCCGCGGCAGGCCACGATCTTAATTACATCGCGCTTACCGGCGCGCTCGCCTCAATCGGCCGCAAAGGACAGCCGCCGACGCCACCGCTTAATCTGCTCGGCGACTATGCCGGCGGTTCGCTCTATCTGGCGATGGGCATGCTCGCCGCTGTCATTGAAGCGCGGCAGTCCGGGCAGGGCCAGGTGGTGGACGCCGCGATCGTCGATGGTACTGCGTCGCTGATGACGTCGGTGTTCGGGCTGTATGCCGCGGGGCTGATGTCGCTCGAACGCGGCACGAATACTTCTGACTCGGGCGCGTATTTCTATGATGTCTATGAATGCGCCGATGGCCGCTGGGTTTCGGTGGCGCCGGTCGAAGCGCGTTTTCACGCGCAGTTTCTCGAACTGATGGGTATTTCGGCTGCGCAGATCGGTGCGCAGCGTGATGCGCAAAACTGGGACCGCGCGCACGGCATGCTCGAGCGCGCTTTCAAAACGAAGACGCGTGACGAGTGGTGCAAGCTGCTGGAGGGCACTGACGCATGCTTCGCTCCCGTGCTGAACATGGCCGAGGCGCCGCTGCACGAGCATCTGAAGGCGCGCCAGACCTTTGTGGAAATCGATGGGGTTGTGCAGCCCGCGCCAAGTCCGCGCTTCAGCCGCACGGTGCCGGACACGCCGACGCCGCCCGCACCGCCCGATGCAGAGCGCGCGCTCGAGGGTTGGCTGAATACGCATGAAACGCAGGCGCTGCGCGCGGCGGGTGTTCTGTGATGCGCGACACGCGGCGCAATGCTGTTACGCTGCACGCGCACGCAAGCGCGCCGCAGTTCTTGACACGCAGCGGCGCGCCCGCCGAAAATTCCGCGCGGCGCGCGTATTAAACTACATCGAACATCGCTCCCGCCCACGACCGTCCGCATACAAACACATGTTTACCTCATTCAGCCTTAGCGGCATCGAGATGCCCGAACACCTGGAGCGACTGCGCGAAGATGTGCGCCGCTTTCTGCGCGCCGAATTCGCAGCAGGTTCGTATACGCGCGACCCCGCCGGCTGGGATCGCTACGACGCGGCGTTTACGCGCAAGATCGCGGCGCAAGGGTGGATAGGCATGACCTGGCCGCGCGCGTATGGCGGCCACGAGCGCACGTCGCTTGAGCGCTACGTGGTCACTGAAGAGTTGCTCGCCGCCGGTGCGCCGGTGCGCGCGCATTGGCTCGCGGACCGGCAGTTCGGGCCGCTACTGCTCGCCGCCGGCTCGGAAGTGCAGAAGCGCACGTATCTGCCGCGCATAGCGGCCGGTGAATGCTTCGTGTGCGTAGGCATGAGCGAACCCGATTCCGGCTCCGACCTCGCGTCCATCCGCACCAAAGCCACGCCGGCCAACGGTGGCTGGCGGATCTCGGGACGCAAGGTCTGGACCAGCTACGCGCACAAGGCCCACCTCATGAACCTGTTCGCGCGCACGTCGCCGTACGATCACAACAATCGACATGCCGGCGTCACGCAGTTCATCGTCGATCTCGACTGGCCCGGCATCACCATCAACCCGATCATCAATCTGGCGGGCGACCACGATTTCAACGAAGTGATTTTCGACGATGTGCTGGTGCCTGATGACCGCGTCATCGGCGCCGTCGGCAGCGGCTGGACGCAGGTTTCCGGCGAGCTCGCGCACGAGCGCGCGGGTTCCGAGCGCTGGCTGAATGCTTACGGCGTGCTCGTGCACCTGCTCGACAGCGCGGGCCCGCATCCCGATCGCGGCGCGCTTGAGCAGATCGGGCGCCTGGTCACGCATCTGTGGACGTTGCACCACATGTCGTTTTCGCTTGCCGGGCTGCTGCACCAGGGTGTGGTGCCCGCGGTCGAGGCGGCCCTCGTCAAAGATCTCGGCAACCAGTTCGACCAGGACATTCCCGAGGCCGCACGCCGCGTGCTGCCGACAGAAGCGCGCGCGGCCCTGCCCGCGGAAGACCCGTTCAATGCCATGCTCGATCGTGCGCTGCTCTATGCGCCGTCGTATCCGATTCGCGGCGGCACCCGCGAAATTCTGCGCGGCATTATCGCGCGCGGCCTGGGGCTGCGATGAGCGATACACAACGGCTGCTGACCGACACCGCGGAGCGCGTTTTCACCGATCTGTGCACGCGCGAGTGCGCCGAGGCCGCCGAGGCGGGGGCGTGGCCGACTCAGTTATGGCAGGCCCTGAGCGAGACGGGACTGACGGCCGCGGCGGTTTCCGACGCGCGCGGCGGCGCGGGCGCCGGGCTCGCCGATTTGTGCGCGCTCGCGCGCGTGGCCGGCCGCCACGCCGCCCCCGTTCCTCTGGTCGAAACGTGGCTTGCGGAAACGCTGCTGGCGGCTGCGAATTTGCCGCCGATTGAAGGCCCGCTCGCCGCCGGTCCGGTCCTGCGCCGCGACACTCTGCGCCTGGAGCGGCGCGGCGGCAATTGGACGGTGAGCGGCACGGTCAAGCGCCTGCCCGGGGCGCGGCACGCGTCGGCATTGGTGCTTACCCTCGACGCGGATGATGGCGCGCGCACGGTCGTCGTACACGATGCCGGGAGCAGAACCGAAGCCGCCAATTACGCGGGAGAGCCGCGCGACGATTGGGAGTTCAGGCAACATGTCATCGCCGACGAATGGGTGGGCGCCGCCGGTTCCGGCATGGGCCGCGCCGAGCTCTTCTTTCGCGGCGCGCTGTTCCGCACGCAACAGATGGCGGGCGCCATGGAACGCGTGCTTGAGCTGACCGTTGCCTACGCGCAGGAGCGCATACAGTTCGGCAAAGCCATCGGCAAGTTCCAGGCCGTGCAACAGCAGATCGCGGCGCTGGCGTCGCAGGTCGCCGCCGGCAGTGCAGTGGCGCAGGCCGCCGCCGAAGCGAATTCTGAACGACTTGCACGATTCGAAATTGCAGCGGCGAAGGCGCGTATCGGTGAGGCAGTGGCCGTGGTGGCGGGCGTTGCGCACCAGGTGCACGCCGCGATGGGCTTTACGCACGAACATTCACTGCACCGCAGCACCCGCCGCCTGTGGGCATGGCGCGATGAATTCGGGACCGAGTCGGAATGGCAGGCGTGGGTCGGTGCGGTCGCCGTTCAGCTTGGCGGCGATGCGCTCTGGCCATACGTCGTCGCCGCGCGCAAGCCCGATATCGGCGCGGCTCTGCCATAAACACGGTGCCGGAACGGCACGCCAACACCAGGAGGAAGAATCGCAATGAACGCTACTGCGCCCCACGGACCCCTTGACGCAATACGCGTCCTGGATTTCACCAACATGCTGTCCGGCCCGTACTGCACGCGGCTGCTCGCCGATCTCGGCGCGGAAGTCATCAAGGTCGAGCCGCCGGCCGGCGACCACAACCGCAGCCGGCGCCCGGTGCGCAACGGCTTCAGCAGCTTTTTCGGGCATCTCAACTGCGGCAAGAAAAGCATCGTGCTCGATCTGAAGACCGCGGCGGGCCGCGATGCAGCGGCAGGGCTTGCCGCGAAGTCCGACATCATCGTTGAAAACTGGCGGCCGGGCGTCGCCGACCGTTTGGGTGTCGGCTATGCGCGTATCGTGCAGACGAATGCCGGCGTCATCTATTGTTCAATTTCCGGCTTCGGCCAGACCGGCCCCAACTCGCAGCGCCCCGCGTACGCGCCTATCGTGCACGCTGCAAGCGGGTTCGATCTCGCGCAGGTCGATTACCAGGGCGGCGGCCGGCCCGCGAATACGGCAACGTTCATTGCGGATGTATTCGGCGGCATGTCCGCGTTCGGCGCGGTGCAGACGGCGTTGTACAACCGCAAGCAAACCGGCAAGGGCCAGTACATCGATGTCGCCCTGATGGACGCGATGCTCAACCTTCTTGTTTACGAATGCCAGGAAGCGCAGGCGCCGACCAACGAAAAGATCCGCGTCTATCAGCCGCTCAAGACGCGCGACGGTTATGTCGTGGCTGCCCCCACGAGCCAGAAGAATTTCGAGCAACTTGCGCGCACCGTCGGTCATCCCGAGTGGATACAGGATCCGCGGTTCGCGAAGACCCGCACGCGCGAAGCCAACTGGTCGGAGCTGATGGGCGTGATCGAAGAGTGGACGCAAACCCGCTCGGGAGAAGAATGCGAAAGCGCGCTGCTGGCGGGCGGCGTGCCGTGCACGCGTTACCGTACGGTCGACGAAGCGATGAACGACGCGCAGATGCAGGCGCGCGGCGGCATGACGCGCGTGAAGGATCGTGTCGGCGAATACTGGGTGCCCAACGCTCCGTTCCAGATGCCGGGGATGAATACGGCGCCGCGGCCGCACGTGCCGGAACTCGGTGAGAGCACCGTGGAAGTCCTTGTTGAACTGCTGGGCTATACGCCCCAACAAGCGCGCGCATGTTCGGGCGACGCGGTGCCTGCCCACTGAAACCATTAAACCCTGAGGAGAAATGACAATGACTGCAGAAACACTGGTCCTGTTCAACGTCGACGCGCACGGTGTCGCGACCATTACACTCAACCGGCCCGAGAAGTACAACGCTTTCACGAAGGACATGATCGTGCGCTGGGGGGCGCTGCTCGAACAATGCGAAAGCGATCCGAAGATCAGGGTCGTCGTGCTCACGGGCGCCGGCAAGGCGTTCTGTTCGGGAGGCGACATCAGCGTGCAGAAAGATCGCGCGAACAACGATGCCCTCGAGCGCAAGGATTTCCTGTGGCGGCATGTGCATAAAATCGCTTTCATCATGGAGCGCATGGACAAACCGACGATCGCCGCGATCAACGGCACCGCGCGCGGCGCGGGGCTCGATATGGCACTGATGTGCGATCTGCGCCTGATGGCGGACTCGGCAATGGTTGCTGAAAGCTATATCAACGTGGGGTTGATCGCGGGCGACGGCGGCACTTATTACCTGCCGCGCATCATCGGCACGCCGCGCGCGCTGGAGCTGTTCTGGACCGGGCGTGCGATAGGTTCCGAGGAAGCGCTGCGTATCGGGCTCGTGAACAACGTGGCCGCCCCGGACCAGCTCATGGCCGCGACCTACGAACTCGCGCGCGCGATCGCGAGCCAGCCGTTCGAAGCGGTGCGCGCATACAAGCGTTCCGTTTACCAGGGCCTCAGCATGCCGCTTGCCGCGCATCTCGACATGGTGTCGTCGCATACTTCCATCCTGCGTGATACGCCGGACCACCGCGCGAGGGTAGCGGCGTTTCTCGAACGCAAGCGGCCCGCGAAATGACGGCGCACCAGCGTTGACATGGTTTCGATGCGAGCGTATCGTTTATTTGAACGCC
>Ga0114978_10004818_pt1 | contig 10845 bp, 10 predicted proteins | sample S_140212_EF_Meta_FD_87027 | JGI IMG/M metagenome (GOLD analysis project Ga0114978, IMG submission 87027) | Freshwater microbial communities from Lake Simoncouche, Canada to study carbon cycling - S_140212_EF_MetaG | ecosystem: Environmental > Aquatic > Freshwater > Lake | place: Lake...
AGGCATAACGGAATCCTATTTCATCATCTAAAGAAAGATACACGCCATCCAACACACACAGGCCATAAGCTCTCGCGGCCAAGATGGCAAGCGAAAGCGCAGTTTGTGTCTCAACTCGATTGGGAGTATGTCTTGCATGCAAATCTTTGACGAGATCAGAGGTGCCTAAAACAAGCGTTTCTAGAAGGGGATGTGAACTGGCAATCTCCTGTAGCTTAAAAATCGCCTGTGGAGTTTCAATCATGGCCCAAATCGTTAAGTCAGGTCGTGCATTCAATTCCTTAAGAAGCATGGCGACTTCCTGTATTTGTGCAGCAGATTCTACTTTCGGTAATACGATGGCATCAGCTTTGCTCTTAGCAAATACTTTTAAGTCATCTAGCCCCCAAGGCGTGCTCAGACTATTAATTCTGACTACCGCTTCGCGATAACCAAAGCCTATTTCTAGAGCCGTCAGAATATTTTTCCTCGCGATGACTTTAGCGTCAGGGGCTACCGCATCTTCCAGATCCAAAATCAGTGAATCGGCTGCCAAGGTCCTGGCTTTTTCTAGAGCTCTAGTGTTGGCGCCTGGCATATACAGTACAGAGCGGCGAGGTCTAGTGATATTGATCATGTTGTCAGAAAGTGAAAGACTATTAAAAGAGAATCAGTCAAAATACCATATCTAAAGAGTGCTGAAGAGCAAAAGAGAGAAAAATGAATTCTGTTAGCCAAGCTATAGAGTCTAGGAGGTCTACCCGGGCCTTTGCCAAAGAACCGATTTCGAAAGAGCAGATTTTTAGGCTTCTCAATCTTGCAGCAAGGGCGCCATCGGGGTCCAATACGCAACCTTGGAGAGTATATGTTCTTGAGGGTGAAAAACGAGTCGAGCTATGCAAAAAAGTATGCGCTATATATGACAGCATTGCCAAGCAACCTGAATTGACAAAAGAATATCAAGCGGCGTATGACTACTATCCCCAAAAATGGTTTAGTCCTTATATTGATCGACGTCGTGAAAATGGTTGGAGCTTATATCGACTGCTTGGCATTACTAAGGGCGAGAAAGAGAAGATGCACATTCAGCATCGCAAAAACTTTGAATTCTTTGGCGCGCCTCTAGGAATATTTTTCACAATTCATCAAGAACTTGGTAAAGGCTCTATGCTGGATTATGGAATGTTTCTACAAAATTTCATGGTTGCCGCTAGAGGAGAGGGATTAGATACTTGCCCACAAGCCGCTTGGAATCATTACTCCAAAATCATTCTGCCACTGATTGGGGCGCAAGATAATGAGATGCTTGTCTGTGGGATGGCAGTAGGCTATGCCGATCAGGAAGATATCGTTAATACTTTCCGCTCCCCTCGAGTTGCTGCAGAAGACTTTACAACTTGGCTTGCTTGAAGCTTTATCTTAGCGAATAGTATTCATGCCGCCATGTTGAATGGGTCCGGCTGCATTTGGTGAGCTGAGGTATTCAATCAGTTTTTGAGCAATCTCTGCATTGGATGAATTCGCTACTCTTGCCGCAGCAAATGTTTGAATTAACTGAAGCTCGCTTGGGATCGGTCCAACATAATCAATCCCAGAGATATTTACTAGTTCACTACTGGGTTGAATGGCAATATTAGCCTCACGTGCAGCTAACAGTGCAGTTGCTTGAGAGCCACGCTCTGTCAGTTGAGTGGAGATTTGATTACTGATACCCAGTTTTGGGAATAACTCACTAGTCAAGTAGATGCCACTAGTGCTTCCTGGCACAACAATTTTTTTAGCACGCACTAATGCATCTGCGAAGGCCTTAGCAGTAGAAATATCTGGCTTGGGGTGTCCTGCGGGGACAGCGAGCCCTAAAGGCGCTTGGGCTAAGTCAATATCTGAATTTGGCATAATTTTATTTTCAACAATGAGTTCAGTTAAGCCTTCGCGCGACAAAATGACCACATCTACCGTAACACCAGCTGCAAGTTGCGCCTTAATGGTTTTGGGGCCAGAGCCTTGTGATGCTCCTGACTTAGTGATGACTTTGATGCCATACATCTGTTCAAAAGCGGGAAGCATTTGAGTGTAGGGGCCTTGAAAGCCGCCGGAAATCATTACTTCAAGTTGAGCCATTGCAGGGGTAGTAAGCATTAAAAAGATTCCGAATACATAAAGATATCCAAGCTGTTTCCTTGGTTCTATTGCTACAAGATTACCCCAAAAGACTTGATTGAAAGTTACATTCTTGGGTTATCCCTAATGGAACTTTAGGCAATCTATTTATCTAACTTTGCTAGTAATCCTCCGCGACCTGACAAAATATGACGTTCTGATAATCCCCTTGATTTCCTACTATCTTTTTTCGCAATCGCTTCGTAGATCGATCAATACTCTTCATTAGATTTTTTTCACATTATTTTTAGAGTTAAAAAGATTCTCCGAAATAAATCCATTTCCTTGACCAGTTCCTCATGGGCTTGGTTTGCTAGATCATTTTCTGAGATAATCCGCTTATTAATGTCGGTGCGGGCAAAGCTATTATTGCGGAAATTCTCAAGCCTGCATCTGATATTAATCAAGAGCTGTGTCAGCAACTGATTCGAGATTGTTTTGAAAGCGATGACTATGCAGAAGGCCGTCGCGCATTTATGGAAAAACGTAAACCCGTATTTCGTGGGAAATAATTAAAAGGAATGTCATGCAATCGTATTGGATGCAAAATGATGGCGAAAAAGCCAATATAGAGTTACGCGAGATCGAAGTACCTAAACCTGCTGCAGATCAAATTTTAATTCGCGTGCGTGCGGCAGGTTTGAATCGTGGTGAATTCATTTTGGGTCATGGGCTGCATCAATCTGGTAGTGCCAAACAAATTGGCATGGAAGCTGCTGGCGAAGTAGTGGCTTGTGGAGAGCAGATTACGGAGTTTAAGGTTGGCGATCGAGTGATGGGACGTTGTCCTGGGGCCTTTGCAGAATTTGCCCTGATTCCAGGGCGCGAGGCGTTACTGATGCCCCCTTCGCTTACTTGGGAGCAAGCTGCTGCAGTTCCGTTGACCTCAATGGTGGTATTTGACATGCTGGTAGTACAGGGTCAACTAAAAGCAGGGGAGTGGGTCTTGATTCCTGGCGTGAGTTCTGGGGTTGGTGTGACAGCATTAGCAATGGCCAAAGCGCTAGGTGCTAAAGTCATTGGCACTTCTGGATCCCAGTCTAAGCTAGACCAGTTAAAACCCTTGGGGTTAGATTTGGGTATATGTACTCGATTGCCTAATTTTTATAATGCAGTGATGCAAGCTACCAATGACAAGGGCGTTGATTTAGTAGTCAATACTGTTGGCGGGTCTGTATTTGCAGAATGTATACGTGCTCTAGCATTCCAAGGTCGTTTAGCTACGGTAGGTTATGTGGACGGTGTTCTAAAAGCAGAGATGGATATTGAGGCATTGCACGCTAAACGTCTTAAGTTGTTCGGGGTATCGAATAAGTTTCGCAACGCAGACCAGCGCGCCGAATCGACGCCGATCTTTAAAAAACAGATTCTACCGTTGATGGCGCAAGGTAAATGTTTGCCGATGGTCTATCAGGTCTATCCGTTCAATCAGTTATTAGAAGCGAAGGCGTTAATGGATTCCAGTCAGCACCTTGGAAAAATCGTATTGGCTGGTTTATAAATATTTTTGGCAGTAGTGGAGGAGACAAAATGATTCAATTAAAAAAAATGATTCCTGCTTTATTGGTTTGCTTTGTAGGGCTTGCGCATGCGCAGTCTTATCCTAATAAGCCAATTAAATTGCTAGTGGGATTTGCGCCGGGTGGCGCAGCAGATTATGTAGCTAGAAATATTAGCATTCCACTTGGGCAGGCGCTAGGGCAATCCATTATTGTTGAAAATAAACCGGGAGCAGGATCGAGTATTGCCGCTGAGCAACTCACTAAATCTGCGCCAGATGGTTACACCATATTAATTGCTAGCCCCAGTAGTATTTCTGTCAATCCTGCTCTTAATCCTAAGTTAGGTTATCGCCCAACGGATCTGCAGCCCATCAGCAAAGTAACGAGTTCGCCAGTGATTCTTGCGGTCTATCCAGGATCAGGTATTAATTCAGTTGCAGACTTAATCGCAAGAGCACAAAAGGATCCTGGCGGCCTAAACTACGCTACTTCTGGCAATGGCTCTGCACCCCATTTGGCGGCAGCCCTTTTCAGCCAGGTAACTGATATTAAGATGACCCATATTCCTTTTCGTGGAGGCTCTTTGGCGATTCAATCAGTGATTGCTGGAGATACGCAATTAACTTTTGGAACACCACCCTCTGTATTGCCAATGATTCAAGCGGGCCGTTTACGCGGTTTGGCAGTTTCAGCACCCAATCGATCTCCATTGGCGCCAGGTATTCCTGGCATGAAAGAAGCTGGTGTGCCTGGTTTTGCCATCGACTTTTGGTATGGTTTATTTGTCCCAGCAGGAACCCCAACAGCCATTGTGGACAAAATATTTGAGGCTACGCAAGCCACACTAAAGCAGCCGAATGTGAAAGCCTCTTTGGCGCGCGAAGGCACGGATGTAGCCTTATCGACTTCACCGGCACAGTTTGTAAAGTTTTTGTCTGAAGATGAAAAATTTTGGGTTAATCTGGTGAGATCTGCTGATGTCAAAACTGACTAATTACCAACATATTTTTTGGATAAATACATGATGAATCGTCGAGACTTTTTAGGGGCTTCTCTAGCCCTGACACTCCCTTTTTCTTCCCATGCTCAGGCATACCCCACAAAACCAATTCGCTATATCGTCCCAGTGGCAGCTGGCGGCGGTAACGATATGATTGCCCGAGTGGTTACCGAGAGGTGGGGTCGCTTATTGGGCCAAACTTTTGTCGTAGAAAATCAAAGTGGCGGCGGTGGCGTGATTGCATCTCAAAATACCATGCGTGCAGCACCTGATGGCTACACTTTGATGCAGGGTTATGTTGCAACCCACGGTACAACTCCAGCCACCAGAAAAATTCCGTATGACCCTATTAAGGATTTCACGCCAATCGGAATGATTGGGGCTACCCCGAATGTTTTGGTTGTGAATAGTCAGGTGCCAGTAAAAAATATGGCGGAGTTTATTGATTATGTGCGCAAGAATCCTGGAAAGTTGAGTTATGGTACTGCCGGCCAGGGATCCCTGACGCACATGACGATGGAATTATTTAAGCAAGAGACCGGACTCTTTATTCTTCACATTCCATATCGAGGCATCGCTCCCGCATTTAATGATTTATTGGGCGGTCAAACCCAAGCGATGTTTCCAGGCTTAGCCGCCGCTTTGCAATACATTAACGCAGGGAGGGTACGAGCATTGGCTGTTACTGGGCCAAGGCGAAGCCCAGTCTTAAAAGATGTTCCTACGATGGAAGAGTTAGGCTTTAAGGGATTCGATGCAATGCAATGGTATGGCTCTGTTGGGCCAGCAGGGATACCAGCGGATATTGTGAAGCGCTTAAATGAAACACAGGTTGCTGCATTAAAGTTACCCGAACTTCGTGAAAAATTAGCCATTGAAGCAGTAGATCCAATGCCGATGACCCCAGAGCAGTTTGGTCAATTTATTAAAAACGAAAATAAGCGATGGACTGCTTTAGCCAAAGCTCGCAATATTCAGTTAGAAGAATAGTTCATGGGGTGGCTTTTGACTGCTTAGCATTTGGATTGCCAATCCCCATTACTCACTCCACTGGAGAATCTTCCCAAGGGATCGGGTGATCAGTGCCGATGAAAACTTGGCTTGCGCCAACTTACGAAACAAAGTAACAGTGATATGTGCGGGGGCATAAGAGCATGAGATGCAATAGAGTAGTCGGGTTATCCCTTACAGCTTACTTAAGCCCCTAGACCTAATAGAATTGAAGGCATTGAATTTGACTATTGACACAATTTCATTTCACTGATAATTTAAACAACTGTTTAATAATAGCGATATAAGGTGGCGGAGACAATGAAAAAAATTAATCGTGCTGATTTGACGGCTGCATCTGAAAAATATAAAAATTGGGGTAAATGGGGTCCTGATGATGAAATTGGTACTCTCAATTTCACAAGCCCAGAAGACATCATTGCTGCAGCGCAATTAGTCCGCAAAGGCAAGGTTATTTCACTCGCTTTAAATTTTGATAGCAGCGGCCCTCAAGGTGCTAAAACAAAATATCCTTCAATGGGCCGCATCAATCCGGTACACACCATGCTGCGTACCGGAACAGATGCTTATTCAGGGGTATTAGATAAGCGGGGAATTCGCGCTGCTGATGACATGGTAGTGATGCCACTTCAATGTGGAACTCAATGGGATGGCTTAGGACATGTCTTTTATGAGAACTATATGTACAACGGCTACGATTGCCGCGAAGTGTCTTCAGCCGGTGCTGCTAAATGTGGCATTGAAAAAACCAAGGCTAAGATGGTTGGCCGAGGCATTTTGCTAGATGTCGCAAGAGCCAAAGGTATGGATTGTTTGCCAGATGGCTACGGTATTACCTGCCAGGACTTAGATGACACTGCAAAGAAACAGGGTATTGAAATCAAGCGCGGTGATTACATTATTGTGCGCACTGGTCAGATGGAAGACAAAATTAAAGCGGGTAGCTGGGATGGATATCCTGGTGGTGATGCCCCTGGATTTGCCTTTGAAACACTTGAATGGATTCAGCGGACAGAATTGGCAGCATTGGCTAGTGATACATGGGGATGCGAAGTTCGTCCCAATGAATCAGAAGCCGGCATCAATCAGCCATGGCATTGGATTACGATCCCGATTATGGGCATGACGATGGGTGAAATTTTTTATCTCAAAGATATTGCTGATGACTGTGCCGCAGATGGTATTTATGAGTTTATGTTTGTCGCTCCTGCTATTCCTATTACGGGTGCAGTAGGTTCGCCAACCAACCCCTTGGCAATTAAATAAGAGACAAGCTAGCTTAAAAGTTAGATTCCATCACTATTGGATTGGAGACAAAATGTATTTTTCTATTCGTCATGTGCAAGGTTTTATCCGTAAGGGATTTCAACTGGGTCTACTAGGGGCTTTGAGTGTTTTGGCGGGTACTGCTTGGGCGGCCTATCCTGATAAACCCATCAAATTAGTAGTCGGCTTTCCACCTGGTGGCCCAACCGATATGACTGCTCGCATTATTGCCCCTAAGCTTGGGGAGCTCTTGAAGCAGTCAGTGTTTGTTGAAAATAAGGCAGGCGCTGGTGGTAACGTTGCTGCACAACTCGTAGTCAATTCTGCCCCAGATGGATATACATTTTTAGTCAATTCTGCGGCGTTTGCAGTGAATCCAGCCTTATATGGATCTGCAGCAGGCTACAGTCCTGACAAGGATTTTGTTCCTGTCGCTTTTGTTTCTACGCAAGCTAATGTGATCAGTGTGAACGAGGCAGTTCCTGTAAAAACATTAGCTGAGCTGAGAGAATATGCTTCCAAAAATAAGATGTCTTATTCAAGTCCGGGGTATGGAACCACACCCCATTTAACTTGTGAGAATGTTTTTCGCATACAGTGGAAACAAGATATTAACCATATCCCATATAAAGGTGCTGGTCCTGCTTCAATGGCAGTCGTAGGTGGAGAGACTCCGATTGCTTGTACAGCGGTTGCAGGCGTGTACCAATTCTCAAAGCAGGGTAAGGTTCGTATTTTGGCAATCTCTAGCGATAAGCGCTCACCAAATTTACCTGAGGTACCCACTTTGGTTGAGCTCGGCTATCCACAGATTAAGGATTACACCTGGTCAGCAATGATGGCTCCGATTAAAACGCCAAACGATATTGTTCTGAAGATGAATCAAGCAGTGAATACTGTATTGCAGATGCCTGAAGTCAAAGAGCAGATGGATAAGGCCGGCTTAGTTGTGATGAGTGGCAATCCTCAGCAGGCTAACGAGTACATGAAGGAAGAAGTCAACCGTTGGGCGCAAATCGTGAAAGCGGTGGGGGCTAAGGTTGAGTAGGTGGAGCTAGGAAACCCTGTTCGCAAAAATCCAGAATTTCAGGAATAGCTTGCGTCAGGTTTCCACCCTTGCATCGACCTTTTGAGATCACTTCAATACGACCAGTATTGGAAGCAACGTATAAATATAAGCCCATGACAAAAATTAATCGCCAGGAAATGGATTCCTCACTTAATTTAGGAAGTGTTAGTTTTAATTCTTCCATGAAGCGTAGGCTTGTTTTGTCATACAACTTCGATCGCAATGCGTTTTCAATACTTTTGGGTTCATTATGAAGTCGAGCTTGCAACTTAACAAAGCTTTTACCGCCTTTATCCTCATTTGCCATGCGCAAAGGTGGATAAATGAACGCGTAGATCAATTCGCGCAAGGGAATCGGTTTATTTTTTGCTCTTGCCTTAGCTTCGCTCAACAGAGTATTGCGCTCTGCAAGAATAATGCTGGCGCGTCTCTCAAATACGGCGTTAAACAAGCCCTTTTTATTTTGAAAATGGTAGCTAATCAAGGCTTGATTTACTTTGGCGCGGGTAGCAATATCGCGCACCGTAGTGATGGCATAGCCATGCTCGGAAAACAAAGCTTCTGCAATGTCAAGCAGGCGTGTAGCAGTTGTATTGCTCGAATGAGGGCGTACTTTTTTAATCATTATTTTTTTCTAACTAATTTCAAATCACTTTAACAAAAGGAAACGCGATGAGCAAAACAATTTTGACTTGTGCTGTTACAGGTAATTTAACAAAACCAGAGATGACTCCCTATCTTCCGATCACGCCAAAGCAAATTGCAGATTCATGCTTGGGCGCTGCTGATGCAGGTGCAGCAGTAGTGCATATCCATGTCCGTTATCCAGATACTGGTAAGCCATCCATGGAAGTTGATCATTATGCAGAAGTAATTCAGTTAATCCAAAAGCAGAATAAAGAACTCATTATCAATTTAACAACAGGTCCTGGCGGTAGGTTTGTACCAACCGAGGGAGATCCTAAATTGTTTGCTCCTGGCACAACCTTGTGCGACCCATTAAAGCGCGTTGAGCATATTGCAAAACTCAGACCAGATATTTGCTCCTTAGATTTAAATACCATGAATTCTGGGCCTGACGTGGTGATGAACACGCCGAGTAATGTGCGCAAGATGGCTAAGGTGATCCGCGATGCTGGAGTGATGCCTGAGTTAGAGATTTTTGATACAGGCGATTTGAATTTAGCAAAAGATTTAATCAAGGATGGAACACTTGAAGGCCCAGGTTTATATACCTTTGTAATGGGTGTGAAGTATGGCTTAAATACGGACCCTGCTACTTTGCTTTACTTACGCGATCAATTGCCCGAGGGTGCCAAGTGGGCAGCATTTGGCATTAGTCGTGCAGAGTTTCCGATTGTTGCCCAAGCTTGGTTATATGGCGGCCATATTCGGGTTGGTATGGAAGACAATATTTACCTTGCAAAGGGCGTGCTATGCGAGAGTAACGCTCAGTTGGTTGAACGCGCCCATCGTATTGTGAAGGATTTGGGTGGTGAATTGGCGACCTCTAATGAAGCACGTGCCATGCTCGGTCTCAAGAAAAACAATACTTAGGAAGTGCTAATGGAACACCCAAAAGGTTACGTCCGTCGGATTGTTACAGGTCATGATGCAGAGGGAAACGCCATCGTTACGCACGATGGTGCTGCCCCATCTGTCCACACCAACCCCAAAAGAGTGGGGTTTTATTTAACTGATTTATGGCATACCGATGCCATGCCAGTCCCCGTAGATAATGAGCCCGATACAACCTCTCGTCCACTGCAACTAGAGCCGCCTAAACATGGTTCGGTTGTGCGGATTATTGAATTTGGGCCCGAGGGAGAATGGTTGCAGAAATTGGCTCAAGATGATGCAAAAGATGTCTTTGGGGCAATGGGTACTAATAAAGCGTCGACCTATCAGGCAGGCACACATCCCCTGATGCACCGTACTGAAACTGTGGACTATGCAGTAGTACTGGAGGGAGAGATCTACTTAGTACTAGATAAAGAAGAGCGCCTTATGCAGCAAGGTGATTTTTTGGTGGAGCGGGGGACAAATCATGCCTGGAGTAATCGTTCAGGTAAGCCCTGCAAAATGCTTTTTGTATTGATTGATGGCAAGTTTGACCCTGAAATTAAAAAACACTTTTAAGGAACATCATGAGCCGACTCTTCTCTAAAGCATTATTTATTAGCACCTTCATTTTTCTGGGAGCAATGAATTCTGTGAGCGCTCAAGGCTATCCAGAGAAGTCTATTCGATTAATGGTGGGTTATGCCCCTGGGGGTTTGACTGATGGGGTTGCTCGCACTCTAGCGCCACAGTTAACGGAGATCTTAGGGAAGCAAGTCGTAGTTGAAAATCGTGGTGGCGGCGGAAGTACCATCGCTACGGATGTAGTAGCGAAAGCTTCGGCTGATGGCTATACGCTGCTGATGGCTGACCAAGCACTAATTAGTAATCCTAGCTTATTTCAGAATTTACCCTACAACACACTCAAAGATCTTCAGCCAGTAGCACTGGTTGGTACCGCAGCTTCAGTCATCGTTGTGAACTCAACAGTAACAGCGCGAGATTTAAAAAGTTTGATCGCTTTGGCTAAAAGTAAACCCGGCACTTTGAATTATGCTTCGGGTGGTAACGGTACGATGACGCATTTAGCTGGTGAACTATTTAAGCAAGTGGCCCAAGTTGACATTGTGCATGTTCCTTATAAGGGTACAGGTCTTGCTGTCGTTGATTTACTGGGTGGGCAGGTTCCGATGATGTTTAGTAGCATTGGTCCCGTTGCGCAATATATTAAGTCCGGGCAACTCATTGCCTTAGCGGTTACAGGCGATACTCGCTCACCGGCATTGCCAACTGTTCCC
>Ga0114978_10004822_pt1 | contig 10840 bp, 2 predicted proteins | sample S_140212_EF_Meta_FD_87027 | JGI IMG/M metagenome (GOLD analysis project Ga0114978, IMG submission 87027) | Freshwater microbial communities from Lake Simoncouche, Canada to study carbon cycling - S_140212_EF_MetaG | ecosystem: Environmental > Aquatic > Freshwater > Lake | place: Lake...
GTGCATCATGCTATAGCCTGAGGCTCATTGCATGTGCGTGACATATGCCTTCTATGTATGTGTGTGTATGCCCTCATTATAGAGGTGAAGTGAGTATATGATGTGTATCAATACATATTCCCTCATAGAGAGAGTATGTGTTGCGTATCCATCATATATTCTCTCAGCACTCCCCCTCATTCTGAGCTATCGGTGGAAGAATGTCATCCGGATTGAGGGCATTGGCTATACATCTAACGAAGGTCTCTCTTGGCAGGGCCTTGGTGAGGATGTCAGCCATGTTGAGGCTTGTCGGTACATGATGTATCTTGATGTCTCCTTTCTGCAGGTGATCTTGGAGCCATTTTATCTTGAGATCCACATGTTTGGTTCTTGAGTTCCCCGGTGACATGTTGTTTGTGCATATCGCAATCGTCGAACGATTATCTTCGAAAATGTTGACACCATGTTGCGGTGATCCCATGCTGTCCAATATCCTCATGGTATGGAGGACTGATCTGACACAGCTGACAAAGCTGTCAAGTTCAGCCTCTGTCGTGGATAGAGCTATCGTGCGTTGTCGGTTGCTCTTCCATATGATAGGTCCACTGTTGTAGAAAATCAAGTGTCCTTGTTGGCTTTTTCTTGTGAGTCGGTCATCCGCAAAGCTTGCATCACATGCGGCTTAAATCCTGTTTCTCAATTCAGGGTATGCCGGAGTGTTGTAGCAAATCTTGAAGTTTGGTGTACCCACTAAGTAGCCCATGACTCTGTATGCCGCTTTGACAAGTTTCTCCGTTGGTCTTGTCATGTACTGCGCCAGCACAGAAATGTGGTAAGCCACATCGAATCTCAATGTTGAGACCGTCCATATCAGCACGCCAATGATGCTTTGGTAGTGCTTGAGTAGCTTCACGTCGAGAGTGTAATCATCCCAATCCGATGGTGTCACATGCCAGTCTGTAGGCATTGGTATTTGTGGCGATGTCGGTAGTGGGTATTGATCGAATTTCTCTTTTGCTTGAGTAATGTAGGGCGAATTGTCAACAGTCCATCCCCCATTAACGTCTCTGGTGAAGTGAACTCCAAGGTAACGTGTCAAAGTTCCTTCATCGCTCACTTTCCAGTATTTTTGTATGCATTCCATGATTTGTGTCGAGACATGATTCTGATTTGATCTGTCCGCAACAATCAGGTCATCGACGTATCCGACGATGTAGGTGACAGCCTTTCCCGTCTTGTCCCTTGCTATGAACAGGCATTGTTCAGCAGTTCCAACTTCGAACTTTATCTTCTCCGTTGACGTGAATGATAGGATTGTCTTCTTCAAGAGGTTGTAGAAAGCTCTGTTGCTGTCTTTCAATCCGTAGACTGTCTTTTTGATGACCCAAATGGTATCCTCTGTTGTGCCTGGTAATCCGCTGGGTGGCTTCACATATAGTGATCGTCCTTCCAATGGTGTAGCACAAAAGGCATTTCCAAGGTCTTTGTGTCGCACTTCCCAGTCTGGTGTACAGCATTCTGCTAGTAGAGTCCGGATCATGGGCAGTGATGGTGTTGGCGAGAATGTGTCTTCGTAGGCTTTTTGTTTGCTTCCATCAAAGACCAGTCGCGCTTTCCATTTCAGAAATACATTTCGTTTCGTCTCTGGATCGATTTTGTACTTCTTGTCGAACACGATGTGTGAGTAGATGATCTCAGCTCCTCTCGGGATTGTCTTTCTGCTCACTGTGTCGTAGACATCAAGATCTTTGAAGGCCTGCAGTTCAAGGTCTATGGCTTTCATGATCAAGTCTTTTTCTGGGTGATTTTGTACTTGACGCATCCCCTTCGGTATGTCCTGCTGTTTGAGATTGCTCAAGTATGCTGCTTCATGTACAGCTTTTCCCATGATTTTCTGGATGTTGTCATTCATACTCTCATTGTTGTGATCCAGCAGCGAGTGTTCCAGCGTGTCAGCATCGATGTCGATGACAGTTTCATCTTGGTATTTCACTTGCCAGTCCTTGTTCTGATCATTGTATGAGATGATTTCCCCAATTTCCGTTTTGGTTTCCAGTGTAGTGAAGCACATGTAGTATGTTTTCACTTTTCTGCCAACATATGGATCCGTTTTTGTTGGTGGTTTGTAGGTGTATCTCGGTACGATTTCCTCATACGTCGCATTCTTGTATGGCGTCCTTGTTATCCAGTCTTCTGGAAGTGGTTGCATCGCAATTCCAGTCTTGGTGATTTGCTTTTGCTTCGGTACTTGGATGATTTTCAACGGATCATCATAGTTGTCCCCATTGATAAGGTCATTCGGAATGGTCCTTATGTGGGTGTTGTGAAGTTGTGAGTGTGGCGTGTCCTTGTTCTTGAGGTATTGACGGTACTCTGCAATTGCCGATTGTGTAACGTCTTTCTCCTTTATCCAAGAGTCCTCTTCTGAATCATAGCCTTTCCATCTCACGAGGTATTCCTTCTTGTTTTTCATTCCCCTGTGGTCCAGTATCTTCTCCACTTCATAGTATCCTTTTTTCAATTTCGGCTTCGACTGAGTGTCTTGTGGAGTTTTTTGCACTGTGTCCCTTTTAGGTTGATGTTGCTTGGCCTGGTGTTTCGCTATCCGAGCCGATGCTGCGAAAGTGAGCGAGTCCAGATCCGAGTATTCCAAGGTCTCTTCTGTCATTGTCAGAAGTGCCGTTTGTACCTCTGAGGTCGATATTTCAAACTTCGGTCTCAGTGGTATGATGTCCACACACACTCTCAGTCTGTCGAAAGTCGTTGTGTAGTGTGTCGTCCCATTCTGTGTCGATGTGACGATGATGTGTTTTTCTTTTCCATGTATGGTATCCTTGCCAAGGTAGATTCCAGTCAAGCTTCTTGGTCCAAACGAGTGGTCTATCTTTTGAGCAAGTTGTTGTTCGTGCGTGAGGAGTATAAATGATAGTGCTCCAAACGGGTAGTCTGTCAGGATGTTCGGCTTCTCCTTGTAGTATTCCTGCCACACTGTGTGTTTCTTGGAAGGGCACATGCTGATCTTGTTGGCAATGTACGTCGCATATCTGGCAGCCATGTACCAGTGGTTTTTGTCAAGCCCGATGATATCAGCATTGTCCTTGTCAAGGTCTTGATGAGTCCAATCCCATTTTCCACTTTGCCATTTGCGTATGGTGTGTATGGGGTCGTCGTCGTATGAATGATGTTGTGCATCTTGTATATTTGCTGCATTGCCTCTGAACTGTATTCAGCTGCATTGTCACTGTGAATGCGTCTCGGTGCTCCCAAAAGATTGATCAGGGTCAAAACTGCATTCGGTGCTTCAGCCTTGGTCGTCATGCCAAGTATGATGAGAAAGTTTGAGCCATTCGTGGTTTCTCCTTCATCATCCAGATCTTGTGTGTGTCTTGCCACAAGTCCATAATGGTGTCCTTCAACAGATTTGTCGAAAGGTCCAATTGTATCAATGCTCATCCCAGTCCATGTCCTATGTTTTAGCGTTTCCATTTTCTTCTGTGGAATCGTGGGCGTTTTCATTTTTGATAATGCACAAGTTTCGCATTGAGGAATCTGCGGATCTGGTATTGTTCTCAAAACTTCCAGTCCAATGATGTGGTTCCCATCTGCCAGTTTCTTGATTGTCCCCAAATTTGTGTGGGCAAGAATACTGTGTATCCTCCTCAATGTAATTTCAATCGATTGTGGCAGCGCCTTGAGGTTTGTCCTTGCTGTCGGCAGCTTCACAATGATTGGTTGAGAGTTGATGTTCGATTTTTTGTATTTCGCCATCAGCGTCAACGGCAAATAAAGTGACGTTGTTTTGTAGTGTCGGAATTGTCTTGCAATCTCCTTCCTTGTTAGGTCTGCGTCATGATGTATCTTGAGCGCATTGAAGTACCAGAAGCCATTGTACCTATTCCGTGTCAAAGGTATCTTGGTCTCATCTGGTGCTGTCAAGGTGCATAATGCCCTTGAAGATTCCCATTTGTATCCCATCTGCTCGAATTGTACTGACGATAGCAGAGTACATTTGGGTCCCGTGTCATCGTTGATGATTAAGGCTTCACATGTGTATACATGTACATGTGGTTTCATGATCCCATTGATCATTTTCTCCCCCTGGAGTGGTATCGCAAGTCCAATTATCCCCAAGGTCGGAAGAGTACCTATTCCATTCAGTCTTCCTGGTTTGTTTTGGTAGGTCTCTGGTATGCCCCAGAGTTTTGTATCCTTTTGTTGAATGATGTTGATGTTACTTCCACTGTCTGACAACACTGCAAGTGTCGTATCATTTTTATCAGGATTTTCATCTCTGGAGACACCGAAGGAGGCTTTCTGTGTGACCAATGTCATCTCTCCATCGTGTGGTGCCTCGTCTGTCGCGACGAGGCATTGTTGTCATTTGTCCAAGCGTTCAACGCTCTTCCTTTGTCTTGTCCCAAATCTTCTGGGCTCAGGTGGTGTAGCCTTGTTTTTGTTTCTTCTTTTCGGCTTCTTTCCCGTAGAGTTCTGTACTGCTCCCGTAGAGTTCTGTACTGCTCCCGTAAAGTCCTGTACTGCTCCCGTAAAGTCCTGTACCGCTCCCATGTAGCTCTGTACGGCTCCACCCGAATTTTGCATCTGGCTGATTGCTCCCCCTGAACTCTGCAGGTGTTCAATTACCATTCTGCCCAGCTTCGCCAACGCTGGTGTAGTTGTATCCATCTCAGTCGTAGCAGCGGCTGGTGAAAGAGTCACCGGATGCTTGAATTGCATTCTGGTTGATCTCCTTGGTGTGCTTAGCACTTCCTTTTTTACATCACTTTTCGATGTGGTTGATGCAGGAGATTTCTTCATAGATCCCGTGCTCATCCTGTTTTCATGATCCCTTGCAGGTGTCGAACTTGGTGGGTTCATCCTCATTGGAGTAGGGTTCACCAAGCTCTCACTAGGAGTACTTGTGAAGACAGGTGGTGTTTTCCAAATCATTGGCTTGGGGTCCTCGTGCGTTCCCGGTATGTTATCCATAGCCTCCAAGGTTTGGTATTCGTGTGACGAGAAGTTCACTTGAGCAGCATGATCTGAATAGATATGTGCCCTTGTCCTCATTTTCGACGTAGACTGGCCCGTTCCTTCCGGTGCATTTTTGTCTGTCGAGTATATGGTGAGGTCCACCTTCCATGATTTCCTATGATCAGGTCCATGAGAGATGTATGACGTCTTCATCATGTAGAACATGGCCAGGCCAACGTTGATGGAGTTGATATCTCCCATGACGAGCTTGTTCCGTGTTCGTAGTGATAGGAGTTTCTCCTTGATCCTTGATGCAAAGAGAAACAGACTCCTCCATGGTGGAAGTGTCTTGCCTTTTGATGCATGCCATTCTTCCAGTGGTGCTGGTAGTTGGTATAGTCCCAACCTCTGTGAGATAAGATGGGTTCGTGCAGTCGTCTCTGCCACGTACATGACGTATAGTCCATGCCTTGTATCCATCCATGCATTGTACCAATCCAGATAGTTGTCTGGGCCTTCATCGATTTGCATCTTGTGAAACCACTTGTCGTGTTCATCAAGCAAATCCGAGCTGAAGCTGTGGTATTGCTTCTTGCACATCTCCGGCATGTCATCGGAGGTAGTCAATGTCCATGTTGATCTAGTCCGGTGGATTTTTTGGATAGTCTCATGTAACATCTTGTAGAGCTGGGCATCTTGCTTCTTGACAAGATACTCAACATGCTTTTTGATAGTGGAGCTCGCCGTCGTTGTGCGTAGTTCCTCTTTCAATGTTTCCGTTTCATCCTCCAGATCGATAATCACTCTCTGTAAGGAAGCTCCTTGCCTCGTGAGTAAGTCCATCTGTTTGTTCGTGTCCTCCTCATGGGTTATGGATTCATTTTTCATCTGTGTGTTTGCTTTCTGCAGTTTGTCACACTCAGCCCTCATCAAATTGAGTTGCTGTTTCAGCTCTGATGCATTGTCGCTCAGTCGCCTTCCATTTCTGAGATTCTCCTGCTCTTCAAGTAGCTCTTGCACTGTGTTTACCAAGTCCACATTGTGTGCTGTTGCCTCCATGAATCGCATCTCCAGAAGCTTGTATTGCAGTTCAAGTACAGATCGAGGTGGTATGTTTTCCAGTCCATTGTCGTCTGCAGCCTTGATACTGGTTTTCATTGTCGTCAACTTCTCTGTTGTCGAAAATAAATTGTTGATCGTGTCTTGGATCAAGTCTTGTGTCTTGGCGAGACATGACGCCAGATGATCTTCGTTCATATCCGGTATCATTGTCATCTTCTCTGGCGTTGCGTGAGGCTTGGGCAATGGCATTGCCATCTCCTCCATAAAGAGTGACCTTCTTGGCATCCTCTTCATTTTCGCTAGAGTCTCACTTTCAGGTTCATCATCTGAAGTTCCCTTGTCTTCCTCATCCCCATTCTCAGCCTCTTCCTCATCATCACTCCTTGTAACAGGCTGCGTGTATATGATGGGTGTACAGGTCTTGGTCATGCTGTTCCATGTGTGTGTTTGCACAATTCCCTTTGCTTCGTGGCTGCCATCAATTGGTTTGGCTCCTGCCATCATGGCATGTGTGTTGCCACAAAAATCATACGGTGTCCATTTCGGCTTGTCGCATGATGGAAAGTTGCAGGTCGTGTCATCAATCTCTTTGACTTCACTTTTCACACTGGGTGTGGCATCAGGGTGTAGAGGGTTGGTAGCGCTTCCATCAACTGTAATCGGTGAAGGCGCCAATTCTGGTGAGTAGGATCCATCAGCAGTTCCGTCTGCTGGTGTACAGCTGGATGCATCTTCTCTTCTTTTCCAGATAGTCTGCGGTCCAGAGTCTTGTGTGTCTGGCTCAGCATTGCGATGTGGTCTGGGCTTATAGCTTTGTGGCATGCCATCACCTCCATGCTTTCAAAGATGAAGTCAGGAGAGATGGATCTTTTAGGAGGCATCTCCTTTCGTTGGATTCCATTGTCCTGCTCTTTCTCTGACTGTGCAGCTTGTTTCTCATTTGTGATCCTCCTCAGCTCTTGTGAGATTAAGGCTTCACTTCTCTTCAAGTTCTGCACTTGGCTTTTTGTTGTTTCTCGATCATGTTCGCTGGTTGCCAGCCGCACCATTGTTTGTAACATTGAGATCTTCTTGAGAACATCTTGGTGTTGAGCTCGCAGCTGTTCCTCATCTCCAACAGGTAGAATGTTTAAGAGTGAGGTAGATCGGAAAGATGACATCGTCGCCATGTTCTTCCATGAAGCCAACGATTGTTGCATCTTGCTCCTGAATTCCCGTGTCCCGCCAGCACATAGTGTCTGGGTAGGTGATATCTCTTCCTCCTTGAGGTAGGTAATGAGATGAGGAATCACCATCGTCTTCGTCGGGTCTGAGTATTGGTCAATCTCCCGGAGAAGGTAGTAATGGTTGTCATGTAGGAGTAGTTTGATTTTCCTCTGTGCGCCAGTCCCCGTTTCCAAGTAGGTAGTCAGGGTTGCTCGCATCACTGTCGGTCTGAGCAATTCTATATCGGAGAACATCAGATCCGCCAGAACACAGATGTCAAGTACACCAGCTGGCGGAGGTTCGTCCCCAGTTGCGTGTGACTTGTAGCCGTCAATGTCGTCTTGAGTCATAGCAGCTAATAGCTTCTGCAGAAGGGTCCCCATTTTCAGATTTTGGCGGTCTTCATACAGTTCTTGAAGGTGTGTAACCATCCGCATTCTGAGCTCTTGTGCTCTTTCTGGAAGTTCCTCTTCAAGTGTTTTTCCCATGAGCATGGTATCATTTGACTGAATTACTGCTCCATACAGGCAGTCTCCATCGAGTTCAGAATCAATGACCATGTAGGGTCCGATTTGGGCAACACATTTGGTGTTGGTAGTTTTCCCATTCCCAAAGATCGGTTTCTCAAGGTTGCCCACCGCATTGGTGTAGTCATCCTCTGTGATAATGCCATCTTTGAGGGCTTCGCATAGCTCCTCCTTAGATCGCTTTGACCAGTCACTGTCCTTCAGTTCTGGTGCTTTCTCCTGTACAGACATCAGTCTGTCATTCGTTTCAGAGCTCTTCTCCTTTCGTTTCTTTGACCTTGAATCAGTGAGCCTTTCCGCCAGCCGTAGTCGTGGAGGTATTATCTCATTGTCCATGTTCTTTCCAAAGAGTTGCAAATTGTTTGTTGCGTTGTCCGAAATTCCATGTGAGAGAGTGGATTTGTACGCCTGTACAACGTTCCTCTTCGAATCACCGTAATAGTGTGAGTAGAAGATCTGAGTCAATTGTTCCCATTCCTCTGTCGGAATGTAGCCACTGGAAAAGATGACCCATTGAAAATTCCACATCTTCGTCTGTGGTTTAATGAGTCTCCTGGCCAGTGAGGTGCAGTTGTTTCCACTGATCCAGATCACGTCAATCTTCTTGCGTTTCTTGTCAGTGCCAGCTGAACACATGTTCCAGACAAAGTTGAAGAGGTTCTGCTCTTCTTTCTTGTCTCTGGTGAAATCAACTGTCGAGTCGTCAGCTGTACAGGAGATGTGAACAACGATGTTTGTGTTGCCAATCTCCGAGTTGAAGCATTGCTTGGTTTGGGTGTCCGTGTTGTCCCAAGGTCTGATGACTCTGTCCATGGCGTCCATGGCCATAGAGAGATCAATGATGCCATTGATTTCTTTGTTCGTCGGTGCATTGTAAAAGCCCGAGTACGTTGTAGCAAGTATCTGGCCAGAAGTCTGTGCCCGTTTGTATACTGGTTGCCACATTGGTCTTGCTGCGAGTAGGTCACGGATCAAAGCATCCATCCAGTCTAGGTATGGTTTGTCTTCTTCTGCCACTCCAGTTGACATTGGAAGGTAGATGTCCATCAGTTGCATGATGTTCCACAGCATTCCTTGTCCGAGGATGTTAATGATCTTTTTACATTCCTCCTTGATGATCTCCATGCGCTCCACATAATGTGGGACAGGTTCATCCGTCCTGGGTACCTTTTGAACAAAGTACGTTGCCAGGTTGTATAGTGACTGCGCATTTGTAACGTCGTCTGATTTTCTCATGTGCTGGCTGATGTCATTCTGATCAAAGCTGGCCAGCATGTAGAATTTGTGGAGTCTGTGCGTCAGCTCCCATTGCTTCACAGCTACCGCCGGGTATGCTGCAGCGTGTAGGCAGTAGATCGGAATTCCATCCATTGCCTTGAGTTCATATGCCAGGTATCTGGCATCCGGAACATTCAAGATGATTGCCTTGAGATTGTGTTTGTAGTTCCGTGTAGCTGCTTCAATGCTTGCAGCCATTTGATTTGGTGGCCATCGAGTATCATTGTACAAGATCCCATCCGTTGTATGGCTCTCTGCATTGATTTGGAGAATCGTCGGCATTCCATGCATGAGGGATTTCTCCAGTATTTGCTCAAAGTCGTGAACATTTGCCAGTTTGTTTGGCTTGAATATTTCACAGACTGCATTGTCAGCAAGCATTGTGCTGATTTCCTGAAACTGGTCGAGTGACGAGTAATCAGTGTTGTCTGGGTCTTCTGGACCATTTCCACAGTCCATCATGACAATGTGTAGCTTGGGCGCTGCTTGTGTCGCAGTTCTCTCTTCATCTTGTTGAGCGAGATTCTCCATGTCCCATTCAGCCACTTCTTTCATGTCTTGAACCCATTCTGCATATCTCCCTTTCTCGGAGAATGTGGGGGAAGTTCCAGCATCTTCCTGGTTTTCAAATTGTTCCCACTCACATGATGCAGATTGCAGCTGTACTCCATGCGAGTCAGTTTCCTCCCATGTCATGCTGGGGGTGTTTTCTGCATTTCCATTTGTTGACTCATCCATCTTGGTATCAGTCAATTCGGGATTATTGGCCAGGTCCAGATCTTCGGTCAAGATCAGTTGTTTGAACTCCTCGAGTTCTTCAGGTTTCCAGGCCAATATCTCTTCAGGATGTAGCTGCTGTTCAACAGTGCTGATCATGAAGATTGCATGAGCTTGGTCAAGCTCATCCTGAGTCATCGCAAGGACAGTTGCCAATTCCGGCTCTACATCTTGCGTTTTCATGCCACAGTCGTTGATGAAGTCATTGTTGTTTCCAAAGAAGTCTTTGGCCATGATATTCATCGTGGTGTGATCCTCATGGTGATGAGGTTCCATCTGCATGAAGTAGGAATGGTATCCAGTGTCCTCTTCATCTTGCATTTCCTGGTCTTCACCAGCTTGGTATAGATTGAACGTTCCCGATCTTTTCGAGTGAAATCCAGCAAACCTCTTTGCTGCTTGGATGTGTTCCTTGTCAGATACCATGTTCGCTCTGGGTGTGCCCTTCTTGTCATCAGAGGGTTTCTTGAAGGTAGTATCCTTCTTCTTGTCTCTCCCAGGCATCGCTCCATTCTGCCCTCCACGATCACTCATTCTTGGTGTATTCTGTGGGGTTTTGTTGAATGGTTTTCTCTCCCCCTGTTTAGGAGTTTGCCCATGATTGTTCTTCGAGGGTTGTGAGATCCTGTCTCGCATGTTGGTTCCTCCAATCGTCAATCCCTGAAAGGTCTTGAGTGTCGACTTGACCAAATTCTCAAGGTCGTTCGAGAGTCTGCCTTTCTGTTGAAGAAGGTCTTGTAGGGCTTTGTGGTTCTTGAGAAGGGTTGGCACGAGAATGGCCACCTTGTCCTTGAGTTCTCTGTCGAACTTCTTCCACCTACACTGTTCAAGTGTGTGGTTTTTCTGCTTGCAGTATGAGCATTCTTGCTCTGCCGTGGTGTTGTAAGCCACAGCCTTGGTCATGTCTTGTTGGACTAGCGGAATGTCCAGCAAGTTCGCGACAATGTGCAGGGTCTTTGAATTTCTGCCCATGTCACGCTTCCTTTCCATAGCATTCTTCATGTGTGAAGCCACTTGATTGGTATCCCATTGTGTCA
>Ga0114978_10004826_pt1 | contig 10830 bp, 5 predicted proteins | sample S_140212_EF_Meta_FD_87027 | JGI IMG/M metagenome (GOLD analysis project Ga0114978, IMG submission 87027) | Freshwater microbial communities from Lake Simoncouche, Canada to study carbon cycling - S_140212_EF_MetaG | ecosystem: Environmental > Aquatic > Freshwater > Lake | place: Lake...
GGCCGGAGGCGGCGAGGTAGCTGATCTCCTTGAGCTTCAAGGCGGCTTCGAGCGCGATGGGATAGTTGGCTTGGCGGCCCATAAAGAGGAAATTTTTCGCACGGGCGTATTTTTTCGCGATGGAGGCGACGTGGCTTTCGAGTTCGAGAACTTTGGCGACAAGGTCGGGGAGTTTTTCGAGGTGGGCGATGATCGCAAGGCCCTCGGCGTAGGAAAGGTTGCGGATGCGGCCGAGCAGCAGCGCGAGCAGGGTCATGATGGTGAGCTGCGAGGTGAAGGACTTGGTCGCGGCGACGCCGATCTCGGGGCCGGCGTGCATGTAAACGCCGCCATCACTTTCGCGCGCGATGGTGCTGGCGACATTATTGCAAATACCGAGGGTGCGGTGGCCTTTGCGCTGGCTTTCGCGCAGGGCGGCGAGGGTGTCGGCGGTTTCGCCGCTCTGGCTGATGACGAAGACAAGGGTGTCGCGCGTCATGGGCAGGTTGCGGTAGCGGAGTTCGCTGGCGAATTCGCATTCGACCGGCATGTGGGCCAGCGTTTCAATGAGATATTCGCCCACCATGGCGGAGTGGAAGGCGGTGCCGCAGCCACTCAGAACGATGCGCTCGACGGCGCGGAGTTCGGCGGTCGTCATGTCGAGGCCGTCGAGTTTGGCGGTGGCTTCCTCGAGGGAGAGGCGGCCGCGCAGGGCGTCGCGGACGGTGTTGGGCTGCTCGTGGATTTCCTTGAGCATGTAGTGGGCGTATTGGCCCTTGTCCACATCCCCGGCGGTGAACTCCACCTTGCTGACCTGGAAGCTGGCGTCGGACCCGGCCAGGGTGGAAATGGAGAAGCCATCCTCGCGCAGAGCGACGATTTCGTAGTCGTTCAGGTAAACGGCTTCCCGCGTGTGAGCCACCACCGCGCTGACATCGCTGGCCAGAAAATGCTCGCCTTTGCCAACCCCGAGAACGAGCGGGCTGCCCCGCCGCGCCCCGACGAGCACTCCGGGCACATCGGCGTGAATGACGGCGATTCCGTAGGTGCCAATAACCTGCCGCAATGCTTCGCGCACGGCCTCGACCAGAGCCGCTTCGTTTTTCGCGCCGTTGCGGTCAAAGGCCGCCCCGATAAGGTGGGCGAGGACTTCGGTGTCGGTCTGGGATTTGAAAATGTGGCCATTCTCCTCAAGGCGGGTTCGCAGAGTTTGGTGGTTCTCGATCACGCCGTTGTGGACGAGGACGAGTCGGCCGGACCGGTCGGTATGGGGGTGGGCGTTTTCGAGGGTGACACTGCCATGCGTGGCCCAACGGGTGTGGCTTATACCGAGGCTTCCCCGCACCGGATTTTCTGAAATCACCCGGGCGAGATTGTCGATGCGGCCGACGGCTTTGCGCAGCTCTATGCCGCCGCCGTTCAGGATCGCAAGGCCGGCCGAATCGTAGCCGCGGTATTCCAGCCGGCGCAGTCCGTCGAGGAGGATGGGAGCCGCCTCTGCTTTACCGATATAGCCGACAATGCCGCACATGGGATTTGCAACGTGACAAATGCGGCGGCAAGTAGCAAGATTCAACTCCCTTTCCTACCCCAATGAGTCCCCCTCCGATCATCCTCCCCGTGAACCGCACCCTGGCGATCATCATGGGTGGCGGCGCGGGCACGCGGCTGTTTCCGCTCACGAAAGAACGCGCCAAACCGGCCGTGCCACTGGCGGGAAAATACCGCCTGGTGGACATCCCGATCAGCAACTGCCTGAACTCCGGTATTCGCGACATCTACGTGCTCACGCAGTTCAACAGCATGTCGCTCCACCGGCACATCAATGCGAGCTACAAGTTCGACAATTTCACCCCGAGCTTCGTCGAGATCCTGGCGGCCCAGCAAACGCCGGAAGGTTCAAAATGGTACCAGGGCACCGCCGATGCGGTGCGGCAAAACATGCGCTACTTTCTGGAGCGGCAAGTGGATTACTTTATCATCCTCAGCGGCGATCAGCTCTACCGCATGGATTACCGCCACGTGCTGCGCCAGCACATCGAGACGGGCGCAGACCTCACCATCGGGACCATCCCGGTGAACCGCTCGGCGGCGACGGAATTCGGCATCATGCACGCCGATGCGGATCGCCGGATCATTGAATTTGTCGAGAAACCCAAGGAGCCCAAGACGCTCGACCGCCTGCGCATTCCGGCGGATTTGCTGAAAACCATCGGCCACCCCGCCGAGGCCGATCTCTATCAGGCTTCCATGGGCATCTATGTCTTCAACCGCAAGGTGCTGGAGGAATGTCTCGATAACGATTTTGTGGATTTCGGGAAAAACGTCATTCCCGGCGCGATCAACAAATACAAGGTTCACGCTTACATTTTTCAGGGCTACTGGGAGGACATCGGCACGATCAAGGCGTTCTTCGAAGCCAACCTGCTCCTGACCAAGCCCTCGCCGCAGTTCAGCTTCAATGTGCCGGGTGCGCCAGTTTATACCAGACCGCGCTTTTTGCCGGCCAGCGTGGTCCGTGCGGCAAAAATTGACCAGGCCATGATCTCAGACGGCTGCATCATTGACGAATCCGTGATCGAAAACTGTATCATCGGCATCCGCTCGATCATCCAGCCGGGCTCCACCCTGAAAAATGTCATCATGATGGGGGCCGACCACTACGAGGCCGACCTGCCCGGGGGCGCGGCCGGCCTCCCCCTGATCGGCATCGGCCGCGAGTGCCACATCGAGAATGCCATCATCGATAAAAATGCCCGCATTGGTGACAGGGTGGTCATCTCGCCCAAGGGCAAGGCCCCCGACGCCGACGGCGAAGGCTACTACGTGCGCGACGGGATCGTGGTCATCCCGAAAAACAGTGTCATTCCTCCGGGAACTTGGATATAGGAGTCGCCCTTATGAGGATGAGACTCCGCGCGTTGGCGCTGCTGCTATTTTCCGCCCTGTTGGCCGGTTGTTCCTTCGACCACCCGCTCACCGACGGACCGTCGGACGACATCAACACCTGGCTGCTGGGTGTCTGGGAGCACACCGACGATGAAGGCAAACTCTACCGCGCCGCCGTGATTCCCCTCACGGGCGACCGCTTCACCATCTGGTTCCGGGCCCTCGGCAAAAAGCCGCAGGATACAAAGGAATGGCAGTTCGAAGCGTGGATTTCCCGCGTGGGGCGCTCGAGCTTTCTTTCCCTGCAATGCAAAAAAAGCGCAGGGGAAGTGCCTGAGGAGGCTTTCGTCTTTGCCCACTACCAACTCATTGATCAAAACAACCTCATCCTTCGCACCCTCCAGCTTGATTCGACGCCCGACACGACGAGCTTCAAATTGCGCGCGGAAGTTCGCGCCAAATTGAAGGATAAAACCCTCTACCCCGAAAAAGGTTCGACGTGGACCCGGATTTCCGAGGTTTATTGGGACCTGGGAAATAACGCGGAACAACCCCGGCAACCGCTGCGCTTTCCTCTCCCCGGCTCTTAGGATGACCCTCCGCCATTAAGAAACCCATGCCCGTGCCACCCGCGCAGTAAAATCCGCGCGGTTTTTTTGCGGGTCACCGAAGGCGAAAAGCGGCGGCGAAAAAAATTAAAATTTTTTGAACATCCCTGAACATGCGGGGTCTAATTTATCGGTTAAGGCAGCATAATTCGGGCCACCGCGCTTCAGTTTACTTTGTTCTGAATATCTACGCGTGTGGCCCGAATCCTTTTTACGGGCCAGCGGCCCGGTCTGGCGACCCGATCCTGTGCAAGATTTTGATAGCCCCTCATGGGGAAAGCTGAATAATCATCCCTCAATAAAGTTTCCGCTGGCCGGGAACGGACCACCCTTCTTCCACTGAAAAATCCCCGTCTCACGATGCGCCCGCCTTCCTCCTGGCTCATCGCCGCAACTCTCGCCCTGCCTCTGTCGTCCTGCATGGTCGGGCCGAATTATTCCACGCCGGACTCGAAGGTCGAAAAGGCCTGGGTGGAGAGCAGCGCGGTATCCGGAAAATCCCAAAGCGCCGCCGATATCCTCTGGTGGAAAACCTTTCACGATCCGGTCTTGAACCGCCTCATCGAAATCGCCTGCGCGAACAACCCGAACCTCCAGATTGCCGGGGTGAGCATCTTGCGGGCGCGCGCGGAACTCAGCGGCGCCATCGGCAATCTCTTCCCGCAACAACAGGGAATTTCCGCCGACACGACCTACAACTACCTGCCGCCAAGCGACAGCGGGTCCCCTCAACTCCAGTCCGGCTCTCCGCTGGGAACCACACTCAGCCAGGACCGCAGCGGCGGCATTCAGATCGGACCGAATCTTTTCACCAACCAGGTTCTCTTTTCGTCCACTTGGGAAATCGATTTCTGGGGGAAATACCGCCGGCAGATCCAGTCGGACAAGGTCACGTTCCTTGCCTCCGTCGCCGCCTATGACAATGCCATGGTCACGCTGATCGGCGATGTGGCCAACAGCTACGTCAACATCCGGACCACCCAGGCGCAAATCCGCGTGAATGAGGAAAACGTCACCGTGCAAACGGAAAGCCTCCGCATCGCCACCGCCCGCTTCCAGGCCGGACAAACCAGCCAACTCGACGTCGAACAGGCCAAGACCGAACTCGCGCAAACCCAGGCCAATGTGCCCTCACTTAAAAACACCCTGCGCCAGACGAAAAACACGCTCGCGCTCCAGATGGGCCTGCCGCCGGATGCGGTGGATCGCCACTTGAAACCCGGACGCCTGCCCTCGCCTCCGCAGAAAATTGCCGCTGGTATTCCGCGGGATCTCCTCCGCCGCCGTCCGGATGTCCGCCAGGCCGGTCTCAAAGCCGCCTCGCAATCGGCCCTGATCGGCGTCCAGGTCGCCAACATGCTTCCGGCCTTTTCGCTCAACGGCACGTTCGGCTACTCGTCCAACAACATCGGCAACAATTCCCTGGCCGACATTTTCAACTGGCAAAACAGCATCGTCCAAAGCGCCGGCTCGCTCACGATGCCGGTCTTCAATTACGGACGCCTGATCAACAAGGTGCGGGAGCAGGACGCGAATTTTCAAGAGGCCATCCTGACCTATCAAAATACCGTCCTCACCGCGCAACAGGAGGTCGAAAACGGCCTGTCCGAATTCAAATACAGCAAGCAAACCGTCGGCTACCTCGGCACCGCCGTGTCATCGGCCAAGATGTCCACCAAGCTTTCGATTGACCGCTACAAGGCCGGGCAGACGGATTTCACCACCGTCCTCACCGCCATGCAGCAACAACTCGACGTGGAGAACTCCCTCGTCGGGGCCGAAGGGAATGTCATGCTCGGGCTTATCCTCACCTATCGCTCGCTCGGCGGCGGCTGGCAGGCGCGCGAGGGACGCGATGTCATCTCGCCCGAGGTCAAAAAAGAAATGGCAAAGCGCACGTATTGGGGCCGCACGATGGAGCCTGCCCGCCACCTGCCGGTCACCCCGCCCGAGGATCAACCCGTCGAGGTGCCCAAGAAACGCCCATGGATTTGGGATTTGCTCAATATCAACAAATGAAACCGAGAACGCCTGCCCTGGCCGTCATCGTCGCGCTGGTCCTCCTCGCGTCGTGCGGGAAAAAGGAAACCACCACCAATGCCCTGACCCAGGTGACCATAGCCCAGCCGAAGGCGTCCGAGGTCACGGAGTATATTGACTTCACCGGAACGGTCGGCGCGATTCAAAGCGTCAACATCGTCGCACGGGTTGAGGGATATCTGGAGGGCATCCATTTCAAGGACGGAACCTACGTGCCCAAGGGCACACCGCTTTTTACCATCCAGCAGGCGGAATACATCCAGGATCTCAAGCTCTATCAGGCCCAACTCGACTTCGCCTCCGAGGAATACGCCCGGCAGCTGGTCATGATCAAACAAAACGCCACCTCCGAGCTCAGCGTGCAGCAATACTTTTCCGACAAGCAACAGGACGAGGCCAATGTCGCCCTGGCGAAACTGAACCTCAGCTACACCGAAATGGCCGCACCCTTCGACGGACTCCTCGGCGAACACCAGGTGGATGTCGGCAACCTCGTCGGCAGCAGTCCGATGAATCCGACGCAATTGGTCACCATCCAGCAGATCGTCCCCATCTATGTGAACTTTTCCATCAACACGCGGGACGCCTTGCGCATCCGCCAGTTGATGAAAGCAGCGGGCTTGGCGGACAAGAGCGGGGTCAACAAGACCCCGGTTTTTGCCCGGTTGGAAAACGAAACCGGATTTCCCCATCAGGGGATCTTGGATTTTTCAAACAACAGTGTGGACACCTCCACCGGCACGATCCAGCTGCGGGGTATTTTTCCCAATATGGACCGCGTCATGTTTCCCGGCCTCTTCGCTGCGGTGCGCATTCCGCTCGGGCCGCCCAAGCCCGGTCTCGTCGTTCCCAATGCCACCGTGCTCAGCGATCAGCAGGGCGATTACATTTTCATCGTGAATGAAAAAAACGTCGTAGAGCGCCGCAACGTGGTGAAAGGCCCGCTCGAAGGCGCCGCCCGTGCCGTGGCCAGCGGCCTCCTGCCCACCGACCGCGTCGTGATAAACGGCATTCCCAATATCCGCATCGGCCAGACCGTCCAGGCCACGCTGCTGCCCGATCCGTTCCCGGTCGCAACTCCCGCAGCGACTCCGGAATCGGAATAACCGCCGGATGCTCTCGAAATACTTCATCGAAAGACCGGTTCTCTCGAACGTCATCGCCTGCGTGATGATGCTCCTCGGTGCGGTGGCCATCGCCACGCTGCCCATCGCCCAGTTCCCTCCCATCACGCCACCGACCGTCGTGGTCACGGCCTCTTATCCCGGCGCAAGCGCCCAGACCGTCATCGATAAAATCGCCCTGCCGATTGAGGAGCAGGTCAACGGCGTTGAGGGCATGATCTACATGGAGTCCGCCTCCAGCAACGACGGCAGCTACGCGCTCACTGTTTCTTTCCAGATCGGCACCGACCCGGACTCCGCCCAGGTCCTCGTGCAAAACCGCGTCTCCTCCGCCATCGCACAATTGCCCTCGGCGGTGCAAACGCAAGGCGTCGTCACCCAGACGAAGTCCACCGCGATCCTGCAGATCATCTCCCTCGAGTCGCAGGACAATCGCTACGACGCACTTTTCCTGAACAACTTCGCCACGCTGAACCTGCAAAACGAACTGGCCCGGATTGACGGCGTGGGCGGTGTGACGGTCTTCGGCGTCGGCCAATACAGCATGCGCATCTGGCTCAATCCGCAGCAGATGCAGGCCCGTTCGCTCGTGCCAAACGATGTTATCAATGCCCTCAAGGACCAGAATGCCGAGGTCACGGCCGGCCAGCTCGGCAGCCCCCCCGCGGACAAAACGCAGGCCTTCCAGTTCACCGTCAATGCCAACGGCGAACTCAATACGGTCGAGCAATTCGAGGACATCATCGTCAAATCAGACACCCAGAACGGCGGCCAGATCACCCGCCTGCGCGATGTCGCCCGGGTGGAGCTCGGCGCGGTGTCTTACACCCAGTTCTCGGAATACAATGGCCGGCCCACCGGCGGCCTGGCCATCTACCAGCTTCCCGGTTCCAACGCGCTCAACACCGCAAAGCAGGTGAAGGCCAAGCTCAAGGAACTGTCCCAAAATTTCCCCCAAGGGCTGACGTATTCGATCCCGCTCGATAACACGATCTTCGTTAAGGAATCGGTCCAGGAGGTTTTCAAGACGCTCTTCGAGGCGGGCGCGCTCGTGCTGCTCGTGATCATCGTTTTCCTTCAGGATTGGCGGGCTACGCTTGTTCCAGCCACCACCGTGCCAGTCACGATCATCGGCGCCTTCGCCGGCATGGCCGCCATGGGTTTCACCATCAACACCCTCACGCTCTTCGCCATCGTGCTCTCTATCGGCATCGTGGTGGATGACGCCATCGTGGTGGTCGAAGGCGCGTCGAAGCACATCGAGCGCGGCAAATCCCCCCGGGACGCCGCCATCGCCGCCATGAACGAACTCTTCGGCCCCATCGTCGCGGTCACCCTGGTGCTCATGGCGGTCTTCCTCCCGGCGGCGTTTTTGCCGGGCATGATCGGGCAGATGTATCGCCAGTTCGCTCTCGTCATCGCCGTCACCGCTTTGCTCAGCGGCATCAATGCCATGACCCTCAAGCCCACCCAATGCGCCCTCTGGCTGCGAGCGCACGATCCCACCAAAAAAAAGAACGCCTTCTTCCGCGGCTTCAATGCCGTCTATGAGCGGATGGAAAAATGGTATGCCCGCTTGATTGACCGCATGGTCCATCACAGCGGTCTGATGACGCTGATCGCCGCCGTGTTAATGGCCCTTTCGCTGGCCGGACTCATCCGCACTCCGACGGGGTTTTTGCCCACCGAAGATCAGGGCTACATCCTGATCGCGGTCCAGCTTCCCAATGGCGCGGCCCTCGGCCGTTCGCAGGCCGCCATGCAAGCCCTCGCCGCGGTCGTCAGTAAAGTCCCCGGCGTGGCGGAAACCATCGTCATTGGCGGCAGCGGCGCCTCGCCGATTGACGCCAGCGCCTCGCTCTTCAATTCCGGGGTGATTTACGCCGTATTGAAGCCGTCCAAGGAGCGCGGCCACGCCGAGAATTTACAGAACATCAGCAGAAATCTGATCCGCGCCGCCGCCACCGTGCAGGAGGCGAACTGCCTCGTCCTGCTGCCCCCGCCGATCCAAGGCCTCGGCTTGTCCGATGGCTTCCAGATGCAGGTCGAACTGAGCAACGGCACATTCGACTACGCGCGGTTGCACAGCATCACCGAGGCCATCGTCGCCGAGGCTGCCCGCGAACCAGCGATTACGTCCGTACTCACGCCTTTCCGCGCCGACGTGCCGCAGCTTAAGTTCACCTTAAACCGCCGCGAGGCGGAGACCTACGGGGTCCAGATCGGCGATGTGTTCAATGCCCTCGAAACCTATCTGGGTTCGACGTATGTGAATCAGATCACGAAGTTCGGCCGCACCTTCGATGTCTATGCGCAGGCCGACACGGCCTACCGGCTGAACCCCGAAGCCATCAAGCAATACACCGTGCGCAACGCCAGCGGCAACATGGTGCCCCTCGGTTCGTTGGCCTCAATCACCCCGGCCCACGGCCCGTCCGTCATCTCCCTGTACAATCTTTATCCCACCGCCGCGATCATCGGCTCGGCGGCGCCCGGTTACAGTTCCGGACAGGCGCTGGGAGCCTTGGAAAAAATCGCCGCGCGCATCCTCCCCCAGGGGATGAAGTTCCAATGGACCGCGCTCTCGTATCAGGAAAAACTCACCGGCGCGTCCACCGTGCTGGTCTTCGCCCTGGCCATGGTGCTGGTGTATTTCGTGCTGGCTGGCCAATACGAAAGTTGGATCCTGCCGCTGGCGGTGATCTTTGCCATCCCGCTCGCCCTCCTCGGCACCGTCGCCGCCCTCCGCCTCACCGGGTTGCCCAATAACCTCTACGTCCAGATCGGCCTGGTCTTGCTCATCGCGCTCTCCGCCAAGAACGCCATCCTCATCGTGGAAATGGCGCGCCAGCGGCGCGCGGAGGGCCTGTCCATCCTTGAGGCTGCGGTCGAGGCCGCCCGCCTGCGTTTCCGCCCGATCCTCATGACGTCCTTCACCTTTATCCTCGGCGTCGTGCCGCTTATTCTTGCCACCGGCGCGGGCGCGGCATCGCGGCAATCGCTCGGCATCGCCGTGGCCAGCGGCATGCTCGCCTCCACCTGTCTCGCCGTCGTCTTCGTGCCCTCGTTCTTCGTCATTCTGCAACGCCTCCACGAACGCAAGCAACCGGCTCCCGCGCCGGCCGCCGCGCCCGACCCGGCTTAGGCCGCATGCTCTCGAAATTTTTCATCGAGCGTCCCGTTCTCTCGAATGTCATCGCCTTCGTGATGATGCTTCTCGGCGGCGTGGCCATCGCGACGCTGCCGGTCTCGCAATACCCGTCTATCACGCCCCCCACGATCCAGGTCACCGCTTCCTACCCCGGTGCCAGTGCGCGCACAATGGTGGAAAAGGTCGCTCTGCCCATCGAGCAGGCGGTCAACGGCGTCGAAGGCATGATCTATATGCAGTCCGCCAGCACAAACGGCGGAAACTACTCCCTCATCGTCACCTTCGACATCGGCACGGACCCCAACGCGGCCCAGATCCTCGTGCAAAACCGCGTCTCGCAGGCCGTGGCCCAGCTTCCCCAAACCGTCCAGACGCAGGGAGTGGTCACGCAAACGAAATCCACCGCCATCCTCCAGATCATCACGCTCACTTCGCCCACCGGCGTCTTCGACGCCCTCTTCCTCAACAACTACGCCACGATCAATCTTGAAAACGAACTCACCCGCATCGAAGGCGTGGGGGGCGTCACCGTCTTCGGCGTCGGCCAGTACAGCATGCGCATCTGGCTGAACCCCGAGCAACTCCAGGCCCGCTCTCTGGTGCCCAACGACATCATCCACGCGATCCAGTCCCAAAACACCGAGGTCACCGCTGGTCAGATCGGCGGGCCGCCCGCCACAGGCGAGCAGGCCTACAAACTCACCGTCAATGTCAACGGCCCGATGAACACCGTCGGGGAGTTCGAGGAAATCGTGGTCAAAACCGATACCCAAAACGGCGGGAAAATCACCCGCCTGCGCGATATCGCCCGCGTGGAACTCGGCTCCCAGCAATACGGACAGTTCTTTAAATTCGACGGACATTCCGCCGGCGGCGTCGCCATCTACCAGCTCCCGGGTTCGAACTCGCTCGACACCGCCAAACGCGTCCGCGCGAAGATGGAGGAACTCGCGAAATCCTTCCCCGCCGCCCTCACTTACGAGATTCCCTTCGACACGACGATCTTCGTCAGCGAATCCATTAACGAAGTTTACAAGAC
>Ga0114978_10004827_pt1 | contig 10829 bp, 20 predicted proteins | sample S_140212_EF_Meta_FD_87027 | JGI IMG/M metagenome (GOLD analysis project Ga0114978, IMG submission 87027) | Freshwater microbial communities from Lake Simoncouche, Canada to study carbon cycling - S_140212_EF_MetaG | ecosystem: Environmental > Aquatic > Freshwater > Lake | place: Lake...
CATTACTAATGGGTCACAATGTTTACTTACACTTAACAGCAGTACAAGAAGCCAACAGACGTTTCGATGCAGGTGAACATCCTGCAATGATGCGCTGTAGTGGCCCGGGTGGAGAGTACTTTGAAGATATTGTAGAAGCTATCTTTGCGGCACCAGACCGTGCTACAAGTGAAGCTATCATTGATGCCTACAGTACTTACTGGATGGAAATTGTAGGCACACGTGGGTTCAAAGGCAAGAAAGCTCTGAATAGTCAAACTATGTTTAACGAATTATTTGATGTAGAAGAGGAAGAAGTTGAAGAGCATTACGTTGATGACTCGGGCTTTGATGAAAATAAACTTGATCAACTTGAAGAGGACCAAAAATGACTATTGCAAAACGTATTGAACATTTAGAAAAAGAACATCATAATTTAGATAAAAAGATTGATGGTATGGAAAATACCGGTGTATTCGAAGATGAACATTTGACTAAAATGAAGAAACAGCGGTTGCATATTAAAGAAGATATTGTTAAACTTAAAGCTCTACTAGAAAATCAAAAATGAACAGACCCGGACACGAAGACGTACAGTTTTTTACAGGTGTAGAAGTTGAACACACTCCTGCACACGGACAACCTACCTTGTTTGTAATTGGACTACTAACCGAAGAAGCTATCAAAGCGGCGCTGGCTAATTTTCCAAAAATCAATCATATCTATTTTGGTGCTAACCAAAGTTTCCCAAACCCTGATGTCAATGACGGAGATACTTGGCGTCCGTGGGAAAGCATGATAGAAACATTTTTATCTAAAGGTTACTTGTGTACTTTGGACATTGATGTAAAATCAGCAGAAGGACTTATTGAAGGTAGTTTAGTTGACTACAATAACTTTATTCCAATGATTTCGGTAAAATTACCCTATATACAACTATACGGATATAATGCTACAATTAAGCTAGACGACCGAGACTTTGCTATGAGTAATCCAGGTGTTTGGTGTCATAGCTTACATGATTTAAGGGACCGTAAGAAGTTTACGGATTGGTCACAATATACTAAAGACGAAACAGTAAAATGAATCAAGAACAAAGAGAACAAGTAGAACGTATTAAAAGTTCTGCACACAGACAAATTTGGATTACATTCCGCAAAGAAGGCATTCATTGCTATCCAGCGGCAGCAACAGATCCTAAACTAAATACAGCAGGAGAATATGATGTATCGTTCCTTGCTAGTCCTCATCGCCATATATTTCATTTCAGGGTGTCAATCGATGTGTTCCACAACGACAGGGACATCGAATTCATCCAGTTCAAACGCTGGTGTGAATCTTTGTATTCCAGTAATTCCTCTAGTCAAGGTTCAGTTTTAGAACTAGACTGGAAGTCATGCGAAATGATTGCAGACGATTTATATTTACAAATTGCGGCCGCATATCCCGGTCGCAATGTAATCATTGAAGTATCCGAAGACGGCGAAAACGGATGCTCAATTAATTATCATCTTACTCGCCCAAACCTCTCAGTTGTAATTTAAAGGAAATATCATGGCCCAAGAATGGCTAACCAAGTATCTTCGTTTCAAACCCGAAGTAACTCAAATCTTTGACGATTTAGATACATATCGTCAATTCTGTGTAGACTATGGATATCCATACGACGAGCGTGACCTGTACAAGGAACGCGGTGGATATGCAGAGTTCCTCAAAATGCGTAAAGGTCGCGAACCCTGGGACCAATGGCGTACTCCTAAGCGTCGTGAATTTAACTTTAACAAGCCACGCACATAATGACAAATCCATTCCGCGATCAAGAGAAGTTTATGAAGGCTTGCGATCAAAGTACCAATCGCAACAACCATGCACAATTTGGTCTTTATGTTGATTTAATCACTGAAGAAGTAGGTGAACTTAATCTTGCAATTGATAACAACGATAATGTAGAAGTATTAGATGCATTGGTTGATATCTTGGTTGTTACGATTGGTGCTATTCACTCTATGGGTGCCGACGGTGAAGGGGCATGGAAAGAAGTTATGCGTAGCAACTTTGCCAAGATTAGTGAAGATGGTAAAGTACGCAAGCGAGAAGGTGGCAAAGTACTTAAACCCGTTGGATGGACACCACCCAACTTAAAACCGTATGTTAACGAATCTACTAGTACCGCAACGTCTAGAGATATATGCGACAACGACTAAGACAATTTATCAAAGGAGAATAATATGCTTAATACAAATTATTTAGACAATGGCGATATTACTTATCGCTCAGCAGAAGAAGTCAATAATGCAATGGCTCGTGTTTATGGTTATATGGGATTGGCTGTATTAACCAGTATGATTGTTAGTTACCTAGTGGGAAATAGTACATCACTAATGACCTTTTTCTTTACAGGCATTATGAAATGGATTGTAATTTTTGCACCGTTAGCGGCAATTTTAGTAGCATCATTTGCCATGGAAAAATTTAGCAAGGCTGGATTACAATTATTCTTACATGGTTTTGCAGCCTTAATGGGATTGAGCTTTGCTACTATTTTTGTAATTTATACCATGGGCTCAATTGTTAGTGCATTTATGGGCGCGGCGATACTGTTTGGTGTCATGAGCGGCTATGGGTACTTTACCAAACGTAGCTTAGACAGCATGGGTAAGTTTATGTTTGTAGGATTGATTGCCATTATTATTGCCAGCATTGTTAATATCTTTATTGGTAGTACTGTTATGCAAATGGTAATTAGTGCCTTGGCTATTATCATCTTCTTGGGACTTACTGCATATGATACACAACAGATTCGTGAAGCAGTTAGTCAGGACAACGATGGTAAAGCAGAATTGATTGGTGCGTTAACTCTATACCTAGACTTTATTAATATCTTCCTAAATCTTTTACAATTATTTGGTGGTCGTAAAGACTAATATAAAATGAGAAAACTTTGGTACATGGGCTTAGAGCCTTATAAAGCTCGCTATACTCTGCAACTACAAGAATGGAATCGTGCTGTATTTGAACGTCGTGGCATCAACTACGAAATCGTAGAAGGTGAAACACTCAGCAATGACCAAGCTATTGTAACTGGACAAGTGCTAGACGCACATGGACGTAGCTACTTTGGTATGAGTCAGCTGATGAATCTAGTTAAGAAAATGAAAGCAGGAGAAGTTACAAATGAAGATGTTATCTACTTTGAAGACATGTTTCAACCCGGTATCGAGAGCTTACCTTATATTCTTGATCAAATCGATCCTGCTCACCGTCCCCGTATTGCTGTACGTTGCTTGGCACAGACTATTGACCCTGATGATTTCGTTCATGTCTGGGGTATGCAGAAGTGGATGGGACTTTACGAAAAAATGGTGGATAGTTTTGCGGATATTATTCTAGCCAGCAATGAAGAAATGGTCATGCACATGAAGGTCGCTGGTTGGGAAGGTGACATTTATAACATCAGCGGACTAGCATTTGGCAAAGAAGAAGTACGTGGTCGTGTACCTGGAGAACTCAAACACTTTCATGATCGTGCTATGCGTGTAGGCTTTGCGGCACGGTGGGATCAAGAAAAACAACCAGACTTTTACATGGACTTGATTGAAGAATGGCATCGTCGTGTTCCACACTCTAGTGTAGAGTTCTGCATCTTTTCGGGTGCCAAACTTAAATCAAATAACGACAGCTACATGGCTCGTACAAGAGATTTGCAAGCACGTGGTTTGCTAACTGTTTACGAGGATTTAGAAAAGAATGACTACTACGCTCTCCTTAATGATACTCGCGTATTGTTTAACTGTGCTTTACAGGATTGGGTCTCTAACACAGTATCGGAAGCTGATACTCTTGGCGCTAACGTGCTGTATCCTGCTTATCGTAGTTTCCCTGAAACCTTCGCTAACGACCATACTAGATTATATATTCCTTGGTCATTGGAAGATGCCCTGGATAAACTAAGTAATGCAATCGCATTACCGCAAAAGAGTCAAGGTAAGATTAGCGACTGGACAGATGGCACAATCGATCGTATTGTGGATATCTTAGAAGGCAAAGGCGAGTCTTGGAAGCGTATGAGCACAGACTATCGTAAACATACACACGAGAGCAAATACTAAAATGACACCCAGCGTAGAAAGTATGAAAAAAGGTACATGTGGTTGCGGGCGTAGCCCAACCGGCGACTGCATAGGTTGGCATAACCTAAGCGAAGAAATATATAAACATCAATTAATGTTGTATATAGAAGAACAAGAACGAGCCGACCAAGAGCTTAGAGAATACCAAAAACAAGCACAGGAAACATGGTCAGATAGTTGTACTGCACCAAGATCAAAATAAGTTTAGAAAGAAATCAAATGGATCTTAACATTGCTATTGTAATAGGTGTTTACTTAGTAATACTATTGGCCATTGTGGCTTTTGTACAAAATGCAAAATGGTTTAGAGATAAAGAATGAGACGAGTAGTAGTTACAGGTGGCTGTGGTTATATAGGCAGTCATGTTGCACGAGCGTTTAAACAAGTCGGCGATGAAGTTTATATTATAGATCAAGTTAAGCGCGACCACACACTTAAAGACATGGATGGTTGGTTTATCGGCGACTTTGCGTCTGAGGGCAGTTTATCAACTATTATAGATATCCGCCCCAATGTTATTGTACATTGTGCTGGCACTAGTCTAGTAGGTCCCAGCATGGAGAACCCCAGTGAGTATTGGCACAACAATGTTACTAAACTTATTAAGTTATTGGACATTGTGGCTTCAATGCCTAAACGTCCACTAATCTTGTTTAGTTCAAGTGCCAGTGTCTATGGCGATCCCGAAGAATTGCCTATTCCGGAATCACACAAAATTGATCCTATTAGTTCCTACGGTAATACCAAAGCCACCGCCGAACGTATATTAGATGATTACTATGTGGCCTACAATATTCCTAGTGTATGCTTTAGATTCTTTAATGCCGCGGGTGCTGAACCCGTTGACCACGATCTAGGACAAGAGCCCGGTGCTACACATATTATAGCTCGTGTATTAGAAGCCGCAATTGAACAAAAGACATTTAAATTATTTGGAAACGACTACCCTACTAGTGATGGTACTTGTGTGCGTGATTATATTCATGTTTGGGATCTAGCACAAGCACACGTATTGGCCGCCAACAAAGCAACAAGTATTGCTGGTTGGGTCGGTGCTCAACGTGTTAATCTAGGCACCGGCACAGGTATAAGCAATAGAGAAATTCTTGATTATGCCAAGGCAAACTATACACTACCTGCGCCAGTAATTCTGCCACGTAGACTAGGTGATCCTGCTAAACTGGTAGCACATTGTGAATTTGCTCGCAATTGGCTAGGATGGGTTCCTAAGTACAGCAACCTGGCCAGTATCATGGACTCTGCGTACAAATGGTATACTAAATGAACTATCAACAATTATTTGACTTTGAAGCCGCACTGGCCAAATACACAGGTGCTCCATACGTTGTAGTCACTGACGGCTGTACACACGCTATGGAATTATGTTTTAGACATGAGTCGAATTATAGCTGTGAGCTCCCGGCATTTACCTACATCAGTGTACTACAAATGCTCAAGCAGTTGGGTGTAAGTTATACTTTGCGTACAGAATACTGGACTGGCGAATATAACTTTAAAGGTACACGTATTTGGGATAGTGCTCGTAGACTGGAACTCAATATGTATCGTCCCGGTCAACTACAATGCTTGAGCTTTGGATTTGATAAACCCTTACCCTTGGGCAAAGGTGGCGCTATACTATTGGACAATCAAGCTGAGTATGACATGTTTAGCTGTATGCGTAGTGACGGTAGAGACCTACGCATCAATCCCTGGCAAACACAAGAAGTCTTTAGAGAAGGCTATCACTATTGTCCTACACTAGAGTTGTGTGCCGAAGGCCTGGTCAAACTACCTGCTATTGAACCTCAAAGTCAAAAAGTTCAATATCCCGATTTACGTTTAATAACGATCAGCTAACCAAGTACGTGATATCTTGCCCGACGGACTAACAGGTATCGAGTCTACTCTTTCTAATAGAGCAGGTTTACATTGAGGTCCTAGTCCTAATAGGTAATTGCGTATCTCTACTGGGTCGCAATCGCCCACATACAATACTTTAACTGCATCTGTACCAAATACAACACAGTCCTCTAAACAGTTGATGTTACCACGCATCTTTTCTTCAATGCTGAGTGGGTTTACCTTAATACCTTTTACGTTAATTTGGTCTCGGCTACGACCAATGATCTTGAAGTATCCCTGTTCGTCTTGTTCGGCCAAGTCTCCGGTATCATACCAACCGGGTTTAAACAAACAGTTACCACGTATAAACAACTTTCCTTCTACTAGATCTGCTTCAATGCCGTCAGGCAATCCAATAGTACCCATTTTACGTACACCATTCAATGGATTAGTAAAGCAGTGACTCAGTGCTTCTGTCATACCAAATGCTTCAACAACAGGAACATTGAATCTGTGTTTAATTTCAGTGAACAGCGTATCGGGCAAACCAGCACTGGCACCACGTATAAATCGCAGACCTTTAAAGTCTAACTGTGCAATAACTTTAAGTACATCAGGGATAGCAGTAATAAAAGTTGGCGCAAAGTTGGGCATTTTACGCACATCTTTCATGGTAAGGTAATCTATTTGGCATTTAGATAACTTTGCGGCCCAATAAAAACCCTGTCCATGTGCATGCCATAAGGGCATGATACTGGTATAGCGATCGTTTTCGGTTATGTTGTATGTACGGCAAATACGTGCTGCCATTGCATCAATTTGACTTTGGCTAAAGCTACAGAATTTACTGTCGCCTGTAGTGCCGCTTGTGTACCAAAGCACACGTTCGTTTGGATAGTCGCTGCCGCCTCGTTCAACGTAACCTTTGTTGGTTATCAGTAGACTGTAGTCACTGTTGTCTAGCAGGTATTGATTTCTTGTTTCGGTGCTGTTTGGATTAATGATCATAATGCTATAATCATTTAATTGTGGAATGTAGTCGTGTGGATTTTCTACGCAAAGTACAGCTCGTTTCATTGATTGCCCCATGTGGATAAACGTATTTAACCTTTTGGCCAAATTAACTCGATTGATATTGACTTACGATCTAAATATCTATATAATTAATCAATATAGTCATCCACGACAATAACTCGGAGAATAAATGTCAGAACTACATTATAAAGAAGAAGACGGTCGACCTCTTAGCCAGGTTATCCGCGACAGACTTAAACAAGGTAATAAACGCTTTTGGGCCGGTGACAATATCAGTGAATATGTCAGTGATGTTGAAAAAGACGCCCTGATTAATGAGGCTACTGTGGCATTTGAGGGTGTATTGGATACACTACTAATCGATCAAAAAAACGACCCTAATAGTCAAGGTACAGCACGTCGCCTGGCTAAGATGTATTTTAACGAAATTATGGCAGGTAGATATGATCCAGCACCAGATGCAACGGCTTTTCCAAACGATTCAGCAGATCGTTATGAAGGTATGCTCGTTGTCCGCAGTGAGCTACGTTCTATGTGTAGTCATCATCATCAACCTGTCACTGGTGTGGCTTACATCGGCATCATCGCTGCCAATAAACTTATTGGCCTTAGCAAGTATACTCGTATCGCTCAGTGGTGTGCTCGCCGGGGAACGCTCCAGGAAGAACTCTGCAACGACATCGCAAGAGAAATAATGCGAGCCACAGATAGCGAAAACGTGGGTGTTTATATACAAGCCACACACGGTTGCTGTGAAAATCGCGGCATTATGGCGCACTCCAGCCTAACACAGACTACAGTACTTAAAGGTGCATTTAATACAGACCCAGCGACTAAAAAAGAGTTTATGGATAATATCAAACTGCAACAAGACTTTGCGCCTCGATAATGCGGGCCTTAGTCCTTGTAGCTCACCCAGATGATTGTGTAATCTTTGCCAGCGGATATATGGATGCTCATCCAGAATACGAGTGGGATATTGTATATCTAACTTGCTGGCGGTGGCATAAACGTGGTCGCGAAATGTCGAGATACTGGAAGCGGCGTGGTATTAAAACTTATTACCTAGGTTTTAAGGATCACGGTCGAGACCTGGGCTTAAACGGTTTTCATACTTGGTCCAAATCAGACGCACTAAAAGCAGTACGCAGAGCCGCAGTAGGATATGAACTTATATTAACACATGGTGCAGAAGGCGAGTACGGTCATCCACATCATCGTGTGGTACATGATGCAGTCAAAGATTTCCCTGTTAGTAAAGTTTATTTTTCGTTAGACACTAATGATTTAATGTTACCATTAAACATTGGAATAAGTGAATTGCCAAGACACGCAGAATCAATACTAATACACGCCAAAGATGGCGTAGCATATTACAAGGAAGATTTAAAATGCTAGGATGGTTTTCAAGTAAGATTTTGAACTGGGGTCGTAACTATATTAATAGAAAGGATTCTATAGCAATAAATCCAGTTCGTACTCGTGACACAGCAGAAGTAGATGGTATAAGATTTACAGTAATGTCAGCACGTGGCGGTACTATTGTACAACTAACCAGTTACGATCGTGCTAAAGATCGTAACGATACTGTTACCTACGTTATACCCGATGGTAAAGATGTGGCTGCTACTGTGGGACAAATTGTTAGCATGGAGTTGTGGCGCCAATGATAAAAGGACTCATGAATGGTAATACCGGTGGGTACTTGCACGTCGATGTTGGGCATCAACCAGTACCCTATATTAATGCCAATCGAGATATTCCTTTACAAGGTGTATTTCGATGGATGGGCGGCCAATTGGAAGTATTTGACGGAACAAGTTGGCAAGCCTTTGCTAGTCCAATGACTAGTATTCATTTAAGCCAGACAGCTATCGATGCACTAGACTGGTGCCAGCGTAAAATGATTGAAGAAGCTAAGATTCGACAACTTGCCAGTAAAAGTGTTACAGTAGCAGATGCACTAGCTAGATATGAGCATGCCAAGGAACAACTTGATGTAGTGGTAGAACTTGCTAAGGAGTAGCAATATGCTATTAAAATGGTTAGAACAAGTAGGTCGTAAACGTGTTATTATGGATCGTATTGATAACGAGCCATATTTAGAACGATACTATATTTTTCTCAAAGACCGTACATGGTTCCCATTTAACTTATTCTTACACAAGTTCTTAAAGTCAGATCCAGATGATGTACATGATCATCCTTGGAACTATGCTACCCTTATACTCAAAGGCGGCTACTACGAATGGATTCCGCAGTTTAACGATCAAGGGCAAAAGGCCGGTGAAATGGCAGTATGGCGTGGCGCCGGGCATTTCCGAGTATGCAAGGCCAACAGCTATCATCGCATTGAAGTTGATCCCGGTACCGACGTATGGACCTTGTTCATGCCAATGCGTAAGAAACGTGAATGGGGATTCCTAACACGTCGTGGCTGGATACAGCACGAACAATACTTAACCGAAAGGGCAGGCAAATGAAAATTGCTGAGCTAATTGCTTTAATTATTTGTGCTATAATTGTCATAACATACATTGTTCATCATTATCATCCACATAAATTAATATGATTCAATTACCCCCGGGCTGTAAAGTAGCGTACGAAATCCGTTTTTATGTAACTGCTCTCACTGATGAAATAGGTGAATGGTTTAACCTAATTGGCGGGCAAGCCACACAAGTTAAGTGGTGGGACCATAAAGGTCGCGAGCAATTCACAAATCAAGTACAATACGGTAAAGCAAAACCCAGTTATAAAACACAGGACGGAACAGGATTATACCTAATTCGGTTTGACGGTGCAGATGCCAGTACCGCCAGTATGTTTTTAATTAAGTTTATGGACCAAATTCACAATTTACGAGAAGCAGAACATTATGTCTAGAAAAGTGTTTTACAAAGAATCAACAATTAAGGGCTGGGTACACGAAATTATTCGCAGTATGGCCGAAGATAGTTGGCGTCCTGACTATGTAGTAGGACTCACACGTGGCGGACTAATACCTGCCAATATGATTAGCCAATATTTAGATGTTCCAATGGAATGTTTAAAAGTTAGCCTGCGTGATGACAATCAATGCGAAAGCAACACCTGGATGGCCGAAGATGCTTTTGGTTACATACCCGAAGAAGAATTAAAAGATTCTGGTATTGGTGGTGATGGTGCGTTTGACTATAGCATCCGTGCTAAAAAAATTCTTATTGTAGACGATATCAACGACACTGGTGCTACACTAAATTGGATTCAACAAGATTGGCAAACCAGTTGTTTACCCAGCAACTCACGTTGGGAAAACGTTTGGGGCAATAATGTCCGTACTGCTGTCTTAATCCACAATGAAGCTAGTGAATTTAAAGACCCGGATTACACAGGTCTAAATATCAACAAGCACGAAGATCCACAATGGGCAGTTTTCCCCTGGGAGAACTGGTGGGCAAACTAAATATTACTTCAACCGGCCTTTACGGCATTCATCCCGGTATACAAATTCTGCAAGCCTATGCTATAATTAACATAGGAGAAGAATAATGGCAAATAACCCCCACCAGCAAGCACTAAGTGATTACTTTGATGCTCGCATCAATCATTATCATCACACAAAATCTGGTAACACAGTAGGGCCAGTCTTGCAAAAAAGTCTGGCAGATAACGTAGAGCAGGCATTAAGTAACGTGCCATCAACTGTGCAATACAAGTATACCAGCACCAAAGAGTATCACGACGCTTTTCCCTGCGCCTACAGACAGTGGCGAGCAGATAGCCACTGTAATTTAATACATGGCTACAGCTTTAGTATGAAGTTTTACTTTGGCACCAACGACCTGGATGTACGCAAC
>Ga0114978_10004829_pt1 | contig 10828 bp, 8 predicted proteins | sample S_140212_EF_Meta_FD_87027 | JGI IMG/M metagenome (GOLD analysis project Ga0114978, IMG submission 87027) | Freshwater microbial communities from Lake Simoncouche, Canada to study carbon cycling - S_140212_EF_MetaG | ecosystem: Environmental > Aquatic > Freshwater > Lake | place: Lake...
AGTGCGATCGCCGTCATCACGAACAGCGGCGTCATGCCGTCGCCGATACTATGACTGTGAATAAACTGCCAGCCGAACCAAACCACAATCAACAGGCCGGACAGGTTCATCAAATGGCGCCCTGGTAATAGCAGCGGGCTGCCGCCGATCTTGCCGGAGAGCTTGCAGAACGCAATCACCGAGCCGGAGAAGGTCACCGCCCCGATCAGTATGCCGACGTAGATTTCGACTTCGTGGATGGTTTTTTCAGCGCCCTCCATTTGCACCGACGGATCGATGTAATTGGCGAAGCCGACCAGACAGGCGGCGAGGCCGACAAGGCTGTGCATCAACGCGACCAGTTCGGGCATCTGCGTCATCTTCACGGTGCGCGCAGCAAAGATGCCGATGGCGCCGCCGACCGTCATGGCTGCGATTATCAGCGTGATGCCGCCACCGGTGACGCGCGGTCCGAAGATCGTTGCCAGCACGGCGATCGCCATACCGATCATGCCGTAGAGGTTGCCGCGACGCGACGATTCTGGATTGGAGAGGCCGCCCAGGCTGAGAATGAAAAGGATGGTTGCCCCGATATAGGAGACTGTGGCGAGACTTGCGGACATTTTTGGTCTCCCTTATTTACGGAACATCGCCAGCATGCGCTGGGTAACGGCGAAACCGCCGAACATATTGATCGCGGTCAGCACAATGCCGAGACCTGCCAGCCACTGGATCAGGCTTTCAGGACGCGTCATGCCGTCGGCCAGCGGCGGCGCAATCTGCACCAGTGCACCGATGGCGATGATGCTGGAGATCGCGTTGGTCACGCTCATCAACGGCGTGTGCAGGGCCGGCGTGACATTCCACACCACCATGTAGCCAATGAAGCAGGCCAGCACGAACACCGTGAGGTGGGCGAGGAAGGCGCTCGGCGCGCCATTGCCAATCAACCAGAATAGCAGTGCGGCAATACCAAACATGATGGTCGTGCGGGTCGCCGAGGCCGGGGCACCGCCCCCACCGTGACCGTGACCTTTTGTGGAGGCTGCGACAACGGCCGGTTTGGCTGTGGCAGGAGGTGGTGCCGCCAGTTTGATCGGCGGTGCGGGCCAGGTGATCGCGCCTTCTTTGATGACCGTCAGGCCGCGTATGGCGTCGTCTTCCATATTGACGTTGATGACGCCGTCCTTGGTCTTACACAACTCTTCAGACAAACGGAACAGATTCGATGAATACAGCGTCGACGATTGCTTGGCCAGACGGCTGACCAGATCGGTGTAGCCGATGATGGTCACGCCGTGCTTGACGACCGCCTGACCGGGTTCGGTGAGCTCGCAGTTACCGCCTTGTTCGGCCGCCATGTCGACGATCACACTGCCCGGCTTCATGCTCTGTACCATCTCGGCGGTGATCAGCCGTGGAGCCGGCTTTCCGGGGATCAGTGCGGTGGTGATGATGATGTCGACTTCACGCGCCTGTTTGGCATACATTTCGCGTTGCGCTTGCAGGAAGCCCTCGCTCATGACTTTGGCGTAACCGCCGCCGCCGGAGCCTTCTTCCTCATAATCGACCTTGACGAATTCGCCCCCGAGCGAAACGACCTGATCGGCAACCTCGGCACGCGTGTCATTGGCGCGGACGATCGCGCCCAGACTGGCGGCAGTACCAATGGCAGCGAGGCCGGCGACACCGGCACCGGCGATGAAGACCTTGGCTGGTTGTACCTTGCCTGCAGCTGTGATCTGGCCGTTGAAGAAGCGACCAAAGGCATTGGCCGCCTCAATCACAGCCCGATAGCCGGCAACGCCCGCTTGTGAGGTCAAGGCGTCCATTTTCTGGGCGCGGCTCAACACACGGGGTAGTGCGTCTATCGCCAATACGGTGGCTTTGCGCGCTGCCAGTTGTTGCATTAGATCCGGGTTCTGCGCCGGCCAGATGAACGATATAAGCGTGCCGCCTTCGCGCAGCAGATTTACTTCGTCGGCGCTGGGGCCACGTACTTTGAAGACAATGTCGGCGCCCGCCCACAGACCGGCGGCATCGGCAATGATCTCGGCGCCTGCAGCGCGATAAACATCGTCGCTGAAATTGGAGGCATTACCGGCGCCCGTTTCGACGGCCACCTGGAAGCCAAGCTTGACCAGTTTCTCGACAACTTCGGGTACCGTGGCTACGCGTTTTTCTCCCGCGGCGATCTCTTTTGGTATCCCAATAACCTGAGGCATGAGTCCCCCTTGTGTATTACAAATGGCAGTTAAAAAAATGATTTTACCTTGCCGCAGCGGTAGATGTGCAGGCGCGGCAGGGCGGTCAATTCATGCGGCGACGAGTGTATGAATCCCGTTGTTCATGATGGTTCGAATGGTCTGCAGGCGAATGCCAACGCAGAGACAAACTTCTGCGGACAGGCTGCTCAAACTCTACTGGGATCGGCCGTATATGATTTGTTCCGGATCATACACCGGTCGGGCAGATCTACGCTTGTCGCTATTCCGCGGAACCGGCTTCTGCGCTACACGGTGGGAGTGCATGACCCAGTCGCCAGCGTTATGGTTGTTCCAGTTTTTGTTGCACGTGAGCGATTACCGCGTCCGCGAGGTCGTCCGCGAGGCAATCGAATTCGATAACGTCTTGCATGGCGCGTAACCACGTCAGTTGGCGTTTTGCCAGTTGCCGCGTGGCGGCGATCCCTTGTTCGCGCAGTGAGGCGAGGCCTATTTCGCCGTCGAGATAGGCCCAGGTCTGGCGGTAGCCGACACAGCGCATCGCCGGCATATCGACCTCGAGCGCATAATTTTTGCGCAGCGCGCGCAGTTCCGAGATCAAGCCCAGTTCGAGCATCGTTTCGAAGCGTTCGGCAATGCGCAGATGCAAGACTGATCGGTCGGCGGGCAAGAGGCCGATTTTGAATGGACGGTATGGAAAGTAAACGTACTTGGGCTTTTGTTGCAGTTCCGACATCGTCTTGTTGGTGATGTAGTAAACCTCCAGCGCGCGCTGGATTCGTTGTGCGTCGTTGGGGGCGAGTCTGGCGGCGATTTGAGGGTCAATACGAGCGAGTTCACGGTGTACCCCCGGCCAGCCTTTTTCTTCCGCCATGGTGTCGATGATCATGCGGATCATCGGATCGGCTTCCGGCAATTCCGACAACCCCTCAGTGAGCGCCTTGAAATACATCATGGTGCCGCCGGTTAACAGCGGGATGTTGCCGCGAGCGGTGATTTCGCGCATGAGTATCAGCGCATCATCGCGAAAGCGTGCCGCCGAGTAGGCTTCGTCGGGATTAATCAGATTGATCAGGTGATGCGGTGCTGTTGCCAGAAGCGCGGCGTCCGGTTTGGCGGTGCCGATATTCATGTCACGATAGACTTGCGCTGAATCGACGCTGATGATTTCGCAGTTGAGCCGGCGCACCAGTTCGACCGCTACCGCCGTTTTGCCGCTGGCGGTCGGACCCATCAACAAGACCACCGGTGGCTGATTCTTGCCACAGGAATCTCCCACGATCGGAGTGGCTGCTGACTGGGACGTGGCTGGTATGTCGTCTGACGACGGTGTGTTTTTTCCCGGCATGCGTCAGCGACCGCGCATGAACAGGCGATCGAGTTCAGGCAGCGATATCTGGTGCCACGTCGGGCGACCGTGGTTGCACTGGCCCGAGCGCTCAGTTGCTTCCATATCGCGCAGCAGGCCGTTCATTTCAGGCACGGTCAACATGCGGTTGGCGCGCACGGCTGTGTGGCAGGCCATGGTGGAGAGCAGTTCATTGCGCCGTTCGAGCAGGACGCGGCTCGCACCGAATTCGCGGATTTCACCGAGCACGTCGCGGGCCAGGGCGCCGGCGTCGGCATTTTGTAGCGCGACCGGCACGCCGCGCACTGCCAGCGAGGTTGGCGAGGTAGCGGCAATTTCAAAGCCGAGGCTGGTGAGCGTCTCGGCATGTTCTTCGGCAGTGGCCACGTCTAATTTGTCTGCATGAAAGACCACCGGGATCAGCAGCGGTTGCATGGCGATACGGTTGGCATCCAGTTGGGTCTTGAGTTTTTCGTAGACGATGCGCTCGTGGGCTGCATGCATGTCGATGATGACCAGTCCGTGTTCGTTTTGCGCCAGGATATAAACGCCGCAGAGCTGCGCCAAAGCGAACCCCAGCGGTGGCGCATCGCCGCTGGGTAGCGGTGCGGCGACCGTCTCGGTGAATGCGGCCTGTGCCGCCGGTGCGTTGCCAAACAGCTTCTGGTAAACATTGCTGGGCTGGGCGATGCCGAGCGGCATGCGATGCTGCACCGGGACGAACCCGTCGCGTGCTGTGGTGGCCATCTCGAACGGTGTGGGGTTCGAAGTTGCGTGTGTTCCGGCAGACCCCGCCAGAGCGCGGGCGAGTGCGTGGAAGACAAACTGGTGCACCGCCTGCGAATCACGGAAACGCACTTCGCTTTTGGTCGGGTGCACATTGACGTCGACCCGCGCCGGATCGATCTCAAGAAACAAGGCATAGGCCGGGTAACGGTCGTGATGCAATACATCCTGATAGGCCTGACGCAGGGCGTGGGCGAGTACTTTGTCGCGCACGAAACGGCCATTGACGAAGAAATACTGTGCGTCGCGGCCGCCGCCCACGGCGGTCGGCAGCGCGCTCAAGCCGGCCAGCGCAATACCTCCGGCACTTTCTTTCACGCTAACCGCGGTGGCGGCAAAATCCTCGCCGAGGATGGCGCCGATGCGGCCGGCGTGATCCTGTGCCTTGAGCTGCCACTGCGTGCGTGCATTGTGTTGCAGGCGGAAACCGACGTCGTGCCGCGTCAATGCAACGCGGCGGAATACCTCGTCGCAATGCGCATATTCGGTGGCGTCCGAGCGCAGGAATTTGCGCCGCGCCGGCGTATTGAAAAAAAGTTCCTGCGCTTCGATGCTGGTGCCGGGTTCCTGGGCGGCTGGTTGCGGCTCCGAAACGCGGCCGTTTTCAACCGATAAGGACCAGGCGTGTTTGGCTTCGAGTGTCCTGCTGCATAGTTTGAGTGCCGACACGGCGGCGATGCTGGCCAGCGCCTCGCCGCGAAAACCGAGGCTGCGGATGCGCTCCAGATCTTCCAGTGTGGTGATTTTGCTCGTCGCATGACGCGACACGGCGAGCAGCAGTTCCTCTCGCGGGATACCGCTGCCATTGTCGCTGACGCGGATCAGTTTGGTGCCGCCGGCCGCCAGATGAACTGATACCTCGGTGGCGCCGGCGTCGAGGCTGTTCTCCATTAATTCTTTAAGAGCCGCAGCCGGCCGCTCGACCACTTCGCCGGCGGCAATCTGGTTGATCAACAGGTCGGGCAGAATGCGGATTGCGGTCATGAAAAATTATAACTTGAATGGCGTGCTGCGACGTCCTGATTCGAGTCGATGACCACCGTTATTGTTTGTGCAGGTCGCGTGGGGCGGATTGTTTCGCCTAGTCGCCGTCTACAACACTGCGCGGACGCGCGATGCGTTTGAAGGTAATGTCACCGTAATAGGCGTGCACGTTTTCGCCTGTGTTGTCGGTGTCGGTCATGATGCCGATGGCGGTGATGCGCCCGGGCTCCTCGCCGAAGGCACGGCGGAAATCCGCATAGATGTCATGCGTTTGTTCCTGCCAGGCGCCAAGCTTCTCGCGTCCGCTCTCGGCAACCACCATCTTGATGCGCGAGGAGTGCCGGTTTGCGATCACGGTTCCCTTGGCGGCACGGTTTTCCCATATGTACATGAGGGTTGCGTAGGGCAGTTGCTGCCCGGTGAACGCCTTGACCTGATCGAAGAACATGCGGTCGCCAAAATCCAGTTTCTCCATATCACCGTCGAAGCTGATTACCAACCGCACCGGGGAGTCTTCGGTATGCTTTTGCGTGTTGTCGGCTTTGGCAATCAGTTCATCGACTTTCCAGTGCCAGTGCAGCAGGCGGTAGACGGATGGGTCGAGATCCAGCGGGTGTATAAGGCCTGAGGCCGAGGCGGTTGCTCGCGCGCGTACTACGGTGCGGCCGTCTTCCTGGATCAGACGGTACTCGGTCGGGCGTTTAAACCGGTTGACGCCCCAGGGGCGCCAGCCAGTGGGCAGGTTATTGCTTGCTGTATTCGCCGAGAAGGTGTGCACATAGGGCAGCGCTACCTGCTCGGGAGATGTGTCCGGGAGGGCGGCGCAGCCAGTAAGGAGGGCGGCGATCATCATCGCCGGAATCAACGCAATTTGCACAATCGAGAAATAAGGAAGAGTGAACTCGGATATTAGCGGAAGCGCGGAAATAGTGTCACGGATTGTTGGCAACCTTGGCGCGGGATAGTGCGGGATTTTTCGCAAAGTAATTTTTGATGCCAGAGAAAATCGCTTCCGCGAGCTTTTGCTGGTAACCCTCGTCGGTCAATTTTTGTTCCTCCGCAGGATTACTGATGAATGCGGTCTCGACCAGAATGGAGGGAATGTCTGGCGACTTTAGGACGGCGAAGCCGGCCTGCTCAACAGTGCCTTTATGCAGCGTGTTGATCCTGCCAAGGTTGTCGAGCACTGCGCGTGCAAGTTTGAGGCTGTCGTTGATCGTCGCGGTTTGTGAAAGATCGAGCAGCGTTTGTTTTAGGTAGGGATCAGCCACATCCAGATTGACGCCACCGATCAGATCCGCTTCGTTTTCCTTCTTTGCCAGCCAGCGCGCTGCCACCGAAGTGGCACCGTGTTCCGATAATGCAAACACGGACGAGCCGCGTGCATCGGGCCGGATGAAAGAGTCGGCATGCACGGAAACAAACAGATCGGCGTTCAGGCGGCGGGCTTTTTGCACCCGCCCCTGCAGTGGGATGAAATAGTCGCCGTCGCGCGTTAAAACGCCGCGCATGTTCGGCTCACGATCGATCACTTCTTTTAATCTGCGCGCGATCGCCAGCGTGACATTTTTCTCGTACGTGCCGCGGCGGCCCTTGGCGCCCGGGTCTTCGCCGCCGTGTCCGGCGTCGATGGCAACAATCAGGGTGCGCTCCGGACGCGTCGGTCGTGGCGTTATGTTGCTTGCTGCGTTCGGCGGATTGGCTGGAGTCGGCGGGCGCGCGGCTTCAGGCGCCGGCGCTGCCTCGATCGCTTTGTTTGTGCTCGTTGTGGTCGGTGCCACTACCGCGCCGGCTGCCGCGGTAGTGGCAGGTGCTGCCTGGTTTTTTTCGAGCAGCGTAATCAATGGGTCTGTGGACTGTGCCGGATAAATATCCAGTACCAGGCGGTGCCCGTATTCGGCCACCGGTCTGAGCGTGAAGACTTCCGGTTTGACGTCGGCCTTAAGGTCGAAAACCAGACGCACCGTGCCCTGCTTGAAGCGGCCGACCCGCACTGATTTCACATAAGGGTCGTTACCGCCGATTTTGTTGCTGAGTTCTTCCAGGGCGGCATTGACATTAATGCCGTCAATATCCAGTGCAAGCCGGTCCGGGTTTTTAAGTGCCAGCAGTTGAAACTGCAATGGCGCTGCTGATTCCAGGGTGATGCGGGTGTAATCCTGGGCGGGCCAGACGCGCGTGGCGCTAATCGTTGTGGCTGACCACGACCAATTCGACAGCAGGAGCGTCGCAGCGAGGAGCAGTGCCGTGCGCCAAATGCGCCTCGGGGGCACGGTGGGCGTCCCCGGGCGATATTGGTTCAGGTTTGCAGTCCGGCTAAACAAGTTTGCCCCGCCTCCGTATCTGCAATTAGTGTGATGTGGCGGGCGTCGCCATCGACCTCGATTACGATCTCAAGGTCTGCTGCAGGCAACTGGTCCCCAACTTTTTCCGGCCATTCGATGAGGCATACAGCGTCACCATTGAAATACTCACGGAAGCCTGCTTCCGCCCATTCTTCCGGACGGCTGAAGCGATAAAAATCAAAGTGATATAAGTATAACTGAGAAATTACATAAGGTTCAACCAAGGTGTAGGTCGGGCTCTTGACGCGCCCCGTCACGCCAAGACCACGCAGCAGTCCGCGCACCAGCGTGGTTTTTCCAGCGCCCAGTTCGCCGCGCAAATAAACCACCATACCGCCGTTTAGCAGGGGGGCCAGTTTGGCGCCGAATGCGGTGGTGTCCGATTCATGCGCAAGATGTTGTCGTAGCAGATTATGATTGCCGGCCATGACTACCCTGACTACCTTGTCGAAACAGAACAATAACGCACTGGACCCGGCCGCACTGGCGATACAAATCCGGCAGTGGGGGCTCGAGCTTGGATTTCAGGGGGTCGGCATATCCGACGTCAACCTGGAGGACGCCGAACCGCGCTTGCTGGAGTGGTTGCATGCGGGGTTTCATGGCGGCATGGATTATATGGCAAAGCACGGCGTCAAACGCGCACGCCCGGCGGAACTCATTCCCGGAACGGTGCGCGTGATTGCGGCCCGGATGAACTATATGTCGGATGTCCCGGCGGCCAGCTGGCCGCTGATCGAGGACGGCGAACGCGCCTACATTTCACGCTATGCGCTAGGGCGTGATTATCACAAGGTTCTGCGCGCACGCCTGCAGCGGCTGGCGCTGCGGATCGAGTCGGTGGCTGGTGTCCACGGCCATCGCGTGTTTACCGATAGCGCGCCGGTGATGGAAGTGGAGATCGCGCGCAAGGCCGGCCTCGGCTGGCGGGGCAAACATACGTTGTTGCTGACGCGTCAAGCCGGCTCAATGTTTTTTCTGGGCGAAATTTTCACCAATCTGCCGCTGCCGGTCGATGTGGCGCAAAGCGAACACTGCGGCAGCTGCACAAAATGCATCACAGTGTGCCCGACGCAGGCCATCGTTGCCCCCTATCAGCTCGATGCGCGACGCTGTATTTCCTACCTCACTATCGAGCACGCCGGCAGCATACCGGTGGAACTACGGCCCTTGATCGGTAACCGTGTTTACGGTTGCGATGATTGCCAGCTGATCTGCCCATGGAATAAATATGCCCAAACGACGAGCGAGCCGGATTTCGCTGTGCGTCATGGTCTTGATGATGTCACGCTGGTCGAACTGTTTGCCTGGAGTGAGGAGGATTTTCACCTTCGCCTGCAGGGTAGTGCGATCCACCGTATCGGCTACGAACGCTGGTTGCGCAACATTGCGGTGGGGCTGGGTAATTTATCGCCAGGGTCAAGCGGTGCCAGCGCGGCGCTCGCTGCATTGGAGGGCCGCGCTGCGCATGTCTCGCCGCTGGTGCGCGAGCACGTGGCCTGGGCGCTGCAGCGCCTGCGCGGCGGTGCGCGTCAGGCCGCGGTGACGCGCTAAGACTTTGTTGCCTTGGGGATAAAGCGCAGGGCGACGCCGTTATTGCAGTAGCGCAAGCCCGTGGGCTGCGGACCGTCGTTAAAAATGTGGCCGTGGTGACCGCCGCAGCGCAGGCAATGGTATTCGGTGCGCGGATAAAGCAATTTGTGGTCGGTGGTGGTGCCGAAGACACCTGCTATGGTTGTGAAAAAACTCGGCCAGCCGGTACCGCTGTCATATTTCATTGCCGAGGTGAACAGCGGCAGGTCGCAGCCGGCACAGACAAATACGCCGGCGCGTTTCTCGTTGTTCAACGGACTGCTACCCGCGTATTCCGTACCTTCTTCACGCAGCACATTGAAGGCGGCGGCGGGCAGTTTTTTCTTCCATTCGCTGCTGGAGAGGGTGAGCGGCGGCGTCGCGCCAGTGGCGACGCTGGCGTTATCAGCGAGCAGTGCTTTCCAGTTTTTCTGCATGGTTTCAATTTCTTTCATCGAAGCCGGCGGTGCGGCAAAGCTGCGTGAGGCCAGCGTCACCAGAGGAAGTGCGCTCAGGCCTAAGAAAAATTCGCGGCGATTCATAAAAACTCCATTCAATGAGGATGTGATCGGCAATCTGACCATCAGTCGGTTTGCGCAGTCATTCCTTACGTCGCTGGGGCGGCCTGATCGTAATGACTTGCCGTTCCCGCTCAGGCGTCCCGTGTCATGAGCTTTTCAAGCGCCTCGACGATCTTCGGATCGTAGAGGCCGTTGGCTGTTTCTCTGCGCATTTCGTTGAGTGCGGCGGACCGCGTCCAGGGTTGCCGGTAAGTCCGATAAGAGGTCATCGCCGCGTAGGCATCGGCGACATTGATGATACGCGCACCGGCGGGTATATCGGTGCCGCTGATGCCGCGCGGGTAGCCACTGCCGTTCCAGCGCTCTCGCGCATGCGAAATGATATCCATCATCTTCTGGTTTTCATAGCCGTGTTGCTTGAGTATACGTATTCCCTCCAGCGGGTATTGCCGGAAAATTTCCTCTTCGCTGCTCGATAGTTTGCTGCTGCTGCTACGGTTCAGCAAATGCGGCGGCACGCTTTCCTTGCCAATATTGGCGAGGAATCCGGAATTCATAATTTCAATCTTTTCAAGCTCTGAAAAGCCCAGTCGACCCGCCAGTGCATAGGCGATCACAGATACCAGACGGCTGTGGCCGACGGAATCATCGAAAACCTCCACCGGCAAGATGAGCTCATCCGGTATTTTGATCAGATCGGCGACCCTGCCAAATTCACGGTAAAACGGCTCCGGGATGGTTTCCCGGTTTTTCAACGGGTTCTTCAGGCCGGTGACCTGAAACGCCTCAACCCGTTGCCGCTTGCCCTTGACGCTGATGCTATCCATCGCCTTGGCCTTGAGCCCGGCTTCCGCATACAGCAACTTCAGTGTTGTATTGGCAGGATCGAGGTTGATGGCGGTTTCCAGGTGCTTCAGGGCGAGTTTCGGTTCGTCCAGCTCAAGATGAATGTTGGCAATCTGGTAATGCAGGTCGATGTTTTCCGGGGTTCTGGCGACGTCGTTAAGCATTTCGTCGAGACGTTCGGCTTTTTTTACATCCGCTTCGCGCAGCCCAAACTGAATTTTC
>Ga0114978_10004830_pt1 | contig 10828 bp, 7 predicted proteins | sample S_140212_EF_Meta_FD_87027 | JGI IMG/M metagenome (GOLD analysis project Ga0114978, IMG submission 87027) | Freshwater microbial communities from Lake Simoncouche, Canada to study carbon cycling - S_140212_EF_MetaG | ecosystem: Environmental > Aquatic > Freshwater > Lake | place: Lake...
AAATTTGGCGTCGCATTAGATCTACCAATTGCACAGGTTAACGATGCCGAAATGGCAGTTGAACAAATTGTTGCAATTGCCGCTTGGGCTAGCGCCAATGAAATTGATCTGGATTCACTGCTTCGCCAGCGGGCGCGCGCACTTATGGCGCAGATTCAAAGCGTTGAGGCGCGGTAGACTACTTACCTGAGTTCAGCGCTGATCTCTCTATTGCAGTAATTTTGCTAGCAACCATTACTAGGAGTCCATCATGGCAATTATCGAAGCGCTCGGCGCCCGTGAAATTTTAGATTCGCGCGGGAATCCAACTGTTGAAGTTGAAATTCAATTAGAAGATGGCACTCAAGCACGTGCTGCAGTTCCAAGCGGTGCTTCAACTGGCGCCTTCGAAGCTGCTGAACTTCGCGATGGTGGCACTCGCTACCTTGGTAAAGGTGTTGAAAGAGCAGTTGCATTTGTAAATGATGAAATCGGACCAAACATTATTGGATTCGATGCCCAAGACCAACGCATAATTGATAGCGCAATGATTTCACTTGACGGCACCGCAAATAAATCTCGCTTAGGTGCAAATGCGATTCTTGGTGTTTCACTTGCAGTCGCTAAAGCATCAGCTGAAAGCGCTGACCTTTCACTTTTCCGCTACCTCGGTGGCCCAAATGCACATCTGTTGCCAGTGCCAATGATGAACATTCTTAACGGTGGCGCACATGCTGATACCAACGTTGATATCCAAGAATTTATGGTTGCGCCAATTGGTGCGCCAACTTTCCGCGAATCACTTCGCTGGGGTGCTGAGATTTATCACGCATTGAAGTCAGTTCTTAAGCAACGCGGTCTTGCAACTAGCGTTGGTGATGAAGGTGGCTTTGCGCCAAACCTAGATAGCAACCGTGCTGCCCTTGATCTAATTCTTGAGGCAATCACCAAGGCTGGCTTTAAGCCAGGTACCGATATCGCACTAGCTATGGATGTGGCAGCAACTGAATTCCACGAGAATGGCCAGTATAAGTTTGAAGGTTCAATGCGGTCATCTGGTGAAATGATCGCGTATTACACCGATTTAGTTAATTCATACCCAATCGTTTCCATTGAAGATCCGCTAAACGAAGAAGATTGGGCGGGCTGGGCCGAGATGACAAATGTGCTTGGTTCCCGCATTCAAATCGTGGGCGATGACCTGTTTGTTACTAATCCTGAGCGTCTAGCAAAAGGCATTGCAACCAATACTGCTAACGCACTACTAGTTAAGGTAAACCAGATCGGAACGCTAACTGAAACTCTTGATGCAGTTTCAATGGCCCAACATGCAAATTATCGCAGCATGTTGTCACACCGCTCTGGTGAAACCGAAGACACCACCATTGCTGACTTAGCTGTTGCAACTAACTGTGGTCAAATCAAGACAGGTGCACCTGCTCGTACTGAACGTGTAGCTAAGTACAACCAATTGCTACGCATCGAAGAAGAGCTCGCAAGTGGTGCTAAGTACGCAGGCCGTGGTGCATTCCCACGCTTTAAGGCATAAGCGAACTTAACTCATGGCCCGTCGTCGTTTGAACTTTAATCGTCGACGCAATACCAATAGTCGCGTACTGGTGCTGGGCTTCTTTCTTTTCTTTTTAGCCCTCACCATTGCGCCACCGGTACAACATTATTTCTCGCAGCGCGCTGAAATTAGCGCTGTTAGTGCACAGATCAAAGCTAGTAACACTGCCGTTACCAAAGCTCGCAAAGAACTTGAACTGTGGCGAGATCCTGAATATATAAAGTCACAAGCTCGTGCTCGTCTGCACTTTGTTTTGCCTGGCGAACGCCAATATATTGTTACTGATGCAACTACTCAAGCAGCAGAAAATGAAACTGATGTTGCGAATAACATTCCAGTAGGTCTGCCTTGGTATAACCGATTAATCGCATCGATTACTGAAACTGGCACTAATTAATGTCCGAACGCGAAGTTTCGCAAGCAGATTTAGATTGCATTGAAGCTCAATTAGGTCGCACTCCACGCGATGTGCACGCCATTGGCTATCGCTGTCCTTGCGGTAAGCCGGCCGTTGTTGAAACTCCGCCTCGACTTGGTGATGGCACCCCATTTCCAACTTATTTCTACGCAACTTGCCCTCGTTTAACTGGGGCTATTTCTACCCTCGAATCAACTGGCTTAATGGGCGAGATGAATGAACGCCTTGCAACTGATGCTGAATTAGCCGGTGCATATGCAGCAGCACATGAAGATTATTTGGCAGCTCGAGCTGTTCTTAAAATGGATGTGCCAGAAGTCGAAGGTATTAGCGCCGGCGGAATGCCCGATCGCGTTAAGTGCTTACACTCATTAGTTGCCCATTCACTTTGTGCAGGCCCAGATGTAAATCCATTGGGCGATGAAGCTTTAGCAAAATTGCCAGAGTGGTGGAAAGATCAGCCTTGTAGCATCACGGAAAATGTAAAGGCTAACTAATGCGCGTAGGTGTAATTGATTGCGGAACTAACTCAATTCGGTTATTAATCGCCGATATTGATGGTAACAATTTCCGCGAAGTGACTCGGCAGATGCAGGTTGTACGACTTGGTCAAGGTGTTGATGAAACAAATCAATTCCACCCAGATGCGCTTGAGCGCACATTTGCCGCTGTAGATCTTTATGCTGCCGAACTAGCCCGCCGAGGAGTCGAAAAGATTCGCTTCTGTGCAACTAGTGCCACTCGTGATGCGACTAACCGAAACATTTTTATTGAAGGTGTTAAAGAACGCCTCGGTATTGAACCTGAAGTAATTTCTGGCGATGAAGAAGCGCGGCTTTCCTTCGCTGGCGCAACTCGTGAATTTAACCGCACCGATGGCCCATTCCTAGTCGTAGACATTGGTGGCGGCTCAACCGAATTCGTACTTGGTACGGACACGGTAGAAAGTGCAATCAGCGCAAATATTGGCTGTGTTCGCATGTCCGAGCGTCATTTTCGCAACGATCCACCAACTGCTGATGAAGTATCAATTGCCCGAAGTGACATTCAAAACGCAATAGATATTGCCTATGCCAGCGTTGATATCAAGAGCGGTAAAACGCTAGTTTGCGTAGCCGGCACTGCAACCACCGTTGCTGCTGCTGCACTAAATCTGCCGGAATATGATCGCCATGCAATACATCTATCTCGTATCTCTGCTGATCAAGTTCATGAAGTAAGCAACAATTTCTTGTCCATGACTCGCGATGAGCGAGCAGCCCTTGGCTATATGCACCCAGGGCGCGTAGATGTAATTACCGCTGGCTCGTTAGTGCTTTCCAAAATATTAAAAGCAACTGGCGCCACAGAATTCGTCGCATCTGAGAACGATATTCTCGACGGAATGGCATGGTCGCTTGCCAAGTAAGAAACTTGCGCAAAGTATAAAAACTTTGCCGCTGCTGGAAAAGAAAATCATTGCTTGTCGAGATTGTCCGCGTTTAGTTCAGTGGCGTGAAGAAGTAGCAATTACTAAGCGCAAGGCTTATCAAGATGAAAAATATTGGGGCAAGGCAGTTCCAGGTTTTGGTTCGACTAAACCAAAGTTAATGATTGTTGGATTAGCACCTGGCGCACATGGGGCAAATCGCACTGGTCGCATTTTTACCGGAGACTCTTCTGGCGATTGGCTCTACGGTTCGCTACATCGTTTAGGTATTGCCAAGATTGCAACTAGCACCTCGCGTGATGATGGCCAAGAACTTCGCGATACCCGAATCTCAATGGCAGTTAGATGCGCACCTCCTGATAACAAACCAACGACCGAAGAACGTGATGAATGCTCACCTTGGTTTCTCCGTGAACTCGAACTATCACTGCCAACAACTAGAGCATTTGTGGCCCTCGGAAACTTCGCTTGGGTCGCGCTATTTTCAGCCCTTTCCGAATTAGGCCACCCAATTAAGAAAGCCAAGTTTGGCCATGGGGCAGAGGTTAAATATGAGTACAACGGCGTGAAGTACCTAATAATGGCTAGTTTTCACCCCAGTCAGCAGAACACTTTCACTGGAAAGCTGACCAAACCAATGTTGGATTCAGTACTCAAAAAAGCGGGTAGATTTGCGCACGTTATTCGTTAGTTTGCGCTGACGATAAGAGTTTATCGCATGGCCCCGATAGCCCAATGGCAGAGGCAGAGGACTTAAAATCCTCCCAGTGTGGGTTCGACCCCCACTCGGGGCACCGCAAGGTTAAATTGCAGTGTCAGAATAGTTTTTCGATTGAAAGCATCTCGTACTAAATTCCAGCTTCCTTCAGTTGTGGTGTCAAAAACGCTACTGCCTAGACCGGGCTTAGCTTCAGAAAAGCCTTGTCCATCATCTTGCATCTTTAAAATAAGTAATTCGTTGCGCTTGTAAATCTCAATTTCTATCTTCTCGGCGAAGCCATGTCGGACAGAGTTGGTGATTGCTTCAGAAACACATTTCGTTATATCGGCGACTTTAGGATCTTGTAAATCCTTCAGAGCTGGATCTATAACTAAATTAAACCTTACAATTCCATCCCAGAGTTCACAGATAGAAATGACTTCTTTTTCAATTGACTCCGAATGGATCTGTGCTTGCTCAGCATTTAGATCTAGCAGAGTTCTTCGAATTTCTTCAATAGCTCTTTCAACGCCATCAGTATCTTCTCTCAGTTGAGCTTGTTCTAAAACTAGCGAATATGCGTGCAATCTTGATTGCACATTTCCATGAATATGTTGAGCCCATTTTCTAGTTATCCGAGCAAGCTCTAAGTTTACTTGGGCATTTTCTAATTTAATCGTTTCGAGTGTTTCTTTCTCAATTCCAATTAGGTCTTCTTGTCTAATTAGTCCAGCCTGCGCAAGATGCCCAATTAGAGTTACTAATGCGAGAATTACGGCGAATGCAACTCGATATCTATGGTTTGACTCGTTGTGGGGAATTAAATCAATAAACAGGAACGGAACAATAACGCAGGCCACGTAGATAGCCACAGTTATTAGAACAGCTTCTTTAGGGCTCTGCCTGAACAGCAGGAAGCCCAATCTATGTATTACATAAGTGGTTGCAGCGATTATAAGAAGGACGTAGAGATTAACCGGCCAATTTTCTCGACGTAGCAGCGGAAGTTCAACTGTTCCAACAACTACCATGACAAACCATTCTGGGTTAAGCGGCCTGCTTCGGATACTTCGAATAATTGCATCAAAAAAAGTAAGACTTAGTCGCTCATCAAGTGACCACCAGTGCTTGCCAACCTTCAAAGGAGTTTTGAAATCAGAAATATTGTGAGCTAATACCCTTAAGTGATCAGTAGCTAAGGCGCGGGTTACTTCGGGGAGCTTTTCGCTTGATTGGTTAGAAACAGCATTTTCCCACTGCCGGTTAATGGTCTCACTTGATTTTGAAACCAGATCATATATTTGTGTATTGATAATTTCTTCATCTAGAACCTGCAACCTTTTTCTTGCTAGATCAATAACTTCCATTTCTAACAGTTGATCTTGTAAGGAGATTCTTAGTTTTCTAAATTTGCCAAAATTTAAAACTGTTACGGACTGCACAGGTAGCCAGATAGCCGCAAATAAAGCCGAACTAATAAGCCTTGTCTCTAAAGTTGAATTGTCAGGTAATGCAAGAAGTCCGATAAAGAATTCAAGGCAAAAGACCTGAACCATGCCACCTGCGGCGCCTATTGAGAGAATCGACCAAAGCGAAATTCCACTGATGTTTCGCAATCCCAACAGCCCATTTATTAGGCGCCAGAAGAAATACACGCAAGTCATGCTTAGGCCCTTAGCAATTAGCCAGAGAGTAAATTCACGGGTAGTTCTCTTGCCTAAATCTTCAACAAATAGACCAACCAAAGTTCCTAATACGCCAAAAATGTAGAAATAATCGAGATGGATTTGCCAGGACTCTAGAAGGATTCTTGGGCGAAGCTCTCGAGGTGAGCGGTCAGGATCATCCCAGGAGAACTTGGTCATACTTTTCCAGTTAGTTCGGTGTATTTCCTCGCGAGAAGAACTCTTTGGCTAGCGGTAGTTGAATTAGTTATTCCTAGCTTCTTAGCTAAGCGCGAGATTGCATTCTCGGTGGATTTCACAGTCGTAACTCTCATTTTAGAGATTTCTAAATTGGAATGACCTTGTGCAATTAATCGGATAATTTCAAATTGTGCCTTTGATAAGTCTAAAAAATCATCGTCCGTTTTTGACTTGATTGCCCTTAAGTCACCGCTTATTGCCACATCTAGAGCTTCAATAACTTCGCTTAGATTTTTGACTGAATTTTTGCGGAGGTAAATCGACCCTTCAGGTAGTTCCGGTAATCGGGAATCTACTAATCGGGGATCAGCTAAAGATGTTAGGAAAACAATTCCCACATTCGGATTTAATTTACGCATTGCATGCGAAACATCAACGCCAGTAGGCCCTTGTCTTAATTCGATATCGATCAAACTAACATCTGGCTTGAAGCTACGGAATTTTTGCATGGCTAATGAGGCACTATTTGCAATCTCAATGTTGCTTATTCCATTAGCCATTAACCCACTTGATAGAGCCTGAAGCATCATTGAATCATCTTCAACAATAAGCAGTTTCATTGGTCATTCTCCACGGGTAAATTATAATCAAGTGATTTCGTTCTACATGCGAAAAGTAGCAGGGGGCTAACCCCTCAGCAATTTGAAATTCATCTTCTAGTGCTGGGTGCAAACCCCTCAATAAGTTCAAAGCCCCCATTGCAATAACTTCTTTTTCTACTAGCCACCATAACCTTCCGTCATTCTGAAACTATTAGTGAAGGTTGGCTGTGGTGCATAAATTTTGGGCGAAAATCTCTATCATTTCTCTTTTGACTGTTGGGTTGATTATTCCTACAGACACTCCATGGGGTAAAAGTGAAGCGAATGCCGCAAGACCAAATGCAATCAGCGGTATCTATACGACCTATACATTTGCAAGTGCCATCACAGGCGCCACGGGAAATGGCAGTGAAGTAACTTTCACTTACAACAACACTCTTAAAACTAGTACAGGTTCAGATTGGCGCGTCGGTGATTACATCACCGTAACTTTTCCCTCAAGTAATTCAACTACGACCGCCTACAACCTTGGGCAGGTCGTCATTACTGCAATCACAACATCAAGTCCATACACAATCACGGTTGCGAGCACTGTAAAGGTAGATACTGCGAAGTATCCCAACACTGTGGCTTTGACAGGGCTGACTTCATCTTCGACCGGAATTCAAGCTGGCACCCTAGCGGTTACACGTGACCCGAGTACTGGGTCAACTCCTAATGGTTGTTCACTTGGCGGAACAATGACAATCGCATTTTCAACAAACTACTCCGTCCCGCAGTACACCTCGCTGGGCCAAGTAGTTAATGGTTCAGGTGTGAAAATTGCTGCGGGCAGCGAATCCGTGGATCAAGGAATTTATGGCAACGCCTATCAAAATACCAAAACGGTAAACGGAACAGTGGTTTCTGCCCTGAGCAATTGTAAAGGCACAATGTATATTCCAGAAGGCGTAAAATCTCTATCGTCAGCCTCTGGACAAACTGGAGTTACAAATATTGCGTTTCCTTCTACCATGGAAGCAATCCAAGCCAATGCGTTGAGTGGCTACACTGGTTTAGTTTCACTCAATCTGGATCCAGTAAAATATTTAATGACGAGCGCTTTTTCTAGTGGTTGTAACATCACCTCTTTATCTTTAGGGCCGACTTTTGAGTTCTTTGGAAAACAGGCATTGCAAGGTTGTGCGAATCTCACTGCAGTTGCGCTCCCAGCTTCTATTCGTTCCCTTGGAGAATGGACCTTTGGCGGTTCTGCTGTTAACTACTTCGATCTACCAGCTTCATTTACTTGCACGGAGCCTGGATTGTTCAAAGAGACTGGCTGTGATTGGAAAATCGGCCAATATTTTTTTGGTGGCCAATCTGGCTCGACAACATATTTGGCCCCACAGATCCAAATTAACTTAGGAAATATTGCGAGCGCCTCGACAAAATTGGCGCTTCAGCATTATCTGGGAACCCAGACGCTAAGGGGAACTGTAACTTCGGTGAACGATCCAAATTGTACGGTTGCGAATTCGTGCAAGACCACCACTTATGTTCGAAATGATGCTGGCAATCTAATTACCGATGGATTTGGTAGAACTGGAATGGGCTACAACGTAGGTAATTTTCCATCCGTTGTTTTTACCCAAAACTCAGCTCAGGGTCCAGAGAGGACTTTCACTCAGAGCGTCACTGATGGGGTGACCACTCAATTAACTGCTCTAAGTAGCATGTCTTTCTCGAAGTCCAACAATACGTTTGTCGGTTGGAATACTGCGGCCGATGGTTCAGGTACGGCTTATTCAGATACAAGTTCGATCAATATAACTTCAACACTTACCCTCTATGCCCAGTGGTCGCCCATTTACACCTATACCGTGAATCTAAATCCGGGCACCGGCGGCACTGGCACACAGATGCCGGCAATGACGGGTACTGCGGCAACCGTTGTATTAAATGCCAATACATATTCACGTACTGGTTACACCTTTAATGGGTGGAACACTGCAGCAGATGGATCGGGAAGCGCTTCTTATGCAAACCAAGGAACTGTTCGATTAACAGTTGATAATCAAACTGTCACTTTATATGCGCAATGGTTAGTAATTTCTTATACGGTTACTTATCTTCCGGGTCCGAATGGCTCCTCAACCTCGTCGGCGCAGACGTTAAATTATGGTGGCTCAGTAACTTTGAAAGATGCGTCAGCAGGTTTTACTCGCATTGGATATTCGATTTCGGGATGGACAACAAGTTCGGCGTCTGGGGCTGCTAAGACAAACGATCTCGGCAGTACATATTCAACTTCATCATCGATTACCTTGTACCCAGTCTGGGCCGCTGGCGTTTATGCGATTACCTATGATGGACAAGGAGCAACTACTGCAGCAAGTGGTGGTTCAACGACCTACACAGCTGCGACAGCGATTGCTACTATCCCAACTACTGCGCCTTTGCGCAGTGGCTATACGTTTAGCGGTTGGTTCACAGCAGTAACCGGCGGAACACAGGTAACAAATGCTAGTTACACCCCAGCTTCTCCATATGGCGCAATCACTCTCTATGCACGTTGGAGCGCACTTACCAATAACGCGATTATCTTTGATGGACAAGGAGCAACTACTGCAGCAAGTGGCGGTTCAATGACCTACACAACTGCAACAGCGATTGCCAGTATTCCAACTACTGCACCGCTGCGTAGTGGATATACGTTTAGCGGTTGGTTCACAGCAGCAACCGGTGGAACACAGGTAACAAATGCCAGTTACACCCCAGCTTCTCCATACGGCGAAATCACCGTCTATGCACGATGGACCGCACTTACCAATAACGCGATTACTTATAATGGACAAGGAGCAACAACTGCAGCAAGTGGCGGTTCAACGACTTACACAACTGCAACAGCGATTGCCAATATCCCAACTACTGCGCCGCTGCGCACTGGCTATAACTTTGCCGGTTGGTTTACAGCAGCAACTGGTGGAACACAGGTAACAAATGGCAGTTACACCCCAGCTTCTCCATATGGCGCAATCACCATCTATGCAAGATGGAGCGCGGAGGTTTATTCAGTCAATTTTAATTATGGTTCAGCATCCGGAGGATCACCACTATTTGCATTTGATACATCAGTTATCTCATCTACTGTTGCAAGAGCTTCGTACTCCTACGGTGATGCAGCGCTGACTCTTCCAACAATTGGGTCAATGAGTAAAACGGGTTATAGCTTTGCAGGGTGGATGTTGCCAAACGGCAATTTAATAAATTCTTCAACATTTACACCGACCGCAACAATAACGCTAACAGCAAAATGGAATATCCGGAGTTTCTCAATCTCTTATTCGCGAGGAACAATTGGCAGCGATACCGTGTCAGGAATTGCCCCAGCATCTCAATCTGGAAACTACTTGAGCACAATTATTCTGGCAAGTACTGAAACTTCAACGGATATCTCAGGTCAAAGATATGACTTTGCGGGCTGGACAATTAGTGGAGCACGATATCCAATTGGAAGCTCAATTCAATTAGGTGCTAGCGATGTAATCGCGACCGCGTCGTGGGTGCCGGTATATACAGTCACATATGTTTTAAGTGGCGGAGTTTGTGTCAGTGCCACTTGTAGCGATAATCCGCAAGCAGATCAGTCAACACTATCCCTTCCGGTAGCACCGATAAGGGCTGGCTATAACTTCGACGCCTGGAAAGATCAAAGTGGAACAAGTTACGCGGCAGGCGAAACGCTCACCGTGTCAGCGACTTCCTACATCTTGACTGCGACTTGGCTTGGAATAGAACGCACGGTTACTTATATAAACCCTAATGGTGTGGGAATTCCGACTCAAGCGAATCGCATTTTTCAAAATACCTTCAACGTCGGAGCAGCCCCAACCAGGACTGGCTATGACTTTGGTGGATGGTCTGATCAAGTTGATGCCATTTACCAATCGGGGGATATCTATTCGGTGGGATTAACAAATGTAACTCTCACTGCTACTTGGATTCCACTTGGTATCGTCGTTACATTCTTCAACAATGACGGAACATCAAGGTCGATGGCTCAATCAGTTATTGCAGATGCCTTAACGCCGCTCACTCAAAACGCCATAACAAGAGCTGGCTACAGCTTCAGTGGCTGGAACACCTCATCTAGTGGTGATGGAACGCCATATTCTGATATGCAGAATATAACTATTGTCTCTGCCTTGAATCTATATGCACAGTGGATTGCACTTACCAATAATGCAATTACCTTTGATGGACAAGGAGCAACAACTGCAGCA
>Ga0114978_10004831_pt1 | contig 10826 bp, 18 predicted proteins | sample S_140212_EF_Meta_FD_87027 | JGI IMG/M metagenome (GOLD analysis project Ga0114978, IMG submission 87027) | Freshwater microbial communities from Lake Simoncouche, Canada to study carbon cycling - S_140212_EF_MetaG | ecosystem: Environmental > Aquatic > Freshwater > Lake | place: Lake...
CGCAAGATTGCAGCCCTGTTGCAAGCAAAGGCTCCTAAAGGAGAGATGCTTGCCTACATCAACCCACAAGAGGCAGCACTGCTACGCGCATACGGAGGCTCTGGTAAGCCCCACGCAGATACAGGCATCCCGTCTTACCAAGTAGAGTCTGATTTTTCAGAAGGCTACATGGCTGACATGGGCCGATCTGATTATGACCCGCAGGGTAATGCCTTGTATCTAGAAGGTGGTCCAGCAGCAGACTACCAGATGGGTCAGTTTGAGCCATCTCCTATGTCGGCTATTTCTGGTGGTGGGGTTGCCGATCCTGCGGCTCTTGCCGCTGCACAACAACTCCGTCCAGGTGCTGAGCCGTACGTTCCTCCCAGTGCAATTACTGGACAACTAACTCCAGCAGTCGCTGCGGCTCAGCAAGCAGCACCCACACCTACTTTTGCTACTGGTTATGGAGTAAATCCTGAGCTTGGGGCTTATCAAGGTCGAGAAGAGACGTACGGTCTAGGCGCTCTTACCGGCGCTCAGCCTTCTGCAACAGGAGGTTTTGGTGATTCACTGAAAAAACTTAGCGGTGCGTTAGGTTTGGACAAAGCAGACCCGCTGAAGCTAGGTCTTGCTGGTATCCAAGGTCTTATTGGAGCTAGAGGCGCTCGTCAGGCTGCTGCACAAGGACGAGAGGGCAAAGCAGAAATGCAGGCTCTTGCCGCTCCCTACCGCCAGCAAGGTCAGCAGTTACAAGCACAGGCTGCACGAGGTGAACTCACTCCCCAGGCTCAGCAATCACTGCAAGCAGTACAGGCTCAGGTTGCACAGGGTGTGCAAAACCGTGGTGGTGTGGGCGCTGCCCAGGCTGCTGCTCAAGTTGAGGCTGTGCGTCAGCAGTTGCTGCAATCACAATCTGACTACGGCTTGAAGCTCTCTGGTATAGGTGACCAGATTGCTCTGGGCGCTATCCGTGCTGGCATCCAAGCTGACCAGTACGTCAACAACCTGACCAACAGCTACATGGGCAACATCATGCGTCTGTACGGTGGAATGGGAGCGCTTACAAAATGAACGGTGAAGCAGCAAAAAGCCTAACTGGGATGCAGCAGTATCCCGGCTTTATCAAGCCCTTCCAAGAAAAACTGCAAGAGTCTTCTCAAGCAAGAGGAGAAATGGCAGGTCTTGAAAAGGGTATGGAGACAGAACGTCTAGCCACCCGTGAGCAAGCTCGTGCTGGTGTAGAGCAGACCTACGCAGACAAGTTTACAAAAGCTCCACAGCGTGAGCAGTTGGATGCTGTCTCTGAGAAGATGGAGGCTCCTTTTGTCCCCACAAAAGAGACTGCTGGTGACATGGCTCAGTTGTTTGCGCTAGTCAACATCGCAGGATTTGCTCTGGGCGCTGGTGGCAAGCGTAATTCTCAGGCTGCTTTGTCCGGCATGAACGGGATGCTAGAGGGCTACCAAAAAGGTAGGCAAGACCTGTACAAGAAAGAGAAAGATGCTTTTGATACAAACATCAAGCAACTGAAGATGCGCTATGACACTCTAGACCGCCAGTTGAAGGAGGCTCTAGAGACATACAAGACTGACAAGCAGGCTGGATTGCAGAAGGCTGACATGGCTTACGCCCAGGCAGGTGCTGACTTCTACAAGAAGTACGCTGACAAGTTCGGTCTTGCCGCTATGTACGAGTACCACAAGCAAGCATATGACGGTGCTAACCGTATGTTTGACAAGAAAATACAAGAAGAAGACAGAGCTAGGACTCAGGCCTTCCGTGAATCTCAAGCTAGAGAGTCGGCAGAAATGCGCCGTGAGAACCTAAGTCTGCGAAGAGAAGCTCTGGCAGAACAAAGAGCCGCTAGAGCAGAACGTGACGCGAAGCTCGGACCTGTTGAGAAGAAAGAGGTTCGTGGTTTTGAGCGTCTGCAAGATGAGGTTCAGTTGCTCAAAGATACGTTCAAGCCTGAGTACGCTAACTTTGTTGCAGACGCTGCTGGTGACGTTGTTGCCAAAGCAAAAGAGCGACTACAAGATGACCCAGGCATGGCTGAATGGTGGAGGCGTTATGAGAACGTGGCTCTGCCTGAGCGTCATGCAATGTTTGGCGCAACCTTGACGGGCAATGAGCTTCAGTCTTGGAGGAAAGCCAGCATTGGTCCTGGCAACTCAACCAAGCAAGTTCTGGGATGGATTGACGACAAGAATAGAACTCTTGAAAGAAATCTGAAGCAGTATGACAGACCGTCTGCTGCTGCCGCCCCTGCTGCCACACAACCCCGTTCGTTTAACACAGTGCAAGAGGCAGAAGCGGCTAAGCTGCCAAAGGGTACACAAATCACAATCGGTGGTAGAAAAGCAGTCGTGGAGTAACCATGCCTATCAAGTTTGTTGATGAGCCGAAAAAAGAAGGCGGCATTCGTTTTGTAGACGAAGGTCCGTCTGATCCTGTGTCTCGTATTCCTACGGGAGGCTATCCAACTGTTGAGGCTAAAGCTCCAGCAGGAGAGCCTAAGTTTGCCGAAAAAGCGGCTATGTACGCTTCTGCTGTTCCTGCTGGCGGGTTGATTGCTGGTGGTTTGAAAACAGCTACAGCAGGTCTTCCTCGTGTTGCTCCCTATACCTCTCGCTTGGCAGAAGCTCTGACTCCCACATCGCTGCGTGGACTGAGCATGGCTACAGGAGGCGCTGCTGCCACCGCCATACCTGCCGAGGCCGTTCGTTCAGGTCTTGAGCGTCAAGGTTTTGGTCCTACAGGTCAGATGATTGGCGAGATGGGCACTGCTGGCGTGGCTGGACTGCTTGGTGCTGCTGGAAAGTATGGAGCAGGCGTTGCAAAGCAAGCCATAGGTGGGCCTACAAAAGAAGCAGCCGCACAACTAAGGCAGCAAGTTTCCTCAAGGTACGACCCTGCTATTGCAGAGGCTCAGCGTAAGGCAGAGCAGGCTCAGAAGGTTGTCACGCAGATGGAGGCTCAGCCAAAGGTGGCCGGTCAACGTGCTGCTGCGGCTCCTCTTACTGCTGAGCAAGAACAAGCCGCATTGCAGGCTCAACTTCGCGCTCCTGTTCGTGAGCAAGCTGGTGCTAGGCGTGTTACGGCAGAAGAACGTGCTGCTACTGCTGAAGCACAAGCTCAGTCAGCACAACAAGCAAACATCCAAGCTCAGCAAGCAGTCGCACAGCTTGAGAGAGCAATGCTGGCTAAGCCAACAATGAGTGCTGAAGAGTTTGGTGCAAATCTTCGCGCAACGACTAGCAAGCTACAGAAAGACTTGATGAGGGCTAGGTCAGAAGGCTCAAATCTTGGCAATGTTATTAGAGATGCAGGCACTGAACCAAGCGTCAATACTGCTCCTTTGATTGCTACTGTAAAGCGTTTGGAAAAGCAGACCAAGAACCCTCAAGTTCTGGGTATGTTGTCAGAGATTGAAACGCTGGCAAAGAATGGTGAGTTGCAAGCTCTTACTTTGCAACAGGCTGACTCTCTGCGTAAGTACTTGAACAAAGACATTATCAGCAAGTTCTTTGCTCAGACAGGCGCTGACAAAGAGACTCTGAAGACGTTGCGTTCTCTACGAGGTTCCTTGATAGAGTCAACTCCGCAGGCATACAGGGAAGCTCTAGGCAAGTTCAGCGCGCTGTCTCGTCCTCTGGACATTGTTGAGCGACAAGGCTCTCTCAAACGTGTCGTGGATATTGATGCTGTAAGCACTGCTGAGAAACTCACAGAGGCTCAGGTTGTTGGTGAAATCATCAACAAGGCAAAGGCTGGCAACCCAGTGTTTACACGATTGTTGGAAACCAATCCCAACCTCAAAGAATCTGGAAGACTGTATTTCACTCAAGACTTGTTCGGCAAGGGTGCTGTTCCAACAGAGGCATCTTTGCGTACTTGGCTCAAGGCTAACGAGCGTCCTCTTAGGCAACTTGGTCTGTACGAAGAGTTCAAGAGTATGCGTACAGCTAGAGAGACTGCTCAACGGGCCGTAGAAGAGACAAAGTTGGCAGAGACTGCTGCTAAGAAGGTTGCTGGAGAAACTGGCAAAGAGGCTACTGCCGCCAGGAAACTTAGTGAAGAGTCTCAGCGTAGGCTTGAGTCTGCTTTGAGGACGCAAATTGGACCTGCTCCAAAAGCACCGCAAGCTGCTCCAATCCAGACATTCATTGGAACTCGTGACAAGCAGCAGCAAGCGGTTCAGTCACTGACCAAGATGCAGACTGACATTTCTATGGCTAAAACTCCCAAAGATGTCAAAGCTGCCGTAGAAAAAGCCGCAGATGACTTGCTCAAGCGTGGCATCATTGATGACAAAGGCTACAGAACAATGTTGCGTGACGTTGAGAACTTGCAGTCAATGATGGACGCACAAGCAAAAGCAAGAAAAATCATTGCTTACTTTGCTGGCTTGGCTGGCATTGGTTATCTTGGCAGGCGTACTGCCGAATCTGTTTTTCCATAGGAGTAGACCATGAAAGAAAGTCTGGAAGATAAGGACACCCGTCAGGGTGGTGAGAACGAGTTGCGTGGTAGCAAGGATGCACAGCGTGCCCTGCAACGTCAGCGCAAGATGGACCGTAAAGACAAGCGTCCTAGCAAGCGATGAGCAAGAAGAAGATAGGCATCAACCCTGACCTAGAGAAGCATATAAACCAGCTTCTGACGGCAGTGATGTCGGACGAGACTGCCAGCATCACAGAGAAGATGAAGGTGGTTGACCGTGCGCTCAAGCTAGAGCAGTTGAAGGCAAAGATTTCTGACGATGAGTGGGGTTCAGGCTTCATGTCAGAAGAGGATGACGAGACAGATAGGTGATGATATGATTATCCCGCTATCACAACATAGAGGGTTTAATCGTGGACGCACAAATCTTGAAGTTTGTCAGGCTTGGTCTGGAAGTCATCACAGACCGCCTCATCACCATCCTCGCTCTGCTCAGCAGCGGCGGGTTGGCTTGTTGGGTGATGTGGGGGCCGGTGTGGGAACGTGTTTCTACGCTAGCAATTTATGTGTTTTTTGCGTATCTTGTAGTACGCGCAAAGGAGAGTAAACATGAAGTTCATTCCCAAAGTAAAGACGGTTAAGTGCAGTCCTGAAATCGGTACTGGCTTGATCCAGAACCGCTTGTCGTCCCCAGGTGAGTACCAGTCGGGCAAGCTGCCTGCTGGTGGCTTCCAAGCTGTGTGGAACTTCAAGAATGACCAGCCTAACGACTACTTCACTCGCAAGATGAGTCCTACGTCTGGTGGTGGCAAGAAGGTGTACTGATGGCCAATAACATTGCTTTTCAGCCGATGGGTAAATCTACTCGGATAAACGTAACAACCACTGCCAACACGGTTGCTGTTTTGTCAGACAGTCCAGCCAACCAAGTTCGAGTTCACAATGCCACTGGGGCTGAAGTGTTCCTTCGTTTCGGAACTGCCAGTACGGACGCTGTTGTAATACCTACCGCTGGAACTCCTGCGTACGGATTCATCCTTCACAACAACCAGACGAACATTTTCACTGTTCCAAACCAAGCATCATCTACAGCAACACTGTATGTGTCTGCTATTGTTGCATCTGGGACAGCAACGATCTACGTGACGCCTGGAGAGGGTCTGTAAGGGAGTCGAGATGGCCGCTGAAGAATCTGCTAAAGGCGCGTTGATCGAAAAGATTACGTTCGCTATCCTGCCGCTGCTGTTTAGCTGCGTGGTGTACCTCATGTCTTCACTGTCAAATTTGAGCCATGAGGTCACAATCCTGAACAGCAAGATTAGCTTGGTGGTGACCTCTGACAACAAGCAGGCCACCAATACCGGCGCTGAACTTGCCCGTGAGCGCCTGCGCCAAGACCTGTCTGCTGAGATTCAGAAAAACCGAGACGACATCCAATACAACAGGCAAAAAATTGCGGTTATTGAGTCAAAGATGGGAGTTAAAAATGGATCTGATAAACATCCTTAAATCCGTAGCTCCTGGCCTTGCTACTGCTGTTGCCGGACCTCTAGGAGGGATGGCAGTCAAAGTTATCGCTGACAAGCTCGGTGTTGAGAACGAGGTTGCCGCTGTTGCACAGGCTATTGCAGGTGACCCCGAGGCTGCGCGTAAGCTCGCGGAGATTGACCTTGCTCAGTTCAAAGCAGAGGCTGCTGACCGTGACAGCGCCCGGCAAATGCAGGTTGCTGCACTGCAACAAGAAGACAAGTTTGCCAAGCACTTCATCTACTGGTACGCATGGTTCTGGTCTGTCGGGACGACGGTCTACTTCTTCAGTGTCACCTTTGTTGAGATGCCGACAGGTGGCCGAGACTTTGCCAACATCATTCTTGGCTTCTTGCTGGGTACAGCAGTAGCTACCATCATCTCGTTCTTCTACGGCTCGTCCAAGTCGAGCAAAGACAAGACGGATGCTCTCGTGAAGGAACTTAAATGATTGACAACTGGCCCGAGGCACTCAAACACATCCTCAAGTATGAAGGTGGCTATGTCAACCATCCTGACGACCCTGGCGGGATGACTAACCTGGGAGTGACCAAGCGTGTATGGGAACAGTGGACTGGTAAGCCTGCGAATGAGTCTGAGATGCGCTCTCTCACCCCTGATCTGGTTGCTCCTCTTTACAAGAAAAGGTATTGGGATGCTGTTCGCGGTGATGACCTTCCTTCTGGTGTTGACCTTTGCGTGTTTGATTGTGCCGTTAACTCTGGTGTTGGTCAGTCTAGTAAATTTCTACAGCGAGTTGTTGGAGTGACTCAGGACGGAGCTATAGGTCCAGCCACTCTTGCTGCTGTTGCCGCAAAAGAGCCTGCAACCATCGTTGCTGAGTTCTGCCATCACCGTGAAGCCTTCTACAAATCTCTGTCCACCTTTGCTACGTTTGGCAAGGGATGGATGCGTAGGCTAGATGATGTAGAAGCAGAGTCTAGAGGTATGTGCTGATGGCTAGCAAGAAGTTCCCTAACCTGTCTGTAGGCAGAGGCGAGAAGCTCTCTGTCAAGAAGGGTGCTGGCCTTACCGCTAAAGGTAGGGCTAAGGCAAACAGAGCTACAGGCTCTAACCTTAAAGCTCCTACCAAGTCTGGTCCTCGTCAGAAAGCATTCTGCGCTCGTAGCAAGTCGTGGACAGGCGAGCGTGGCAAGGCTGCTCGTAAACGCTGGGGATGCAGATGAAGAAGACACCTAAAGCCAAGCGTGGCCTGTACTACAACATCAACAAGCGCAGGAAAGCAGGACTGCCTGCGAAGAAGCCTGGACAGGCTGGTTACCCTACTGCCGAGGCTTTCCGCAAGTCTGCACGTACTGCTAAGAAGCGTTAGGCATCAAGCCACCTTCAAAGAGGTAGCTACCAAAATGCCCCAGGTACACCCAGGGTGCAGCGTGGATCTTGATACCGTGTTCCCTGGCCTTCCAGCAGAAGTAGTAGTCCTCGCTAAGTAGGCGCTCTATCCCTGGCTCTATAGCGCAGGCAAAGTACTCTGTGATGCGGTCAGTGACTTCACCTGACAGCACTCTCACATCGTTGACGTAAGAGGGCAGAACCTCTTTCAACTGCGTCATCACTTCTTTCTTGATGAGCATGAAGCCTGTTCCGCCATTCCAGATTTCTATAGGCTCGTGTGCAGGCACTGTGACCTCACCTTCGTAGCCTACAAGGTTGACGACCATGCTGCCAGTCTTGTTCTTAAGCTGGTCTACAGGCACACCATCTTTGACAGCCTGAACAACTGTGTGCCAGTTGATTTCCTTCTTAGGGTAGATGCCGCAGATGATGTCCTTGTCAGCCCTGAGCATATGTACGATGTCAGCAGGATTGAACTTGATGTCTGCGTCTATAAACATCAGGTGAGTAGCTGCCTCGTTCTGCATGAACTGGTGAGCTAGCAGGTTACGACCACGTTGGATGAGTGACTCGTTAAAGAGGAACGACACAGACAAATCTATGTTGTTCTCTGTGAGTACCTTAGCGGTGGTGATGAGGGACTGCGTGAAGAACCCTGTACATTGACCACCGTACATAGGTGTTGCCAGGAATACGTGAGGCTTCTTTTCTTCTGTCATTGTTTACTCCAAGTTGTTAAGACCACTGTTGAGCCATAGCGTCAGCAATTCCCTTGTAGGTTTTGCTTCTTTCTTTCCATCTGTCAGGACTAGGAGGCATCTTGTGTACTCTTGCCTCTCTTCCATCAACAATGTTTGTTGGCTTTAGAAGAGGAAGATTTTTCAGCCACAGGCAAGTAGCCTTTGTCTCACCGTGACCAAACTGCCAAGGCTGGATGATTTGTTCTGGCTTGCGTATGCGTGAGCTAATGATGCTTATCGGGTTCTCTATTGCTATGCGGTCAATAGGAGCATTCATCAACATACGAACAAATTCTAGAGCTTGAGCTTGTTCTACCAGTTTGTCCTTAAACCATCTTGCTCCACTGACTGCCAAGTGAGTACAGGGTGGATGTGCAATCATCAAGTCCCATCCATCATTGATGATGTTGAGTACATCACCTTGATAGTGTGGGCCTTCAACGTCAGTGGGCAGCAAGTCACAACTCATAGCGTCATGACCTGCGCGAATGAACGCATCTCTCACAGCACCGCTGTACTCACAAGCAACAAGAACTTTCATAATCAATCGAGTTAGGTGGAGGGGGGATGCCAGCATCGCTGTCCCCCCGGGCAGCGTCCTAACTCTCCCTATTGCAGGGATGCGTCCACTGGCTGACTGTCTTTAGCCGACATAGCATCCTCGTACCCGGATGTGTAGGCGATGTTCCACAGTTGCTGTAGGCTCATGTTGATAAGGTTCTGGCTGTACTCGACAGCAGAGCGTCCTTTTTCCAGAGACTTCTGTGATGGTTGAATCTGTGTTTGCTGTGTCATGATATGTCTTCTATCCTGATAACGTACTTGTTTGTCTTTGCTGACTTACGCCAGCCGTGAACTTCAATTCTGATACCAGCATCTCTGACGAGTGCTAGTGTGTCAGAGGCCATGATTTTCTTTATCCTGTCACTGACAGCAGAGGCTGTTACCTGCACTGCCAGGACTTCTCCTTTACGGATGGCAAGGATATCGCACCACCCCCACAGGTCTTTACGCTGCTTGGTAAAGCTGTTCCACTTCTCTACCACCTCGCAGTGATAGCCATGCTCACGCAGGTAAGCGAGAGAGCGCTGTGTGGGTGATGTCTTTGTTGCCATGTCAGTCCCCGCAAAAGCAAGCAATGCCTTCTTCGTTAGCATCAAACATATCCCGTTGATCCACAGCAAATTTGGCCATCTGTGCGTAGTTGGGTCTGTCGCTGCGAAAGACCGCACCGCTTGGCTTGCTTGCCAGTGCCAGTGCCTCCATTTTTGCCCACCACACTGCGCGCTCTGGTTTTTCTTTTATTAGGGAAAACACTTGATTGGCTGGCTTTAAAAAACAAAGGTCGCAGTTTCCTGCCAAAGTTCTTCCGTTGTAGGTTGGCAACTCAAGTTTGAAGGGCTGTGTTTTCCAGAACTGATCTATTTCAGCAAGTGACACATTGGCATCGGCCAACGGCATCAGCATGGTTTCTTTGGTCGTTTCGGTGCTGTGTCCTCTCGCTCGTATCTTGGACACTCTACGCATCTCATCGGCTCTGATGCCGATCATCTGGTTCCATTCCAAGTCTTCTGCATCCCAACCCAAGGCTTGCCAGTTGGCCCTTAGCCATTTGTGCATGGTTCTAATCTTCAGTTCGCTTGTGCAAAACCTTGTCACTGGATTTGGAAGATAGTTCCTTTTGCGGATGACGGCTTCAAACGGTTCGCCGTTTCTGCTAGCGGTGTAAAAATTTACCACTTTAAACTGTGGTTCTTTTTGCTGGAACTCAACCCAGACTATGTGAACGTTCCAGTGTTCCCCGCAATCACGCACAAATTTAAGGGTAGCTTCGTCCTCTCGGCCTGTGTTGGCAAAGCAGACAACGGCTTCTGGTGGTAGCCCGTCATTGGACTGAAGTACCCGCCACAACATATAGGCGCTTGTACGCCCTCCGCTAAAGGAGATGCAGGTAGGACTATCTATCTTGAATGGATCAGTCATCAGAAGGGCACGTCGTCACTTTTAGGCCGGTACGCGAAGTCATTGTCTTTGCGTTGGTAGCCTGACTTTACTTCTCTGGGTGTCTCCTTCTGCTTCTTGCTCCAGTTGTCTTCAGCAAGAGACAGCAAGTTGTAGCCCATACTTGTAGGCTTTTCCCAGGCGCTAACCTTGAGCTTCTCACCGGCTTTGTAGTCCATCTCCAGGACTAGGTAGCCTTTGTAGTCTGGCCCTCGTTCGCTCTTACGTTTGGCTTTCTCTTCGTAAAACATGACGCCTTTACCGGGCATCTCTCTATGTTCAGCCATCACTTTCCTTTCATGGTTGATAGTGGTATCTGGCAAAGACCGACCCACCTTGACTAACATTCTCTGTAAAGATTCGATGTCCCTGGCGTCTAAGGACTTCGATATGTGCTGCAAGCCTTGTGTCCCTGTAAAGCTCATAAGACTGCTTCTGAGTTAGCGGTCCTACTTCTCGGAGGTGTCCGAGAATTCTGGATCGCTTTGTAGCGAATCCATATCTGACAGGGACTTCGGGAGCTTTGGGCTAGACGGCCCTCCTGCCTTTACAACCTCTCCTTTCAGCTTGACCTTGTAGAGGCTGCTAAAACCCTCTACAACCGCTTTATTTGCTTCATGAAGGGCTAGGTACTTGCCATCCTTCTCAGCGGCTGTGAGCTTGCCAGATGAGGCTATACGCGATACCAGACCACAGTAGGCTGCAATCCAGTCATCTTCTGCGTGAAGTCTGTTGTAGGGCTTGTCATTGCCGGGAACGTAGAGAGGGAAAGCCCCG
>Ga0114978_10004834_pt1 | contig 10823 bp, 9 predicted proteins | sample S_140212_EF_Meta_FD_87027 | JGI IMG/M metagenome (GOLD analysis project Ga0114978, IMG submission 87027) | Freshwater microbial communities from Lake Simoncouche, Canada to study carbon cycling - S_140212_EF_MetaG | ecosystem: Environmental > Aquatic > Freshwater > Lake | place: Lake...
CATGGGGTACCGCCCGGACCCGACGTTAATGTTGAGTTGGGAAGGTGTCACGTTAACGTTTTTCATCGATTCCTCACTTTATCGAGCAACTGGGATATGGCTCGTGCGTTTATCCCGGATGGCGGTGGCGGAACCACATCATTGTCACATCGGCCTCGCGAGGCATTTCTGCCGCAGCAAACCCCCCGTGGTTCGGCTGCACAAGTTCGAAGTCGAGTTGACGAAGGAATGCGACTGTTTCCCCGGGATGGTAGCCGAAGCCAGCAGCTGCCGAACTGTTCCATTCGATTGATAAATACGGCCTATCCTCGCGAAGGATTCGCTCCATGCCTCGCAGTGCGGAGAGTTCGGCCCCCTCGATGTCGAGTTTGATCAGGCGAATCCGAGGCCAGTTGTTCGTTGCGGCCACATCGTCCATCCGTGCCAGCCGCACCGTCACCGACTCCGACCATTGCCAGCCCTCGTGCCGATGCAGCGAGGCATGGCCGGCGATAGGGTTGTCGGCCGCGGCATGGATTTCAGCGGTGCCCTCCTCGGCGCCGAGAGCGAAGGAATACACATCGGCATTGCTGCAGTTGCTGGCGGCGACGTTGGCCGATAGCCTCCTGGCCGTCGTGGGATTAGCTTCGAACGAGAACACGCGGCCTTTAGACCCCGCTAGTTTCGAGGCGACGAGCGTCCAGTAGCCGTAGTTCGCACCGCCGTCGACGACGGCGTCGCCCGGGCGGATGAGCCGTCGCCACGCCGCGAGTTCCTTGTGGTCCATGCTCCCGTGCAGCAGGAGTTCGCGATAGCCGTTCGGCCAGGCCGCCAGCGGCGTGTCGACGAATGTGCCGTAGTCGAACGCGAATGTGCCGTAGTCGGGAATCGTCATCAAAGGCTCGAGCAGTCGCTCAAGACGCCACCGCCCTCGCTGAAAAGGCCAAGCCCGCAGGAGACTCAGCAGGCATCGGGTAGTTGCGTTCAGTTGCGTCGGTGAGACAGCCATTCAGATACCCTTGGTGGCGTTGCGGATGTCGATTCTTCGCCCAGGCGCCCATCGCCTGAGGGATGCAGCGACGGCCTCCACGCCTGTGTCGTCGAGGACTGTCGCCAGAATGTCAGCCGGCTCTTGCTTCGCATCTGAGTCGGGTCTGAGCGTTGAAAGCTCATCTCCACGAGGGGATATGCTGAAAAAACGGAACGGGGCAAGCGTCGTTAGAAAGGTAAGCAGGTCTTGCCGCGTGTAACCGAAACGCTCCGTGTTTTCGTCAGATTCGAAAACGATATGCGGCTGATGGTGATGAATGGTCTCCTCGGCCCCGCGAAAAGCGGCGAATTCACCCCCCTCGACATCAATCTTGATGACAGAGGGCGCAGGAATGGCTGCAGTTTTTACGAGCGAGTCGATACGAGCCATGGGCCGCTGAAGACGCAGCGAGTGAGACTCTCTCGCCTGCGTGGAGGCGTGGATGGAGTGCGACCCCAGGAACAGCTCCGTCGTGCCGTCACGATCCGACACTATTTCATCACGAACGACGAAATGACGAAGGTGGTTCAGCCGAGCAGATGCAGCCACAGCCTCGGCAAGCCAGGGAAGGGGCTCGAAGCTCACTACACGGATAGCGCGATCGGCATCGCAGTCATGGAAGATTCGAGCCATCTCCATAGACATAAAGCCGACATTTGCGCCGATGTCATAGAACACTTGACCAGGCCTCAGTAGAGCCGCACAGGCAGCCAGCACGTGCCAGTTCCACGTCCTCCCCGAATTAAGCATGCACGCGTATACGTCCAGGCTCGTCGGCTCCACGGCTAGAAGAGCACCTTCGCGGGTAACGATCGATCGCGAATGATCCGTTGAAAACAAAGCACCAATTTTTCGTGGAACGCTGCCCTTTCCGCGAGGAAGATGGCGGTTTAGGAAAACGGCGAGCTTTTGCGGGAGCGAGAGGTTGTCGGTTGGATGTGTGGACATGTTCAAATTGTAAATCAGGTCGTTATTCCATGAACGCGCAATCCGGCCGCGGCCCGTGGCCAAGCAGCCAGTCGTACACGCTGAGCAGGCGGTCGGTGGCCGTGTGCCAGCTGTAGGAGCTAGCCACCATCTGCCAGCCCCGCCGACCAACGGCTTCAAGTTCGGATCGTTTCAGCCGGCATGCTTCCTGTAGACCGTCCGAGAGGCCTTCGACGCCCACCGGCACCCACCAGCCGCAGCCGTTGTCTGGGATCGCCTGCCATGGCGTGCCCTGGGTGGTGATCACAGGCAGTCCCCGGGCGCAGGCTTCGGCGACGATGAGCCCGAAGTTTTCCGAATGTGAGGGCAGCACGAACAAATCGCTCGCGTCCATCAGGCGGTCGCGGTCGGCGCCCCAGCACGCGCCGCGGAGGCTCACCGACTCGGTGAGCCCGAGTTGCTTGATGGCCGCGGCCACCTCGGCCGTGTGGCCGCATTCATCCGGACCGGCGATCATTAGCCGCCAGCCGGCCGGCCGCACCTGGCCCCACGCCTGCACGAGGTCCAGAATCCCCTTGATCGGATGGATGCGCGAGAGGAACAGCGCCGTCAGCGGGCCGGAGTTCGTTCGGATGGGGCAGGCCTCCGGCACGTCGATGCCGAAAGGCACCACTGCCACCGGCTGGCGAAGCCCCAGGGCGCGGACGTCGTCACGCTCGCGTTCTGACGTGACGTGAAACATGTCGGCTGCTTCGAGCGCGCGCCGCTGATACAGCCACCAGGCCAGCCGCTTGCGCGAGGCGCGGTGGGCCATGGCACGCGGTGCGAGCATGCCGTGGGGACTGACGATCAAAGGCACACCCCGGGCCTCCCGCATCCGGGCCGAAACGATTCCGGAATACTGCCAGATGCCGTGTTGATGAACGATATCGGGACGAAGATCGTCCATCAGCCGCTGCAGCCCCGGCGCATAGGAAAAAATCCGCGGCGGCCGACAGGCGACACGGATCCGCCGGGCCGGAAAATCGGCTCGGGCTTCCCAAGCCTCGCCCGGCCGGCAGATCCCCACGAGCGAGAGTTCGACCATCGGCCGGGTGCCGAGCCCGGCCACCATGCCTTCGACGGCTGCCGTCACTCCTGCACCCTCGCGGCCTGTCGCTCCCGTGACATGCACCACGCGCAGCGACTCGTTCGAGGTGCGGGGCCGCGGCGACCTGGTGGTTTTAACGCTGATCACGCCGTGGCCGCCTGTTCAACGGGAGTGCCACCGCTTCGCTTAGCGCCGCGGCGCACGGCCTCGTAGATGCCCGCGATCCGCTTCACCTGTGCCGCCGCGTCGAAGCGGTTGCGAGCCGTCTCCCGGGCGGCTTGGCCCATGGCCGCGGTGTGCGCGGGATCCGAGAGGAGTTGGTCCATGGCAGCGGCCAGGGCTTTCGCATTGCCAGCGGGAACGAGCACGCCCGTTCGCCCCGGCTCGATCAGGTCACAGACGCCACCCAGGTCAGAGCCGATCGCGGGCCGGCCCACGTTCGCCGCCTCGACAACAGGCCGCGCAAAGTGTGGCCGGGTTGAAGGAAACACGATGAACTCGCAGGCTGCGATCACCGGCAGGATGTCGTGGACGAAAGACGATCGACGGAAGAAGGCCGCGAGTTCAGGTGATCCGATCTCGTGGTTCGCCCGTTCATAGTCGCGGGCGAGCCCAAGGGCCGGCAGAACCCTGCGGGCGATCCGCGCCTTGAGAGTCCTGGGCTCCGTGAGTTCCATGCCCGGTGCAACGATACGCAAGCGCGGAAACCTCGGCGCAAGTTCGCGGACCGCTTCGATGAGCGGAAAGATTCCCTTGATTTCAGTGAGGCCGCCCACGTAGGCCACCGCACGATCTCCGGGCTCGAGCCCGAATCGTTCGCGTTCCTTGCCGATTGCCTCCGCGCAGGGCTGATCGTGAATCGGCACGACGTTGTGCACGACCTGCCCCCGCCGTCCCTGCACCCACGCCTGTCGATCCGACTCGGAAAGAAAAATGATCTCATCCGCCTCGCGCAGCAGCGACTCGCGGAGATACCGTAGCCGCATACCGAAGTACCCCTGCACCGGCGACTCGCGGACGTGCCAGACCAGAGGCGCCCCGCACCCGCGCAGGCCATTCGTCAACAGCGCTAGCGTGACGCTGTTGAGGTGCACGATATCGGGCTTCCAGGCATCGATCAAGTGTCGCACCCGGGCCACGCCCGCAGATCGTTTGGCAAACGCCCGGGCTTGATAGACGCAGGCCCGGGGATCACCCAGCCGGGCCCAGCCCGCCGTCGTGTGACGAAAGAGAGGGATTTCCGGTGTGTCGAACACGGTCGCTCCACGGCCCTCGTAGATCTTCCGCACCTCGCCGTTGGGTTCCACCATGGCTACGGCGACGTCGTGCCCTGCCCCGATCATGCCCTCGACAAGGTAGCGCAGGCTGACAACCGAGCCGCCTGGGGTACCCGCGTGCTGGACGTAAAGAAGTCGCACGTCAGCAGGGAACCTTAGCAGTGAACGGCGTAGGTCTCACGTTACAGCGGCTGTAACCCGTTGCCATGGCGACTTGTCGATACCCATCCGTATGAGCCATGACGTGAAGTCGTCAGCTGCACGCCGTGGCGTCATTTGATCCACGGCAGCGGCTATGCGTTGCATCCACTCGTTCCGGGCCGAATCATCCATCCGTAGCACGTCGTCGATCGCCGCTGCGATATCGGCCGGCTCGTCCGATGCTGTGAAGCGGACGAGTTCGTCATAGCCGGGGCCGACCCCATCCGTGCGCGTGCTGACGATCGGACGCTTGTATGACAGATAGTCGAGAATTTTCGAGGGGAAATTCGTCCGATTATCCTCGAAGTCGATGGGGCGCGGGTTTACGAGCACATCCGCTGCGGAGCCGAGTTCCGCCAGCCGTGCCTCCGGCACCATGCCCAGGTCCTCGACGCCGGGCGTCGTTTTGCAGGCCCGGGTGATGTCCGGATCGAGCCCCTTGCCCTGCCCCGTGATCACGAGTCGCGCCCCGGCGGTCTTGAGCCGCGGCAAGGCGGCCACGAGGCGGTCGATTCCGCCGGCTCTCGAGTGAGCGCCGGCGTAAAGAATCAGCGGAGCACGGTTTTTGTCTCGGCACGCTGGGCCGGCCGGTCGGGACACGACCGCCCCGGACAACAGGTATTTGTGATCCCCCGGAGCATGCGTGAACGCCCAGTGCGAAATGAATGCCACGGCGGCCGCCCGATTCGTGTCGCGGCGAAACTTACGCCAACCGTCGACGAGCGGATTCAAGCATTCGAGGATTACCGGCACCCACGGGATGGATTCGACCGTGGCGGCATCGGCGACACCTTGCATCCACGGATCGGCGTTGTAGGTGACCACGACGTCGGGGCGTGCGGCACGGATTGCCGCCAGCGTGGCCCGGCGGTAGCCCCAACGCAGGGACCGATTGCGAAACCGGCTCACGTTCGTGTAGCAAACTTGGGTGCCTTCCGGGTCGATTTCGTGCATATCCGCCTGGCTGGCAGCTGACACACGCAGCGGCCCCCAGGGCCACGTCCGGTGAGGCTCGTGCCCGATCCAGCGCACGTGATGCCCTGCTTCGCGTAGCCCGCCAATAAACATGCGCTGCCATCGCATGGTCGCGGGATGAGGCGCCGTGCCGCGGATCATTGCCTCGCTCGACTGGAGCGGGCCAGACCAGAGAATGTTCAACGGCATGGCCCCATGTTTCGCCATGGCACGGATGGTGCTTCGGTCTGTCGGCATACGGAACCGACAATGTCGACGAAGTATTTCGCAATGCTCGCAGGGGCGAATTGGCGGGCATGCTCGCGAATGATTGCCCGTGTCGTACTGTTCGTCCGCCCTAAATGAATGCGATCCCGGATCGCTTCGGTAAGATGTGTGATGCTTCGGGCGGAAACGACCTGGCCCAAGACGGGCTTCGCGACGAGATCTGCCGCGCCGCAAGCATCTGAGCAGACAACGGGCGTGCCCACGGCAAGCGCCTCGTTCACGACGACGCCCCATCCGTCGAATCGACTGGGAAGCGCAAGCAGATCACATGCGTGAAGCATTGCCGAAATCTGCTGGTTTGGAAGCGATCCTCTCCATACAACGCGATCCGAAAATCCCTCGGCTTCAGCCTTTTTCCGGAGTGCCAATTCCAGGGGCCCCACACCAGCGACTTCCAGCCGCCAAGGGAGGTGCGCCAGCGAACCGAGCGACTCGAATAGAAGGTCAACTCCCTTCCGATGAATGAGTTGGCCGACAAAAGCGATGATGAAGGGTCCCGCGTTTGTTTCCTGCGGATCGGCCGGGACCCGAGATGGTTCCGCCACATACGCGAACGGGAAGACCGCGCCCGAGTGAAAGCCGGCATCGCGATACCAATTCACCCCGAGGCGCCCCATGGCGAGAACCATCGCGATTCGCGAGGCATACCTGCGGCAGTCGCAGTAAGACCGGAGTTTTCGGAGAGTGCCCCGCAGGCCGTATCCGTCATGTGCCTCGGAAACAAGCCCCACTGGTGCGTTGCGTGCAATCGCTTCACGGAATTTGGCCGCGATATACGGATGGCAATGCAGGCCCGAAAAGCAATGCAGCGAATGAGCGTCGTTCGACTGGATCAGATTGATCGAGTCGGCCTCCGACGCCCGAAGCAGCCTGACGCCCAATGCTCTCGGTCGCGACCATCCAAGCTCCAGCCGGTCAGCCGGCACATCTTCAGCGTGGACGCATATGACCTCGCCATCAACCACTTCGTGCAGATGCTCCAGGAAGGGCATCTGGTGCATCGATGGAATAGGCTGCCAAAAAATGTATCGCCGCGGAATCTGCAAGGAATTTCTTACTGCACTCCCAGGGCTGCGCGATCTTCAGCCGACAAAAATCGTACTTTCGTGACATCCATATCCTTGTCGCACGTCATGTATGGGCGATCCCATTGGCGGTCAGGGGCAGCCCACACCTCGAACGCATAGCCAGCGTCGATGCAAGGCACATTGAAGGGTTCGAGTTGCCGCAGTATCCGCGACTTGCCGATGCCTGCGCCTACAAAGCACAAATCGGGTTGATCCGCGATCGACTTGAGATCGAGCGTATCGGCAAACGAGCGATTGGGAGAAATCCGCAGCCATTCAACCGCCCGGGGGCTGAATACAGACAGGGATTGAGCGATTGCTTCGCGCTTGGCGCCAACGGCAGAATGAACGAGAAGCACGCGTCGCCCAGTCACCAGATCGCTCATCCGCGGGCCTCGAAGCAAGGCGTAAACAAAGTAGAAAGGGACGTAGTTGCTGACGGTGAGGCGATGGCCCGAGTCTGAGAGCCAGCGGTGGATTGCTGGAAAATAATGTTCTTGAAAAGGATTTTTCCCATAGGAGAGGTGGATCGCGAGAACACCCTTGTCCAGCAGGCAAAGGTAGTCTTGCGACAGAGCGGCCCTGAATCGCCGCCATTCAGTTGGCGTAAAGTCTCCAGAAGAGACGCCGGAGGCTGTGGCGGCGTGAAACCCTGTGAAGAGTCGCCGAACGCGGCCAAGGTTTTGCCGTAGTCCCCGCGTCACTCTCTTTAGAAAAGGTAGCCGAAGGCTAGGCGGTTGCTGACCGAAAAGGAAAAAAAACTCGCCATCGCTCATTCGGCACACAGGTAGAAACGTGCTGCCGACTGCGTTGGAAACACGGTCGGCAAATTCCGAGAACCATTCCTCGCACTTGCAGGAGTCAGGAGCCAAGACGCGGTCTTCGGGCCGCGACTGCTTGATGAACCCCGGGACTCGAAATGGAATCGAGCGGGGCAGGATCCTGTACGCCGGCGGTAGCTCGACGACCTCGGCACCCTTCGCCACCGTCGAAGTCATTTTTGCGGACCCACGCTCCAGTCCAACTCCGGCATCAGATACCCAGGCCGCCGATAAGTGTCCATATACGTCATGTTGACGCCGTCGATCTGCACAAACTGAATACCGATCGACACGTCCTTGTGGACGATCCATCGGTCAGGGTCGATGCCGATCGAGGGGCTCACCACATAATCGCCCGGCATCAGCAGGTTGCCGGGCACCCGACAGCGCGACGTAAACACGCTTAGGCGGCGATCATGCCGCCGCATGTCGTCGTCGAAGGCGCGAAACAAGAGCGCGCCGTCGTTGGCGATTAGGTCGAAGCCTACCCGAAGGTTTCGCTCCGCGACGGTGAGCTCGTAGGTCATCTCGACGTCAAAGGGAAGGTGCGTGAAGAAATCCCCCCCGGTGTCATTCCCCGGCTGAACCACGCGGATGTCGAGCACCCGCAGGGCGGGGTCGGGACGCAGCAGTGCGAGCTGGTCTTGAACCGCCCCAGGCGTCGAGGCCGAGACCTCCGCGAGATACTTTTTGATCACCTCGTGGACGCCGCCGGTTATCCAAACGTTGCCGTTTTTGAGCGCCACGGCCGAGCGGCAGAGCTGGGCGACAGCCGACATGTTGTGGCTCACGAAGATCACGGTGCGCCCCTCGTGGGCGACATCCTGCATCTTGCCGAGGCACTTCCTCTGAAACTCGGCGTCGCCGACGGCGAGCACTTCGTCCACGAGCAGGATCTCCGTCTCCAGATGTGCTGCCACGGCGAACGCGAGGCGGGTGTGCATGCCGCTGGAATACCGCTTCACCGCGGTGTCGACGAATTTCTCCACGCCTGCGAAGGCGACGATCTGATCGAAACTCCGGGCGATCTCGCGCCGGCGCATGCCAAGGATCGCGCCGTTGAGGTAGATGTTTTCGCGGCCTGTGAGCTCGGGATGAAACCCCGTGCCAACCTCCAAGAGTGAACCCACGCGTCCGAAAAGCTCCGCTTTGCCCGTCGTCGGAGCCGTGATCCGTGACAGGATCTTGAGCAGGGTGCTCTTGCCCGCGCCGTTGCGGCCGACGAGGGCAACGGTGTCGCCGCGAGCGATCTCGAATCCGACGTCACGCAGGGCCCAAAACTCTCCTCGCTGCGCGGTAGCCTTCCCGCCACGCAGCCCGCTGCCAAGCCTTGCTATCGCGTCGCGCAGCGTGAGGTAGGGAGCACGGTGCTGGCCGAGGCGGTAGCGCTTCCCTAGCCCTTCGACGCGGATCACTGGTTGGGTCATAGCGGGCGGTCGTTAAGCAACGTCGGCGAAGGTGGACTCAACCTTCTGGAAATACTTCACGCCGAGCACGAGCACTAGGGGGGCGGTGATCCCGCCGATCAGCATCGTGCGCAGGTCGAGCGGCGTGCCGAGAATCGACCAACGGAAGCCTTCTACGGCCGCAACCATGGGATTGATCGCCCAGAGCAGGCGCCACTTCTCGGGCACGATCGACGCGGGATACGCGACAGGGCAAAGGAAAAGTAGCATTTGGATCATGAAAGGAATGATGTAGCGCACGTCGCGGTAGCGGATCGCGAATGCCGAGAGAAAAGCGCTTGTGCCGATCGTGAACGCTACGGCGATGGCCAGGACGAGCGGTAGAAACAGCATATTTGCGGACGGCGGCACGCGAAAGTAGAGCATCAGCGCCACAAGTACCAATGAACTCACGAGCGCATCAAAGCCTGCCGTCACGATGCTCGCAAGTGGGATGAAGACGCGGGGAAAATAGACCTTGGTAAACAGGTTCGTGCTGTTGACGAGGCTGGTGGCGGCCTGGGACACGCCCGAGGAGAAAAATGTCCACGGCAGGAGCCCCGCGAAGCTGAAGAGGGCGTAGGGGATTCCCTCGGAGGGCATTTTCGCCAGATTGCCAAAAAATACTGTGAATACGATCGCTGGGAGGACTGGCTGCAGGAACGCCCATGCGATGCCCAGAACTGTCTGCTTGTAGCGCACCGACACATCGCGGAGGGCCAGGTAATAAAGCAGCTCCCGCTGGTCCCACATGTCCGCCAGCCCCGGCGCGTTTCCAGCGGAAGGGGTGATTACAGTGTGGTGATCGGCGTGGGACGTCATGGGGCGCTTTCTAAAACAGGGATACGCAGAAGTCATGGAATCCGCGTGAAAGGGCCGAGGCAGAGTATTCTTCCATCGCCCGTCTGAAGCCGCGGTCAGCGAGGGACTGGCGAAACACGGGGTCAGCCCTTAGTTTTCGGAGGCTTTTGGCCAGCGTATCGACATCGCCTTCAGGGAAAACGAGTCCCGCCTCCCCGATTACCTCCGGAATGGCGCCGCACGTCGACCCGACGACGGCCGTGCCACATAGCATAGCCTCGGCGAGAACGTTACCGAATTGCTCTGCCAGTTTGGCACTGCTTCGTGACGGCAGCACCATGACGTCCATCGCTTGGTAGAGTCGCGGGGTTTCCGAACGAGGCACAAAACCCGCCATTACAAGCCGCTCCATCAAACCGAGTGACCTCGCCTGGGCCTCGATCTCCGACCGCAGTGGCCCGTCTCCAACTAGCAGAAGAACCGCATCGCGGGGCAAGGTTGCGAAAGCAGCAACGAGATCTGGAACGCCCTTCTCGGGCCGGAACCCGCCGACAAACCCGACGACGAAGGCGTCGGTCGCCAGCCCTATACTCGCGCGTGCAGCAACTTTGTCGCCCGGCCGGAAGCAGGCCTCGCTTGCACCCGGGGCCGCCTGAATGAGCACCGGCTTGGAAAATCCGCGGTGCTTCAAAATCTCCGCCGCCGTCGTGTTTTCCGCGACGGCGCCCGCAGAGCATCGAAACACGCACTTCTCATAGATCTTGTGGCGCAATCGATGCAGTTCATAGGGAATGTTGTGATTGACGTGAAAAACGAGCTTTGGTCGCGGCCGCAAAAACTTGGATGCCACAGCCGCTTGAGCAACGATCGGGTTGAAAACCTCGCCTATGACGTACACGACGTTTGGACCAATGTGCTGCAGTTGAGCTCTCATTCCCTTGTA
>Ga0114978_10004835_pt1 | contig 10822 bp, 23 predicted proteins | sample S_140212_EF_Meta_FD_87027 | JGI IMG/M metagenome (GOLD analysis project Ga0114978, IMG submission 87027) | Freshwater microbial communities from Lake Simoncouche, Canada to study carbon cycling - S_140212_EF_MetaG | ecosystem: Environmental > Aquatic > Freshwater > Lake | place: Lake...
AGCATGGACGGCGACTTTGATACCGGCAACGTCCGTTACAAGGCTCGTGAGCGTTACAGCTTCGGCTGGTCTGACCCTCTGGGCATGTACGGTTCCCCCGGCGCGTCCTAATCGGATTCAGTAAGGTAGAGGTGACTGGCCTGCCACTAGGGCTCCTTCGGGAGCCCTTTTTATTGTATGATTGGTTTGTTGGCGTATAGTAATCAGTTGGGAAATCTTTGGACAGGTCTGCCCGACCTGAAACTCCCTGCGCCAACAACTAATTCTTGCACCCCTCAGAAAACCGTGATATATTGCAGCCATTCCGGGTTTTCCGGTGCATCAAACTGTCCCGGCAGACGACATACCGATTGATGCACTTCACTTGTATGTAAGGAATTATCATGGGATTCGCAACTCACCTTGGCCCTTGGCTGCTTGGCACGGTCAAAAACACCACCGGCACTACCGCTGGCACAATCCGCAATATGGGCGCGACTATTGTTGCCCAGACTTATACGGCCCCTACTTCGGTTATTTTGGCAAGCCCTGCGGCACAACTGATGTTTGTGCTTCCTGCTGGCGCTAAGATTGTTCGCTTTGGCCTTGAAGTTAATGTTGCTCTGACTGGCGCGTCTAACTGCGGCGTTACCATTGGTAGCAGCGGCACTGCCAACTTGTACATGGCTTCGGTCAACACCGGCACTTCAGCGGTTCAAACGTCTCCAGCTACCATTGCAGCGGCTACTTCAGGTCTTTATGACAGCATTGGCACAACTGACGCACTCATTTACGGTACTTTTACCGCAGCTACTGCCGATGCTACTGCTGGTACGATTACTGTTACTGTTGAGTACATTGTTCGTGACTCTGACGGTTCTGCTAACCCAGCGTCTGCTTAATTAATCTCAGGGGCTTCGGCCCCTGCTTTATAGGAGATTGATTATGCAACAGACAGACGTTAAAAGCGCACACCTGAGCGCAGCAGGTTCTTACTACGTTGGGCGCGCACGTCTCAAAGGACTTGTGGTTAGCCCCAAGGCAAGCACGGCAGCAACATTTGAAATTAGAGATGGTAGCGCTACCGCAGCCATTCTGTACACAATGGATATAGCAAGCCTTGGAACCCCAAATACGGTTAGCATATTTGTTCCCGGTGAGGGCATCTTGGCTTCTACTGGGTTGTATTTAACAACAAGTGTTGGTACGGTAACAGGTATCACAATATTCTATGGCTAAGAAGAACCCATCCCTTGCAGTAGGTCGTGGCGAGAAGCTGCCTGTCTCCAAAGGGGCGGGTTTGACTGCCAAAGGCCGCGCTAAGTACAACGCAGCTACAGGGTCTAATTTGAAAGCTCCCCAGCCGCAGGGCGGCGCACGCAAGAACTCATTTTGTGCGCGGATGTCTGGTATGCCGGGGCCAATGAAAGACGAAAAAGGTAAGCCTACTCGTAAGGCGGCTTCCTTAGCTAGATGGAAATGCTGATATGAACAACGCAAATGACGCAAAAACAATGGCTGATGGCGCTGCCGTAGTAATGGGCCTTGGTGGTTTTTTAGGATGGATGACTCCCGTGGTAACACTTATTGGCGGCGTTTTTACAATTATTTGGATGGGTATTCGCATTTGGGAAACCGATACCGTACAGCGGTGGTTTAAAGACGATGCCATCGACAAGTAAAAAACAACACAATTTCATGGAAGCGGTGGCCCACAACCCATCGTTTGCCAAGAAAGCCGGGGTTTCGCAGTCCGTGGGACAAGATTTCAGTAAGGCCGATAAAGGCAAAACTTTTAAACGAGGTGGTGATATGGCTACGAAGAAGATGAACCCTTTCATGGCAATGATTGCTAAGAAAAAAGCCGCGCAAGAAGGCTCCAAAAAAGACATGATGATGGACAAAGCTCAGATGATGAAGCGCGGTGGTGCAGCCAAAAAAATGGCTTCTGGCGGGTTATCGGCTGGTCATAAAAGCGCAGACGGTATTGCTTCCAAAGGCAAAACTAAAGGCAAAGACATTGCCATGAAACGCGGCGGCAAAGCCTGCTAAGGAGTAAATGATGAAAAAAGTACAGCGCTACAACGGTGAAGACGGTAGTTCCGTATCTGAGGAAGATAACTCAACTAAATCTAAACCACAATCATTTAAAGAAGCCTTTGCTGCGGCACGTAGTGGTGGGGATAAAACTTTTAGCTGGAATGGTAAATCGTATACCACGGAATTAGCTTCTAGTAAGTCATCGTACTCTCCTCCATCTAATAAGTTTGGGCAACCGGGGGGATCAACATCTGATGCGGGTAGTGGGCGTGATAAAGCCCAAGATGAAACCAAAATGTCGGTAACAGATCGTGCCCGTATGAGCCGTGAACGCGCTCGTCAAGGGTCTGGCCCTACTGATACTCGTTCGGTAAGTGAGCGTATTAAATCTTCTCTTGGGTTTAAAAAAGGTGGCTCCGTACCTTCCGCTTCCCGCCGTGGTGATGGTATTGCCCAACGTGGTAAGACCAAAGGCAAAATGTGTTAAGGACAAATCATGACACGCCCAAGCAAACAAGAGATTGACGATATACGTAATGCCGCTAAATTAGAGGCGGCTTATATGGCGGCAAATAAAACTGCACCGGCCCCCGCTTCGGCTGGCGCGGGGCGTGGCTTTGTAAACCCACCCACAGGCATGAAAAAAGGTGGTTCCGCTTCCGCCCGTGCTGATGGTTGCGCAGAACGAGGTAAAACCCGTGGCACTATGGTGATGTGCGGCGGCGGGATGGCAAAGTGAGACCGAGCCGGGGTATGGGCGATATCGCCCCATCCAAAATGCCCGGGGGGAAGAAAACCCCCCGTAGGGATAGCACTGACTTTACCCAATACAAAGAGGGCGGCAAAGTTAACGCCGCAGGTAATTACACAAAACCAAGCCTACGCAAGAAGATTGTGTCGCAAGTAAAAGCAGCGGCTACCCAAGGCACTGGGGCAGGACAATGGTCAGCGCGTAAAGCACAGCTTGTAGCCAAGAAGTACAAGGCTTCTGGTGGGGGATACAGAGATTGAAAGCACCACAGCAATCCCTAAAAGATTGGGGCGACCAGAAGTGGCGTACCAAGTCGGGAAAGCCGTCGTCAAAAACAGGTGAGCGATACCTACCCGAGAAAGCAATACAATCACTTAGCCCCGCCGAGTACGCAGCTACCACTAGGGCCAAACGTGCAGGTAAAGCGGCAGGTAAACAGTTTGTAAAACAACCACCAAAAGTGGCAGCAAAAACAGCAGGGTTTAGATAATGGCTAATACCACCGGTACAACAACCTTTAACCTTGACATGAACGACCTCATTGAAGAGGCGTTTGAGCGTTGCGGGCAAGAGTTGCGTACTGGCTATAACTTCCGCACAGCCCGCCGTTCGTTAAACATTTTGACGATTGAGTGGGCCAACCGTGGATTGAACTTTTGGACGGTAGAGCAAGGGCAAATTCCGCTGGTTACCGGGCAAGCTATCTACCCCCTGCCTGTTAACACAATTGATATCTTGGACTCTGTTATTCGCCAGAACAACAGCACTACCAATCAGATTGATATCAACATCAGCCGGATTGCTGAACCTACATACATGAGCATCCCTAATAAGTTAGCTCAAGGTCGCCCAATCCAGATGTGGTTTAACCGCCAATCGGGCCAACAAAATACAACAAGTATTGTTATAAACCAAACAGGTGGGATTTCGGCTACAGATACAACTATTACGGTATCTTCGGTGGCTAACCTAACCACTTCTGGGTTTATACAAATAGACAGCGAAATTATTAGTTACCCCAACATTGTGGGTAACCAATTGGTCAATTGCGCCCGTGGGCAGAACAACACGACTGCCGCAACCCATGCCAATAACGCGTCATTGATCGTCCAAAATATTCCATGCGTTAACATTTGGCCTACTCCTAACGCGCCGGGCGACCAGTACACACTGGTGTATTACCGCATGCGTCGAATTCAAGATGCCGGTAGCGGCGTTAACGTACAAGATATTCCATTCCGATTCATCCCTTGCATGGTTGCAGGGTTGGCATACCAGTTAAGCATGAAGCTACCCGAGGTAAACCCTGAGCGAATTACGGCATTAAAAATGGAATATGAACAGCAGTGGGACGTTGCCTCTGCGGAAGATCGGGATACGTCTCCGCTAAGATTTGTTCCAAGGAACATGTTCTATGCCTAATCGGTTTGCTTCTGGTAAATTTGCAATTGCCGAATGTGACCGGTGTGGGCAACGGTACAAGTTAAAAGAACTTAAGACGCAGACGGTAAAAACCAAACCCTTTAAGGTAAAAGTTTGTCATACTTGCTGGGATCCTGACCATCCGCAATTGCAATTGGGTATGTATCCGGTCAATGACCCGCAAGCAGTACGGGAGCCAAGGCCAGATGTAAGTTATTTAATGGCTGGGCAAACTGGGTTGCAGATTGTGGATAATAATAGTGCCAATGTAAACGCTTTTGGGTACCCCTCTGGGGGGTCTAGGGAAATACAATGGGGCTGGGCTCCCGTAGGTGGGGCAAGCAGTTTTGATGCGGTTCTAACGCCCAATTACTTGGTAGGAACCACAAGTGTTGGTACAGTAACGGTAACGGTTTCATAGGAGTTTATGATGGACGCGAAAAAAGTAAAGCAGATTGCTGATACTGAAGCCACGAAAATGGTCAAGGGTCACGAAAGCCGCATGCATGCCAAAGGTATGAAAAAAGGTGGCCCTACCAGTATGGATCGCAAAAAGTACGGTAAGAACATGTCCCGTGCGATGAACCAAAAGGGGTAAGTTATGGCATACAGTATGAAAAAAGGCGGCAAAGAAGTTGGCCCCGCTACCGTCTATGCAAAACCGCATACGATGGGCGGCGAAGCCATGAAGATTTCCGCTACTCCCGGTAAAGAACCAAACCGCAGTAAGCTAGATACCAACGATATTTCCCTTGGTGGATACAGTAAGTCTGCTGGGGATGAAATGGTTAAAACCGACGGCATAAAAATTCGTGGTACTGGTTGCGCTACTAAAGGCGTAATGGCACGAGGCCCGATGGCATGAACTACTCTGAGCTTTCGTCGGCGATACAGACTTACATGGAAAACAATTTTCCAACGGTTACCCTTGCAGACTCGTCTACTGTATCGTCTACGTCTCAGATTAACCGGTTCATTGAACAGGCCGAGCAACGCATCTACAACTCGGTGCAGTTCCCATCGTTGCGTAAAAATATGACCGGGACGGTTACTATCAACAATAAATATTTGTCTTGCCCGGATGATTTTTTAGCTACATATTCGTTGGCGGTGTATCCGTATGGTGGCGGGGATTACATATTTTTGCTTAACAAGGATGTCAACTACATTCGTGAGGCATACCCAAGTTCAACTGATACCGGCATTCCTAAGTACTACGCGTTATTTGGGCCAACAGTTAGTAGCTCTACAATAACTAATGAGTTGAGTTTCATCGTCGGCCCAACACCGGACACGGCTTACTCTGTCGAACTCCACTATTACTACTACCCCGAGTCAATTACCACTGCAAGCACAACGTGGCTTGGCGATAACTTTGACACCGTGCTGCTGTATGGCGCTCTTGTAGAAGCGTACACCTTTATGAAGGGGGAGCCAGATTTGGTTGCTCTGTATGACGGCAAGTACAAGGAAGCCCTTGCACTAGCCAAACGTCTGGGTGATGGCATGGAGCGTCAGGATGCGTACCGTAGTGGGCAATACAGACAGGCGGTTACATGAGCATAGTTCAAACTCAGACTACCAGCTTCAAAAAAGAGCTGTATGAGGCTGTCCACAATTTGTCTACGGACACAATTTATATTGCGCTGTACACGGGTAATGCCAATTTGAATGAAACTACTACAGCTTACAGCTCTACCGATGAAGTGGTTGCTACTGGATATACGGCTGGCGGTACGGATATGACCGGTGTGTCCATTAGTTCTTCTGGCTCTGTAGCTTACGTAAGTTGGGATAATGTAGGTTGGTCTGCTGCTTTGACGGCTCGTTGTGCTTTGATCTATAACGTCACGCAGGGCAACAAATCAATTGCGGTTTTGGATTTTGGGTCTGACAAAACATCGACCACCACGTTTACAATCACCATGCCCGCCAATACATCAACCACTGCGCTTATCAGGAGTTCAAATTGATAGTTACCACTACCAAAGGCGATATGGATGATTCCCAGCTTGAGAAGCGGGAAGGCACGGTTGATGATGAAAATGAGTTTACAACGTGGGTGGAATACTGGCTGGATGGCGAGTTGGTTCACCGATCAGCACATGTAACGCTCAAGAAAATGCCTACTTTTGCTGGTGGCGTGGCAGCATCTTTTTAAGGAAATATTATGGCGAACACACAGAGCATGGTTACTTCGTTCCTTAGTGAACTGATGTTGGGTCAGCACCAGCTTGGCACTTCCACTATTGTTTCGCGTGGCAGCTTGACAGCGCCTACTACCGACACGGTGAAAGCTGCGTTGTATTTGGCATCAGCTACGGTCAACGCTAGTACTACTGCATATTCGGCTACTGGTGAAGTATCTGGTTCTGGGTATACGGCTGGCGGCGTGACGGTAACTAATGCTAATGCGCCCACATCTACCAACGCCTCCTCCACAGCGGGCGTAGGGTATTGGACACCTTCGGCTAGTATTGTTTACACAGCAGTTACGCTGGCAACTGCATTTGATGCAGTGTTAATCTACAACTCTACCCAGAGCAATAAGGCTATTAGCGTTCACACGTTTGGTTCACAGAGTATTACGGCTGGAACCTTTACGCTAACTATGCCTGCTAGTACTACGACCACTGCGCTGATTCGCTTAGCGACAACCTAAACAGAGGCGGCGTATGCCGTAAGCCATGTTTGGTATATCAGCGTTTTCAGATGTCCCCTTCTCTAGTCTTAGCGGGGCGGCATCGGTTTCCGTCACCCTAACGGGGGTACAGGCTAACGGCTCTGTTGGTACAGTAATTCCGAGCAGTTCAGTTGCGCTATCTGGCGTTCAGGCGCAGGGTTCGGCAGGAATAGTTACGACTTCGACAGTCGCGCTAACCGGCGTATCAGCTACAGGCGCTGTTGGCACGGTAGCTAATGCCACAATAGCAGTTGCCCTTACCGGGGTTGCAGCTTCAGGCGCGGTAGGTACGGTTGAATACAGTCTGATAAAGCCAGACATAGGCGACCAAGCAGTTGGTAGTGTTGGAACTGTTGGGGTAAACGCCACGGTAGCCTTGACCGGCGTTGGGGCTGTGGGAGCGGTAGGTAGTGTAGTTAAAGGCATTTCTTTTGCTTTGACTGGGATGCAGGCTTCAGGTACTATTGGGGACGTTGATAAAGACTTTGTAAAGTTCCTGACGGGGGTGCAAGCAAACGGCGCTGCTGGAATTATTGTTGCGCTTAACTGGAATTTGATTGACGATAGCCAAAATGCAGACTGGCAGAATATTTCAAACACACAAACAGCAGGCTGGGCCTTAATTGATAATTCAGAAAGTGCAAACTGGGTGTTGGTAGAAACATAGGATGAAAAATGGCGCTTGTACTAGCAGATCGCGTTAAGGAAACGACTACCACAACGGGTACTGGGACAGTAACGCTATTAGGCGCATCTACTGGGTATCAGTCTTTTGCAGCGGTAGGCAACGCCAATACAACGTATTACACCATTGCAGGCCAAACTGGCTCTGAGTGGGAAGTAGGCATTGGCACATACACCGTATCCGGTACAACCCTATCCCGCGATACGATCCTTGCATCTAGTAATGGCGGTACTGCGGTTACCCTGTCGGCTGGAACCAAAGACGTATTTGTTACCTATCCAGCAGGGCGTTCCATCTACGCCGACGGCACGGTACTAACAGCGACCAATAGCTCTATCCTGCCAGCCACAAACGGTGGTACGGGACTTAGCTCTCCCGGAACAAATGGTAATGTCTTAACCTCCAATGGATCAGCTTGGACTTCTTCCGCTCCTAGTGGTAGCGCATATACCCGGACATCATTTACGGCTACGGCTGGACAGACAGCGTTCACAGTTACCTACGCAGTAGGCTATCTCCAAGTTTATGTAAACGGTGTTTTGCTGGCTACCTCGGATTACACTGCTACTAGCGGCACAGACTTTACGCTTGGTATTGCTTGCGCAGTGGGCGACATTGTGGAAGCATTGGTTATCACCACTTCGGTGACTGGCGTAACAACTGGCAAGAGTATCGCAATGGCGATGATTTTTGGTTATTGAGGAACAAACATGGCAAACCCGAATATCGTCAACGTAACATCAATTTACGGAACTACTAACTATTTGATTCCGTCTACAACGGCGGCTACAACTTGGACTGCGCTTACACCGGCTGCGGGTACGGTAAATAAAATTGACAACATTGTTGCATCTAATGTCACTGCATCGACGGCTACAGTAACCGTATCAATTAATAGTGCTGCGGCGGGTGGTGGAACTGCTTATCGCCTTGTGTACCAAGTGCCTGTGCCGGTAAATGCTTCTATTGTTGTTGCTGACAAAAGCACTGCGTTTTATCTTGGTGAAGCACAGTCTATTGTGGTGACTGTTGGTACAGCATCTGCAATTGAATTAACCGCATCCTATGAGGCAATTACCTAATGTCCACGAGGTACAAAGGTTCGATCATGTCCGCTACTGCGGCGACTGCTAGCTCAGGCTCGGCTGTTGGTATTTGGCGTTCTAATGAAGTGATGCAGGGGTTACAAGCAACCGCTTGGCCTAAAGCTGGGGTTTTAGTAGATTATTTGGTAGTTGCTGCTGGAGGTGGAGGCGGCGGCGCGGGGACTAATTCTGGTGCTAGTGGTGGTGGTGGCGCAGGGGGGCTATTAACTGCTACTAATTTAGCATTAACAGCGGGAGTTTCATACACTATTACCGTAGGTGCATTAGGGGCAGGAGGGCCAATTGCAGGTACGCAAGGTACAAGTGGCGGTAATTCTGTTATTAGTGGAACAGGAATAACAACAATCACTGCAACCGGAGGTGGTGGCGGTGGAGGTGCAACATCTTCTGCTGGCTCTGTTGGACTTGCTGGTGGCTCTGGAGGTGGTGGTGGGTACGCCAAAGCTGGTGGCGCAGGAACATCCGGTCAAGGAAATACGGGTGGTACTGGAGGGGCAACAACAACTCCCTTTGCTTATGGCGGCGCTGGTGGCGGCGGTGCTAGTGCTGTAGGTTCAAACGGAACAACCAGTGTTGGAGGTAATGGCGGCGCGGGAACATCTAGCACATATAGCGGCGCAACGGTAACTTACGCTGGCGGCGGCGGTGGTGGTGCTTATGGTGGCAATACGGCAGGAACTGCAACAGGCGGCGGCGGTGCTGGTGGTAATACGGCTGCTGGATATAACGGCGCTGCTGGCACTGTAAATACTGGTGGAGGCGGCGGCGGTGCTGGGGTTACAGGAGCAGCAACATCAGCAACTGGTGGCAATGGGGGTTCTGGAATTGTTTGCATTCGCTGCTTGCTTGCTGTTACAGCATCAGCCACTACGGGCTCCCCCACCGTAACAACAGACGCAACATACCGCTACTACAAATTTACCGGCACAGGTTCTATTACGTTCTAATCATGGCACACTTTGCAAAACTTGATGAAAACAACGTAGTCACTACGGTTGTTGTTGTTAATAATTCTGAACTATTGGTTGATGGCTTTGAGTCTGAAGCCAAGGGTGTGGAGTTTTTAACTGGCTTGTTTGGTGAATCCAATTGGAAGCAAACATCCTATAACGCCACAATCCGTAAAAATGCCGCTGGGATTGGGTACACCTATGACCCTGACAGGGATGCCTTCATACCGCCCAAGCCCGGCGATACCTATGTTCTAGATGAACAAACTTGCCAATGGATTGAATCATGAGCATACCCCGTAACCTATCGTTCTTTGCCGAAAACACCAGCACTACCGGCGCGGTTGTACCACGGGTATTGGCGAGCACCGCCAACAGTGCAACGCCTACGATTAACACCAACAACTATGACATAGTGGTGATTACGGGTCAGACCGTAGCAATTACATCATTTACCACCAACTTGACTGGCACAGCAACAAATGGGCAAAAGCTGTGGATTGCGATCACCGGCACAGGCGCTATTGCCATCACTTGGGGCGCATCGTTTGAAGCATCTACAGTTTCGCTTCCGACAACCACGGTCACCACGGCTCGGTTGGATGTAGGCTTTGTCTGGAATGCAGCAACCAGCAAATGGCGCTGCGTAGCATCCGCATAAGGAGCATGACATGGTAAGCATTGTTTTTGAATTTGACACAACCTACGGCACGTTCCGAGATGCCTTGGTGCTTCCTGATGACCACGGCTTGAGTGATGCCGAGTTGGAGGCGATGAAACAGCAGCGTTTGGATAACTGGATTGCTGTTATCACGGCTCCTGCGGAGTAAAGCATGGCAAACCGCTATTGGGTCGGTGGCACGGGAACATGGAATACGTCATCCACAACAAACTGGAGCGCATCCTCTGGCGGTGCTAGCGGCGCGTCTGTACCAACCGTAGCGGACGCTGTTTTCTTTGACCAAGTTGGAACTTACACCGTAACGCTTACAGGCTCGTTAAGTTGCCTTGACATAACTGTATCTGCTGGCATTGTCACTTTTTCTAGCACGGGTACTTTGTTAATTAGAGGAAGCATGAGTTTGCTTGCTGGAACTGTTTGGTCAGCTACTGGAACAATTACATTTAATACTACTACCACAGGTAAGACTGTAACTACCAACGGGGTTTCAATTTCAGCGGCAATTGCTTTTAGCGGAGTCGGCG
>Ga0114978_10004836_pt1 | contig 10821 bp, 6 predicted proteins | sample S_140212_EF_Meta_FD_87027 | JGI IMG/M metagenome (GOLD analysis project Ga0114978, IMG submission 87027) | Freshwater microbial communities from Lake Simoncouche, Canada to study carbon cycling - S_140212_EF_MetaG | ecosystem: Environmental > Aquatic > Freshwater > Lake | place: Lake...
GTTATAATGATATTCTTGAATTGATTATATTCACCACAATGGGTAATTTCAACAAGTTTATCCAGGGATTTGAATTTGGCATTCATAATTTGTTTTTTTTGTTGTTCGGTGAGAACATTGAGAATATCTTCTGAACCTACATTACATATTTGTAATATATTATTATTACTATTTACCGTATTGGTCGTATTCAGCGAATTATTATTATTCGATTGATTCATATGGTAGCTTCGTTCCATAAGGATCTTATTGATTGCCTTGAATGATTTGGTAGTTAATCGGTTGGTTTTAATGAGTTTGTCCTGGAGTTTGATAATCTTATCTTTATAGGCATCACGTTCTGCTTTTATAGATTCGATTGTATTGTTTTTTTCCTTTATTATATGTTTACATTTCTGTTCATGAAACCATCTTGATTGGTATATACTATAAAATTTATCACAAAATCTACATTTATAAAGATTTGGTGTAGATACCACTACTGCTTTATGAAACTTATTATTATGATTTGATAAACTGGAAGATGATGAATATGATTTATTACACTTTAAACAACTATATTCTTTTTCCATTATATGAATATACTATTATTATCTATATTATTTAAAAAAAACTTGATGAAATTCACTTTTTACTTGATGTAAATTCACTTTTTCTTGATATGTTCACTTTTTTTAAAACTAGATATTTGACATCTAGTATGCAAATGAAATATTCGTTATATTTAAAATTATGCTTTGAAATTCAAAAGTGAACCATCAAGTTTTTCTAAAGTTTCATCTTTATATATTTTGACACGATTAACAGCATTGTTAGTTTTTTAACATTATTTCAATAGAATAATTACCATAATATGCTAAGCTTTATGAAATCCTTATAAAAAAGTGAATTTCGATCAAGTATAAAACTTGATGCGATTTCACTTTTTCTTGATGCGTTCACTTTTTCTGTTTTTTCAATAGTAACATCATGTATGATAATACTATAAAAAAATATAGAAAAATTATGCTTTGAAAAAAAAAGTGAACATCAAGTTTTTTCTAAAAAATCTTGTATAGAGGAAAAATTTCAAAAAATTCGAAAATTGGAAAATAGAAAAAATAATTCTTGTTTTTTTATAGATGTTTTTGGAATTTCTCTATAGAGAATGTTGAAATAACATTTTTATATATTATATTCACTTCCTATATCAGATCCTTTATGAAATTCCTATAGAAAAGTGAACTTTGATCAAGTGAAAAACTTGATGCGAATTCACTTTTTCTTGATGCGTTCACTTTTTCAGTTTTTTAATGGGTGATACCATAATAGATAAGAAGTTGTATTTTTTTGAAAAATTTATGCTTTGTAAAAAAAAGTGAACATTAAGTTTTTTCTAAAAAATCTTGTATAGAGGAAAAAATTCAAAAAATTCGAAAATTGGAAAATAGAAAAAATAGGACTCTCTATAAAAAAAATAAAAGAAGAGAATCTAAAAAGTTTGTCCTATAGGAATATATAGAAATGTCCGGCTCTCTCTTTCTCTATTTAGGTCCTATGTTCTCTGGAAAAACAAGTAAATTGATCCAAATCTTTAAGACTCGGACCTATATAGGAAAGAAAGTTGCCGTTATTAATTTTAGTCAAGACCGCCGTTATAGTGACTCGATGCTTTCTACACATGATCAGATGATGATCCCCTGTATTTTTATTGATCAACTATCGAGTATATTAAAAAATAAAGAAAACGAATATTATCCGATGTTACAAAACGCAGATACGATTTTGATTAACGAAGGACAATTTTTCCCCGATATTTTCGATAGTGTTATAGAAATGGTCGAAAAGGCCGGTAAAGAAGTCCATATATGCGGCTTAGATGGCGATTTTCAGAGACAACCCTTTGGATCTCTACTACAACTTATCCCCTATTGTAATATAGTAGAGAAATTGAATGCACTTTGTGTGGATTGTCGCGATGGGACACCCGCGATATTTTCACATAGGATCTCACAAGAAACCGCACAAATCGTAATTGGATCCGATAATTATAAACCGCTCTGTCGCGAGTGTTACCAAAATCAATTATAACATATGAATTCTTTATGACAAACCCTTCGTAAAAGTCGCCAAAACATTTTATAAAACAATATAGAAAACTATACTATAAAATACTATAAATGGATCCTATTCCTATTAAAAAACGCGGTAGAAAGAAGAAGGATGAAAATATACAATTAGTTATTTCAGAAGACGATCATAAAAAAGAAGCTGAAGATCATATACTCGAAAATCAAAAAGAAGAGGCGGAAGAACCTACGAATAAGAAACGAGGTAGAAAACCAAAAGGCGGGAAAATTATTTCCGCATCGAATCTTATTACATCAGTAGAAGAAACAAAGCCAAATATCATTCTACATTTAAAATGTTCTCTAAAAGATTTGGATCAATATAATGAAGAACTAAAGAGTCAGATTACAAATCCACTTGAATATAAACCGGTAGTTCCACCAACTATCGAAACTTATAATGAGAATGACTATGGACTTTCGATCTATCAAAAAGAAAATATAACCAAAGAAGAAAAACAATATGCTTATATTGATGTTACCAGTTGTAAAACATGTAGTTGTCAGAAAGAGACGGAAACAAAAGGATCAAAAGACGACGATGAAATCGATAAGATTAATAGTAAAGATATTAATCAGAAGTTGAAACGTCTTCGTGTCCAATACTATAAAAATACTCTTTATGACAAAAAATCGGCTTGTTTCTGGTGTACATATGAATTCGATAATGAACCCTGTTATATACCGAAATATGAACTAGATGGGGAAACTTGTGGTTATGGGTCCTTTTGTAGACCGGAATGTGCCGTTGCCTACTTAATGAAGGAATCCGTCGATGATTCTACGAAATTTGAGCGATATCATTTGTTAAATCAGATTTATAGTAAGGTTTATGATTATAAGAAGAATATCAAACCGGCACCGAGTCCACATTATTTATTGGAAAAATTCTATGGTTCTCTATCAATTCAGGAATATCGTAAATTATTAAAGACGGAACATCTATTGTTAATAATCGATAAACCTATGACGCGAATCTTACCTGAATTACATGAAGATAATGATGATTTTATTGTGAATTTATATGGAGGATCGAAATCGGAATCGATTCTAACGAATCAATCTTCAGGAGGGATCTATAAAGTAAAGAGACAGAGTGAGAAAGGGAATAAAGAGGATAAAAAGGCGGTGATTCGTAATAACTTCGGACTATCACAGTCGAATTAGTTCATATTATATGTTCTCTATAATATGAAAGAGTTAACATAACCCATTATATTCATAAAATGGTTTTATGATTATTATATTGACTACTAATATCAATAAATAAATATTAGATACCCAACACTTATTATAATCTATCACCTTCGTAAATTATATAGCATTATAATTCGCCATGATTCGATCGATAAATATCCATCGATCCTCTATCGTATTCATCCCAATTTGAGAAACCTCATCTACTAATACCCGATAACAATCCTCTATGAAAATCCCATCGGCATTATATGCATTTTTTTGCCATTGAATCCCCTTATCCTTAATAATATCCGAATCAATAATAAACATCGCTGTATCGATATGATACCGAGAAATATAATCGCCCTTTAAAATAGATTTATAAGGGAATATAGTATCGGGTCGTTTCTGATTAAATGTATATATACACCCTCGCTTTATAAAAGGTAATAATGTATATAATTCCGGATGAATCATATTATCATCATCTAAGAAATAGACCGAAGTAGGTTCCGAAAGAAGTGATAATCCATAGTTCCGCTGACTATTCCCAGAAATACTCGTAGCATCATAATGAACCATTTCTCTGATCTGACTACAAAATTCATGATCGGAAAATCGATGGGGATTTTTATCAATACGAGAACCATCATACACAATGATCCATTCCTTTATGACAGAAAAATCAATCGTCTTTATGATGGCATCAAGATTCTCTGGACGGATACACGGCGTAATAATAGTGACTTTTTGATAATCCATACAAGAGTCCTTAGTATCTATCAATTGTGTAAGATCTATTGGTTCTTTACCAATAGAAGAACTCGTATAGATTTCGTAGTCTTCACAGCTTTTATATAAAAATAAGAAAAACCGGCGCAAATCTTCCGCTGAATGATTATCTATTGTATAACATTTCATACGATCAAACCCATAACTATCTAAAATATTTGTTACTATAGAATAGTGAATATTTGTATCTAATACGAGAAAATCATTCGACCTATCAGAATAGAGTTCTTGCCATTTTGCGATATTCTCATAAAATGCAGGTAATCCGATGATACAATATTGCTTTTTAAAACTGGGATTTATAATAGTATTACAGTACTTATATTCGAATCCAGGGCGTTTCCATATTTCAAGACATTTCCAACTATCCTCACGATTTTTATCGGGATCTTCATAGGCATCAAGTTCCCGCATCTTTTCATGTATTTGAAATGTATTATAATAATGTGGGCGTATTTGATGTGGGACTAAACGATTAATCTCTTTATTACGGATAAGCGAGAAATTATTATTACCATGATTCATATATTGTATATAACCGAGTTTATGAATTTTCACGATTTTAGTCTGGATTGCAGTGCGTAATAAAAGTTCATAATCATCCGCTATAGGAAGCCATTCGCTATAATTTCCCATTTCTAATAATATCGATTTTCGCCATATACGCGGATGATTGGGTACAGAGACAATATGCGAAAGCGTTATATTATTTATATTAGGTGTTGTAGATACATATATCCATTTTCCCTGATATTTTTGCATATAATAACTAGCATATCCTAATCCATAACAGTCGCAATATTTGAATTTCGAACCATCTTCATAGAGATTCGTAAAGTCCATATAGACAAACCCAACTGTAGGATCGGCTTCAAAGGCGGCAACCGCATCTTTGAGAACATCCGGGAGAATCTCATCATCATGATCCATTTCTAATACATAAAGACCGCGACATAGAGAAACGGCTTCATTCTTTACATCTCCGATATTACCACTATTAGCGCTGCGTTTATATAGACGGACTTTATGATCGCCCTTAAATAAATCACATAAAAATACGAAATGTACATCATCAGGTGAATCATCAAGAATCACCCATTCCCAATCCAAATAAGTTTGTGCCTGTATACTTTTATATGCCCGCTTTATCTTTTCATAGGAATTATAACAGGTAGTAAAGAGAGAAAAAGTAACCCGCGTTTTCGTTTGAGGTTCCTTTACTAGAGACATAAAACAAAAGTTTAGTCCACGATTGATTTCCTCTATATTTTCAAGCGATTTATAATGAATCCAACGCCGGCGCATACGATCACAGATAATACGATTCACATCGGCATAATATTCGGTTTCATCCGGGCCATAGGTAACTAAGAGAGGCCAGTTCATATTATATAACTTATTTAATTCATTATATTCCGAAATAACAGTGAATGTACATAAGAATTCCGATGTTTTACTCTCAATAAAGGTATCGATTTCAGCATATTTCGGATATCGAAAAAAGATAACCCCCGGATAATTCATATAGATATAAATAGAATCATCTTTTTATTTATATTTTTTATAGAAACAAAATAAAGATGATTCTTTATGACAAATTAATAAAATGATTACAGGAAGAATTGTTGGAGGATTAGGAAATCAGCTTTTTCAGATCTTCGCTTTACTTGCATATAGTATTCAATATAAAGTAAAAGCAGTATTTGTTTATGAACAGATTGTAACAGGTCGTATTACCTATTGGGATTCTTTCTTTAAGAATTTGCTTATTTTTACTACCAAATTTGCACCGAACAATATGACGAATGAACAGATTGTATCTTTACCGAAATTCCAAGAACCCGGGTTTGAATATCGCCCTTTTCCGGATTTTAAGGATGATTCGGTTTTTATCCAGGGATATTTCCAGAGTTATAAATATTTCGAGACATATAAAGATCAGATCTATGGAATACTTAAACTCGATACTTTAAAAAAATCGGTCATGGATGAATACTCAGGGTATTTTGGCGATGATATAACGACGATTAGTATGCATTTTCGACTAGGAGATTATAAACAGAAACGGTATTATCATCCAGTAATGAAATATGAATACTATGAATCTTCTTTAAGACATATTCTTTCAAAATTAACGACAGATTCAGATATGAAAATTCGCGTTCTTTATTTTTGCGAAGCCGAAGATAATATTTTTGTTTCGAATATGCGTATTCGGCCGTTACAAAAGGCTTTTCCTACTATAGAATTTATGAAAGTCGATGACCAGATTGCAGATTGGAAACAGTTATTGATTATGTCAAATAGTCAGCATTTTATTATGGCAAATAGTACCTTTAGTTGGTGGGGAGCTTATTTGAGTTCGTTTGCAGATAAAATCGTATGTTATCCATCGAAATGGTTTGGTGAATACTATGAACATAACTATAAATGTGATGATTTAATGCCGGAATCTTGGACGAAGATCGAGGCGACTTCTACCCCTTGGGACGAATTACTGGTATAATGGATGAGCTTTTGATTTGATCGAATAGATCAGGTTGTTTTTTATTATCGAAAAAATAAAAAATTGATTTCAGAAAATCTATTTTTTGAAAAAGCATAAAGCGATTTACATATAATATGTCACACAGAAGTACTATGAATAAAGAGGAGGAAAACTACCAGTTTCTATTGCAATTACCTTTGATAAAGGATCTTCTTAAAGAAAATAAGTGTTTGAAGAATAAAAACAGAAAAATGGAGAAACTCTTTATAAGACATCAGTTAAGTCTTTTAGAGGACGATTCATTAAATGTACCTATATTTACAAAACAGGAACCTAGGGTTTCTAATAAGAAAAAAGATAATATTGTTTATGAGATTATAGAAGAAGTAGTTGACGCTGTAGAGGAAGTCGATGAGGAAGTAGAGGAGGAAGTTGAAGTAGAGGAGGAAGTAGAAGTAGAGGAGGAAGTGGAAGTAGAGGAGGAAGTTGAAGTAGAGGAGGAAGTAGAAGTAGAGGAGGAAGTAGAAGTAGAGGAGGAAGTTGAAGTAGAGGAGGAAGTTGAAGTAGAGGAGGAAGTTGAAGTAGAGGAGGAAGTAGAAGTAGAAGTAGAAGTAGAGGAAGAAGTAGAAGTAGAGGAAGAAGTAGAGGAAGAAGTAGAAGTAGAGGAAGAAGTAGAGGAAGAAGTAGAAGAAGAGGAAGAAGATGGAGAAGTATATGAAGTAGAATTAAATGGGAAAACATATTATGTTACAAATGAAATCGATAGTACGATATACGATCTTGATGAAAATGGTGATATTAGTGTTGAAGTCGGGATTTACAAAAAGGGAAAACCAGTATTCAATAAAAAATAAACTATCTTTATGACAAATCCACTAGAAAATATTTTATAACTAGAAAATATTTTATATAGAATAAAATATTTTTTTATATAAATACTAGAAAATGATTATAGACATAAAGAAGCAGAGAAATAGGTTCCATTACCAGCAATCAAGTATTGACCATTGGTATTACTTGAATAAGCGGTAAATGTAATTTTATCTGTTGTTCCATTTAATTGCACTATTCTAGATCCACCAAGTGTTTCATTCGCAGCAGTTGGGAGATCCATCATGAAAATTGCTTTTTGGTTCCCATTCTTACTGATTTGAATATTCTGTTGTCCGGTTGTAGATGCACCTACACCCCATAAACCAAATACAGATATTAAATAATATCCGCCAACATTTGGTTGGAATTCGTATGTAGAATTATTAAACCAACTATTAGGATCGAGATCTGCTGAAAATTGTATTATAGCATCTGAATTGGTAATATTTTGACTTAAATCAAGTCGACCTTGGCAAATATTGTCTCTTGCAATTGCGGTTACACCGGGTGTTCCTTGAGATCCTTGTAATGCAATAGCCGACCAATATGCGGTTTCTGTATCTGGTGTTTGAAATTGATTATTCAAACCAATACAAATATAGCTTGATCCATTATATGTAACAATTTCATTTAAATTATATTCATCACTTTGATTCCAACTACCTTTATAATATAATCCTTGCGCAAAGATAGACCAGTATGTATTCGATGTATCGGGGTTATTTCCTACATTTTCTGATTGAATACTAACATATGTGGTTCCATTATAGGTTACAACATCATTTAAATTATATTGTGTACAGTAACCCCAAGATCCCTGATAAATAAACCCTGGGCCTTGAGGACCAGCAGGTGCTGGTGCAAAACTCATAGTCCAATTGTCAGAAGATGCTCCTACTGGAGTACCTGATACACTAAGTATATTGTTTAAGTAAAATCCAACTAATCCTTCTGACCCTTGTGTAACAAACTCAAGTGTACCGTAATAAACTAAACTTGATCCGTCTGTATTATCTTTAAGATAAACATATTGACCTGCAGCCCAAGATCCATTTGGATTCTGATATACTGCGAAAAGAGTATCGGTAAAATTATATGTTCCTGTAGTTAAATTACACGATAAAGATCCATTGCCGGTTAATGGGGATAAACCAATGCCAATTGGTCCTTGAGCTCCTTGAGCTCCTTGAGCTCCTTGGGCACCTTGAGGTCCTTGAGCTCCTTGAGCTCCTTGGGCACCTTGAGGTCCTTGAGCTCCTTGGGCACCTTGAGGTCCTTGAGCTCCTTGAGCTCCATTATTTCCAGCGGGACCTTGTGGTCCATTCACACTAGCATCAGATGATATTAATGTTTTTATATCATTCACATTATTGCTAAAATCTAACGCAAATTGTGAAGAAAATGTAGTAGACGAAATGATTTTATCATTATTAGCATAAAGATCGATGCCTTTACGATATATATTAACAAACGGCACCGACATATTATATAGTTAACGAATAAAATAATATAAAGAAAAATATATAGTTTATATAAATATATAAGTGCCCAGATAGCTTAGGGGTAGAGCGTTAGCCTTGTAAGCTAAAGGTCATGGGTTCAATTCCCATTTTGGGCTAAAAATAATATTGTTTATATAACAATATTATTTTATTCATAAAGATATCAATAATATTTTCGTGTTTTTATAATTTGTGATCTATATTTTCGTGTTTTATATCTCATCAATGTACCACCCTTTATCTCATCCGTCTTTTGACTTTGTCCTTCGACCTTTTGTCCCTCGACCTTCTGTCCTTCGACCTTCTGTCCCTCGACCTTCGTCTGATCCATCTTTTTACTTTCTTTTTCTTCCTTCTCAATTTTCACCAAATTTTCTGTAAGATCAAAAAAGAAACGATTCGGATTTAATTCCCATTTATTAATATATTTCGCATTAATTAATTTTTCCAAAGTATCCCCTAGAGATTCCCCTTGATATAAACAGTTAATTTTTGGTTGAGTATCATTTTTAATTTCACCTGCAATTAAATCCATGCGTAAAATAATTTCATATTTTGCATCTTTTTCACTACCTTCTAAAATAGAAATACCCGTATCCATGCGTTTTTTATATTCTTCTTCTGAAATGGTTGCATCTGTATCTAAGGTAGATAAATATTTACTTATTTTTGTAATATATAATGGATTCATAATAGCATTGAAAAGTCGTAAAGGATCCGTATTATCTAAAAATTCATTAAATGTTCTCTGGAGATCTTGATTCGTCGATTCTAATTTTGGTTTAATAAATTCCGATAGAGTACTACTAAAATTTGTATATTTACTATATTTACTCTTTAACATATTTTTAATAGATTCTTCATCTTTTTCGAAATTCATATTAATTCCCGGTTTCGAAATATAATTATCATTGATCTTATCAAGAATATTAATCGCTTCGATTTGCTGGTTTAACTCTTTGAATTTTTTATTTAATTCGCTATTTGTAGATAATTTTGACGATATTTTTGAATAATTTTCATTAATATTATTTGCTATATCTGTAATAGAAGTATAATCAGGGGGAATGATTTCTATATAGGTATTTAATTGATCAATATAATCAATGACCTTTTTTAGTCGTTCATATATATCTAATTTTTCAGAATAACTACTAGAATATTGGGTTGAACTATCTGGTTTTTTAGCCTGTTCTTGTAGCTTACCAATATCCGATTTTGTGATATTAAAATTACCACCTACTTTAAAATCGTTTTGGAATTTTTTTCGCTTTTTCTCGATTTCTGTATTTATTTTCTCGATTTCTTCATTCTTCCAAATACTTAATTCTTTATATTTCTCGATTAATTTCTTATATTTTGTATGATTATAAATATCATTTACCCAAACCACTTGTGTAATTGTATATATTTTACTATCTATTTTCAAATAGGAATATTGTGATTGGTTGGGTTGTAAAAATCCGCGTAAAGAGGGTGGAAACATATCGACAAATTCGAGATTTGACCAAAAATCGAATCGTTCTTCAATAATCGATGTAAATGAATCGGAAATATTTTTAGAAGTAGGATAACTAGTGGGAAATAGACATTTTATCATAAACATAATATTTTCTTTACCAATTTCGTTTTTGCTTAGTTTTTTTGGTGGACCACCAAATACATCGACTTCTTGTGTACTAGTAGTAGGTTCATTTGATTTATTAATCGCTTTAATCTTATCGGCGAATTCTTGTTCGATTTCTGCTAGTCCCGATTGTTCTACTTCTTTTAAAATTTTCTGGAATTCTTCTATGCGTTTTGTCATAAAGGATTTATATTTTGCTGGGATTTTGCTTTCTTCGGAATTATCGTTAATTTCTTTTTGATATTCTTTTGA
>Ga0114978_10004837_pt1 | contig 10819 bp, 10 predicted proteins | sample S_140212_EF_Meta_FD_87027 | JGI IMG/M metagenome (GOLD analysis project Ga0114978, IMG submission 87027) | Freshwater microbial communities from Lake Simoncouche, Canada to study carbon cycling - S_140212_EF_MetaG | ecosystem: Environmental > Aquatic > Freshwater > Lake | place: Lake...
TCATGGCCGACGCCATGGGGAGACGGACGCCCTGGTTGGCATTTGGAATGTTCAGCGATGGCACATGCCTACTTAGGCGAAAGCTTTGATATCCACGGTGGCGGACTTGATCTCATTTTCCCGCACCATGAAAATGAGATTGCTCAATCTCAATCTGCTGGCTGGGGGTTTGCAAAGCGGTGGATGCATAACGCTTGGGTGACAACTTCTGGCGAGAAAATGAGTAAATCACTTGGTAACTCGTTGCAAGTGACCGAACTCTTAAAATTAGTTCGGGGAATCGAACTTCGATGGTACTTAGGAAGCGCACATTATCGCTCTATGTTGGAATTCTCCCAGTCGGCTTTAGAAGAATCTGCAACAGCATTTCGCAGAATTGAAAGTTTTCTCTATCGCGCGGAAGAGATTTTAGGAAAAGTTCCAACGCCTACTCTTTCGCAAGAATTCACGAACGCTATGAATGACGATTTAGCAGTGCCACAGGCTCTTGCCATAATTTCCCAATCACTGCGTACTGGAAATACGGCCATAACTGCAGGAGATAAGAACCTTGTAGCCGTGAGTGCAAATGAAGTCCGTGGCGCACTAGAAGTCTTAGGTTGCGACCCATTTGACCCAGCTTTTGCGCTTACTAGCGGAGGAAATTCCAGAAGTGGTGATTTGACCAGCGCACTTGATGGGACAATTCAATTAGCGCTTGCTCAACGTGCATCTGCCCGAGATCGTAAAGATTTTGCGGCGTCGGATGCAATTCGTGATGGCTTGTTAGCTCTCGGGATAGCGATTGAAGATACCCCGCAAGGACCACGTTGGTCGATAACATCGAAAGAAGAGCGGTAGTTCAATGCCTGGTAATTCATCACGCAAGGGTGCAGTGCGCACATCTAAAAAAGGTCCATCAAGTGGTAGCGGCGGCAATAACAAAAAACGTTTATCTGGAAAAGGACCAACGCCTAAAGCTGAAGATCGCCCTTATCACGCAGCAGCTAAACGTAAGAAAGCTGCATCAAAAGATACACGCGAACGTGCACCACGCCAAAAGAGTGCGCGTCCTAAAGGTGGCGGAGAATTAGTTGCAGGCCGCAACGCAGTTGTTGAAGCACTTCGAGCAGGAGTTCCTGCAATCGAACTCATTGTTGCTCGCAGTATCGATGTCGATGATCGCATTACAGAATCTTTGCAATTAGCACTGAGTGCACACTTACCTATTCGCGAAGTACATCGCGCTGAAGTTGAAGGACTTTCAGGCAGTAGCCAAGGAATTCTTTTGGCGATTAAGCCTTATCAATATTCAAGTTTCGAAGAAATCATGCAACGTGCAACAAAACCTAATTTAATTGTCGCCCTCGATGGAGTAACAGATCCACGAAATCTTGGTGCCGTAGTACGAAGTGCTGCAGCGTTTGGTGCCCATGGAGTTGTTATGACCGAGCGTCGTGCTGCAGCAATGACAGCATCAGCATGGAAAAGCTCTGCTGGTGCGGCTGCACGTCTACCAATAGCGCAAGTAACTAACTTGGCTCGCACCATTGAAGAAGCGAAAGAGCTCGGCTGCTTTGTTATTGGTCTTGATGGTGAAGCCGATAAGAACCTCAACGAAATGAAGGTTGCAAAAGAATCAATCATGATTGTTGTAGGAAGTGAAGGTAAAGGACTTTCTAGGTTGGTTCGAGAAAAGTGTGATCTTGTTGTTTCAATTCCCATGCGCGCCACCACCGAATCACTTAATGCCAGCGTTGCAACATCAATTGCGCTCTATTGGGTGGACGAACAACGTAGGTCATAATGCGTTTCACAAGGCTTATAACGTGCGGTGATTCCTTTACTGAAGGAATGAGTGATGAGATTGTTAATGGTCAGTACCGCGGATGGGCAGATCGAATTGCCGATGTTATGGCAAAAGAAGTCTCTGAATTTACCTATGCCAACCTTGCAGTGCGAGGAAAACTAGTACATCAAGTTGTTGCAGATCAAATTCCCGTTGCCCTCAGTTTCATTACCGGTAAAGAAACTCTGGTCACATTCCATGCCGGCGCAAATGATGTAATTCGCCCTAATTACAAAAGCGAAATCGTTTTACCTCTCTACGCAAACGCTGTTCGTGAAATTGCATCTACGGGTGCGACAGTTTTACTTTTCACTGTTCTAGAGAGCACCGGCGCAAAAGGCAAAACAGCCGATGTATGGGCAAGTCGGTTTGGAAAGTTCAACGAGAATGTTCGCACGGTTGCTGCTGAGGTCGGCGCGATTGTTGCTGATGCAAATGAAGAAGGACGCCTCAGTGATCATCGTTTTCTTGCAAAAGATCGATTGCATCTCAATGAGATAGGTCATGAGCGAGTTGCGCAAGGTTTACTTGAAAAACTTGATTTGCCATTTGATACGAATTGGAAAAATCCCCTACCTCCTCAGGAGGATATTCTTCGGTCCAAAAAAATCGCAGAGGATCTCCATTGGTTCGTTACTTTCATGGCTCCGTGGATATGGAGACGACTTCGTGGCAAATCATCGGGGGATGGGCGCTTCAGTAAGCATTCAGCGCCGGTTCCTTGGCCTGTAAAATAGCCATGACATTGCGAGCGTAAACAGGTTAGCGATACAGTCGTTTGCTCTTCACCCTGCATTCATCTTCATTAGAGAGTCTTTACCCATGGTTCATAGCGAGCACTTGACTGATCGAGAGCTGAGTTGGCTTGCCTTTGATCAGCGAGTTCTTGAATTAGCTGAGGATGAATCCATACCGTTGCTTGAGAGAGTCAGATTTCTTGCGATATTTTCGTCCAACCTTGATGAGTTTTTTATGGTGCGTGTTGCAACGTTAATGAGCAAAATCGAAAGCGGAGTTAAGTCCCATAATTCAGCAGGTTTTACCCCGGCCAAGTTACTAGAAAATATTTCTACGGAAACGCGCGTTTTAATAGAGCGCCAAGCCAAATGCTTCCAGGATTCTATTTTACCTGCGTTAAAGGCTCAAGGCATTTCTTTAGTTAGTTGGGATGAACTCAGTGAGCAAGAGAAGTCATATACAACGGGACTTTTTAATACACGAATCTTTCCAGTTTTAACACCACTGGCTGTCGATCCTTCTCACCCCTTTCCTTATATTTCAGGTCTTTCTTTGAATCTTGCAGTTATAGTTAAAAATCGAAAAACAGGTGAAGATTTTTTTGCCCGCGTAAAAGTTCCTCCAGTCTTATCGCGCTTTCTACCCACGTCAGAAAATGAACTCACAAGATTCATACCGCTTGAAGAATTAATAGTGGCGCATTTAGATGATCTCTTCCCTGGAATGGAAATCGAAGATCATTACACTTTTCGTATCACACGAAATCAAGATATGGAACTCGACGAAGAAGAGAGTGAAGATTTACTTTCTTCGCTAGAGCAAGAATTATTGCGTCGTAGATTTGGGCCGCCCGTTCGCCTGGAAATTGAAGAAGGTATTAAACCTCATTTGCTACACAAGTTAGCTGCCGAACTTGGTGTTGATGAATCTGGAATTATCACAACACCAAGACCGTTGGACCTTACTGGACTTAATCGGATTGCTGATCTCGATTTACCGTCATTGAAGTTTCCTCCACATAGATCCAAGACCGCACTCGAACTTCGAGGCGTGGATCCGGAAAGTCCAGACTCGTTCTTTTCCGCTATCGCACAAGGAGAGATTCTGCTGCATCACCCTTATGACTCGTTTTCAAGCTCGGTAGTTCAGTTTCTCGCCAACGCCGCTGAAGATCCAAAAGTTTTAGCGATTAAGCAAACGCTTTATCGCACTTCTGGCGATTCCCCGATCGTAGATGCGCTGATAGAGGCGGCTGAAGCTGGAAAACAAGTTCTTGCTGTGATTGAAATCAGAGCGCGTTTTGACGAACAAGCAAATGTTCGTTGGGCCAGAAAACTTGAAGCGGCCGGAGCGCATGTGGTCTATGGATTAATGGGATTTAAAACGCATGCGAAATTATCTCTTGTTGTACGAGAAGAGGCGCATGGTTTGCGAAGTTATTGCCATGTTGGAACTGGAAATTACAACCCAAAGACGGCTCGGTTCTATGAAGATTTAGGATTGCTCAGCGCAGACCCTGTTCTAACAGATGACCTAACGAAACTTTTTAATCAGTTATCTGGGTTTGCTCCCCAGTCGGAATATTCCAGATTGCTAGTAGCTCCGCGCACTTTACGTAGCGGACTACTAAAGAAAATTGAAAATGAAATTGAAAACCATAAAGCGGGCCTGCCATCAGGAATCCAATTTAAACTCAACTCACTTCTGGATGAGGATTTCATAGAAGCGCTTTATAAAGCTTCACAACATGGAGTTCAGGTAGATCTAATCGTACGTGGTATTTGCGCACTAAGGCCCGGCATAAAAGGGATATCAGAAAATATTCGGGTCCGATCAATCCTTGGCCGATTCCTCGAGCACGCACGCATTTTCCATTTTGAAAACGCGGGGGCAAAGGAATATTGGATTGGTAGTGCGGACTTAATGCATCGAAATCTAGATCGAAGAGTGGAAAGTTTAGTTCGAATTGAAAAGGAATCTCATAAGGCGCAACTCCAACAAATTATTGATTTATCACTTTCAGATGAGGTAGCAAGTTGGCATTTAGATGATGTGACCTGGTCGAGAATTGACAGGAATAGTGAAGGCAAGAAATTCATGGATCTCCAAGCAATTACACTTGATAAATACTCAAAGGAGATGTGACCAAATGGAAACAGACCCTCAACTTATTCAAGCTGCAGGAGCGGTTCTCTGGCGTTGGGACAAGAAAAAAGAAATCGAAATTGCGCTCATTCATCGCCCTCGTTATGACGACTGGTCGTTGCCTAAAGGTAAGTTAGAAAAAGGTGAGTCGCATATTGCGTGTGCATTTAGAGAAGTACTTGAAGAGACAGGCATTACTGCGATATTTGGGCCTGAGCTTGGCCAAACTTTATACAAAGTAGAAGGTGCTCCAAAAGTTGCACGATATTGGTCAGCTCATGCAACCGATACTCCCGAAGGCAAACCAGATCCAAAGGAAGTCGATCAAATAAAGTGGGCTTCACCAAAAGACGCAAAGAAAATTTTGACCAATAAAGATGATTGCAAGATTATTGATTTCTTTCTTGAATTCGGCCCGGATACAACTCCATTAGTTCTTTTAAGACATGCAAAGGCTGTCAAACGTGAAGAATGGGATGGCGACGATGGTGATCGGCCACTCGATATCGTTGGTCAGCGTCAAGCAAAAAAATTTTTGCCAAATTTTTTACCGTATGACCTTCAGGAGATTCATTTGTCAGATGCAATGCGTTGTCTTGAAACACTTGAGTATTTAGCCAAGGCGCTTCAAGCAAAAACTACTGTAACTCAAGATTTAAGTGAGTACGGATATTCTCAAGACAAAGAATCGCCAATAAAATATACCAAGAAATTACTTAAAAAAGGAGTTTCAGTTTTAGTCTGTAGCCACAATCCAATTCTCCCAAAAGTGGTTAAAGAATTAATTGGAAAGAAGAATTTCAAGAATTTGGACTATGAAAAATTGAGTCCTGGCGATGCTTGGGTATTGCACCATCGAGATGGTGAGATCATCGCAATAGATTGGGTTTTAGCTCCAGTTGTTTAGCGCTCGTTCCAATCTAGCCACTTAAGAATTACGCCTTCTCTTAGCGCCCAGGGGCAAATTTCTAGTTCACTTATTCCTAGAATCTCCATAACGGTTTTTGCCACAACTGCGCCAGCAACTATTTGTTGGGCGCGAGCGCTTGAAACCCCAGGTAAATTTGACCGCTCTTCGGACGTCATGTCGATTAACCTTGGAATAATCCCAACTAAGGCATTTACTTCAAGATGTTGAGGTTTGTCTCCATACCAATGGGTACCTAACCGGGCAAGTGTCCTAAAAGTCTTACTAGTTGCAACAAATCGATTAGCATCATGAGCCATTAAGCCTTTTGGTATTTTTGAGGAGAGAACTTCTTTTACGTAATCTTCAAGAATATTAAGACTTTTAGCGGTGATTGAATTTTCAGAGAGAAAATCTCTGTTCAACCTGGCTGCACCAAGCGGAAGAGAGATTGCAGATTGTGGACTCTCATCAATTCCAATTGCCATTTCGAGAGAGCCCCCACCGATATCTAGAACAAGTAATTTTCCACTTGACCATCCGAGCCAGCGACGAACCGCAAGAAATGTAATTCTTGCTTCTTCAACCCCAGTGAGAATCTGCAAGTCAATTTCATAGCGACGATTGATCTCGTCAATGACTTCTTTTCCGTTTTTTGCCTCTCTTAGCGCAGAGGTAGCGAAAGCTAAAATTTCTTCAGTTTTAAATTCTTTTGCATGCTTTAAGGCATCTTGAATACTTTGGAATAGTAGTTCACTGCCTTCGGGGGTAATCGAACCCTTTTTATCTAGGTACTCTGTAAGTCGAAGATCCACTTTATGGTTGGTAGTTGGGGTTGGCCGCGCACCCGGATGGGCGTCCATAACTTGAAGATGGATGGTATTAGACCCAACATCGAGTACTCCAAGTCGCATGTGGAGAACTTACACGCTTATTCGTGTACATCAGAGCATCAAGTTGCTGGCATAATGCACCAGTACGAAATGCCTCCCTAGCTCAGTGGTAGAGCGCCCGCCTTGTAAGCGGAAGGTCGTCAGTTCAATCCTGACGGGGGGCTCCATTGCTACAGTGAAGTCCTACAAGCACCGAAGGGAGTGATAATGGCTAACAAAGAGCAGAAGAGCAACGCTAATCAGAAGAAAGAACCAAAACTTTCTCTAAAGGAAAAGCGCGCAAAGAAGCAAGAGAAAAAAGATAAGAATAAGTAATAACAGATCTGAAAGGATGCGAAGATGTCAGAAAACAATCCTCGCGACGCTTTTCCGTTAGATTCTTTTCAGGATGTTGTAAATGCAAACCGTGAGTTCGCTGCTGACTTTCAAGGTAGCTCGCTCACAGGTTCTGCAGCCAAGGGCCTTGCAATCGTTACGTGCATGGATTCACGCATCAGCCCACTTGCAGTTGTGGGCATGCAATCCGGTGATGCAAAAATATTACGAAATGCTGGAGCGCGCGTAACTGAAGACGTACTTCGAACGTTAGTCCTTGCAACATATTTACTTGGTGTCACCAGGATTCTTGTTATGCCACATACAGATTGTCGTATGGCACAGAACGATGAGGCTGAAATTCACGCAACAATCGAAAAGCAATATGGCATCGATACACGAAGTCTTGAATTTCGTACTGTTTCAGATCAACGCAAGGCGTTAGAAATTGACGTCAATCGCATCCGTTCGTATCCACTTTTGCGCGATGGCGTCAGCGTTGGTGGAGCGATTTACAACGTGAGTACCGGAACGCTTGAACTTGTAGATTGCTAGCTGTAATGCCATTGCGCTTAGTTATCGTAATCGCAAATATCTTTGGTGCGTTATCGCGCATTTCCAAGCGGGGCAGTGGCGTAATGGTCAGTGGCCGCATTATTTTGAAGTTGGTTCCTAACTCTGTTTCAATTCTTGCAAGGGACCGCAATGTGGTCCTAGTTTCTGGAACTAATGGAAAAAGTACTACTACAGCCTTAATTACTGCTGGCTTGCGAACAAAAACTTCTGTCGTGAGTAATTTTACTGGCGCTAATTTGTTTGCAGGAATTGCATCTGCCTTAAGTAGTAACTCTTCCGCACCAACCGCAGTGCTAGAAGTTGATGAAATGGTGGTGCCTTGGGCAATTACTCAAACAAATCCACGTTTGATCGTGCTCCTTAATTTAGGCAGGGATCAATTAGATCGACTATCTGAAGTCCGGGTAGTTGCCCAAAAATGGAGAGAGGCGCTTCGTAACTTGCCTACACGTTGTGCAGTCCTTGCCGATGCAGATGATCCCTTTGTGGCGTGGGCATCAATGGCAAGCACTAACGTCATTTGGTTTACCAGTGGAGTAGCAGGACATATGGACGCATCAACATGTCCTGAGTGCGGGGAAATTTTGCAATGGGGCAACACTGGTGAGTCATATTCGTGCATGTGTGGATTTAAAAAACCAAATCCAGAATGGATTTTGCGCGGCGAGCAATTGATGGGTCCGCATAACCAGACTATAAATATTCAAAGTGGAATCCCTGGTCAAGCAGCGCTGAGTAATGCGGCAAGAGCTGTAGTCGCCTCACATTATTTGGATGTTGATCTAAAAACCGCTTCTCAAGCAATTTCGAAAGTTGCGAGCGTAGATGGTCGTTTTGGAAGATTACAAATTGGCCAAACAAGATTTAGACTTATGTTGTCCAAAAATCCTGCAAGTTGGCGTGAAACTTTGAGAACGAGTGCTCAAGGGGCACCGAGCGTATTACTTGTTGTTAATGCAAATACGCAGGACGGCAAAGATACTTCGTGGTTATGGGATGTTGATTTTGCTCCACTCCAAGGTCGTAAAGTATTAGTAACTGGAGATCGTCGCTTAGATATTTCTGCGCGTCTGACTGTTGGCGCAATCGCGCACGAAATTGTAAGTAATGAATCAGAAGCGTCGGCTATTTTTGGAGATATAGATGCGGATCTCATTGCTTCTTACACGGCTTTTCACCGATTGGCTAAAGGTGTAAAGAAGTCATGACACTCACCCTTGTTCATTTATTACCTGAATTGCTAGGAACCTATGGCGATAGAGGAAATGTAGAAATTGCTAGTTGGCGACTCAGCCAGCGAGGTATCAAACATGAAGTTTTAACAGTGGGAATTGGTGATGCGATTCCGACTACTGCCGAACTATATTTTCTTGGTGGCGGAGAAGACGATGCGCAAATCAAAGCATCGCAATTAATCGGAGCCTCGCTCCTTACTGCTGTAAACGGCGGTGCGCACATATTTGCTGTCTGTGCAGGTTTTCAATTATTAGGTGTCACCTTTCCTGCTTCTGGTGGCAGGACTCAGCAAGGTTTAGAAATTGTGCCTATCGAAACAGTTCCGGCTACGAAGCGATCCGTGGGAGAGATTTTGTCCGCACCTAGTATTCCTATTTCAACCTTAACTGGATTTGAAAATCATGCTGGACAAACGCGATTCCTCCAAGATCTCCAACCGCTTGGGAAAGTTTTAAGTGGAGTTGGCAACGGGCTCGACACACAAATCGACGGTCTTGTCACAAGCCAAATAGTTGGCACTTACATGCACGGTCCAGCATTCGCTCGGAATCCAGAACTTGCAGATTGGATTTTGTCACGCGTTGTGGGTGATTTAGCGCCACTTCACGCTGAAGTATTTAATGAACTACATAACGAACGAGTGAATTCAGTTAAATAATTTCTGGATTTGTTCTACGAACGGGAGAGCGCGTAATTGGTGGGGTTAAATCAGCTAAAAATTGCTTAATAGCCAATTGCGTTAACTCTGGCTTTTCCTTGATGACGAAATGTGATGTACCTGGAATGATTGCTAGTTGCCCTTGCGGTAGTGATTCATAGAGCGTCCCGGTATGTTCAATACTAAATAATTCATCATCGCCCGCGAGAACTAAAGTAGGGCAAGAAATTTTGGCCAAATCCTCCACAGTAAGAGTTGGCTCCGATGTCCAGATAGCGCGCATTCTCGAAACTTTAATATCAAGTGTGTCAGGTGCGTCGGGAGAACGACCTGCATATTCGGCACGGTCTTCATCTGAAATTGGCCACTCAGGAAGTGGAATACCACCACTTTCGTAGTGATAATTTGCGCCAATTGCAACAATTGATTTCACTAAGTCAGGACGAGCAAGTGCAACAAGCAAGGCAATAATTCCGCCATCACTCCAGCCAACTAAATGTGCTGGCCCTTTGACAACATCTTCCAAGTAGGCGATTGCTTCTGCGCATTGATGTGCAAAATGCAAACTTCCGGGTTGATCTCCAGTGCGCCCTTGCCCAGTGCGGTCGTAAGCAAAAACATGATGAGTAGATTCAAAAGCCGGGAGCATGTATGTATCCCAGTCTTCAGTTGCACTCATACCACCATGCAACATAACGAGAGCTTCACCATTGTTCGCCCATTCATAGTTCCAAACTTGATGGCCACGTAAGTTGATATAGCTGGGCACTTAGTTTGAATCCATAATGTGTCGATTTCCTCTATCAAAAGTCAAATAGTTCCATGTCCAGTCAGCGACAGTAAGAACTTTATTTCGACCGCCTAAAAGATAAAACAAATGAAGCGTTAACCATGCACTCCATGCGAGTGCCCCCGTCATTTTAAATTTCCCAACTTCAACAACGGCTTTGTGTCTACCAATTGTTGCCATAGAACCTTTATCTTTATAAACAAATTTTAAGCCCGGCTTACCTTCAGCAACTCTCATAATCTGCTTAGCGACCCACCTACCTTGTTGCATTGCAACAGGAGCCACCATAGGAAGAAAACGACCCTCAGCGTTTTTACTTCCTGAGATATCTCCGATCGCCCAAATGTGTGGGTAGTTTTTAACTTGAAGACTTTCCTCGACATCAATTCGGGTAGAAGTAACTGGCAAATTAAGAATGTTTGCTGTTGGTTCACCGCGCACACCTGCTGCCCAAATGGTTACTTCAGAGGGAATAAATTCTCCAGATTTTAGAAGTATTTTTCTGGGTTGTACTTCTTGCACTGCAGTATTGCAACGTACTTTCACTCCCAATTTTTCTAAATCAGATTGAGTCCGTGCAGAAAGCGATGGTGAAAAACTTGGCAACAGTCGTGGGCCAGCTTCAATGAGATAGATATCAATATGTTGGGAGGCATGCATTTCATCGGACGAGAGTGGCCCACGAACAAGTTCGGCCATAGCTCCCGCCATTTCAACGCCGGTTGGTCCGCCA
>Ga0114978_10004841_pt1 | contig 10818 bp, 2 predicted proteins | sample S_140212_EF_Meta_FD_87027 | JGI IMG/M metagenome (GOLD analysis project Ga0114978, IMG submission 87027) | Freshwater microbial communities from Lake Simoncouche, Canada to study carbon cycling - S_140212_EF_MetaG | ecosystem: Environmental > Aquatic > Freshwater > Lake | place: Lake...
CCCGACATGCTGAACAGATAGCTGTTCGCGTCGTAAGTCCCGGTGTAGATACCATTGCTCAACGTCTGACTGGTGTTTTGATACCGGAATTCCAGATTTGTGCCAGTGAACGTCACCCCACCCACATTGAATGCGGCGTTTACCGTCAGATCCAACGATTCCAGGTTCCCGTTGGCGACCACCAAACCCGGTATGGTGTCATGGCCGAAGACGACGCTGATCGCGTTGTCCACGCCCTTAATCGTGACGCCCGCCGCACCCGACATGCTGAACAGATAGTTGTTCGCGTCATACGTCCCCGTGTAGACACCATCAATCAGTGTTTGGCTGGTGTTTTGATACTGGAATTCCAGATTCGTGCCGGTGAACGTTACCCCACCCACGTTGAATGCGGCGTTTACCGTCAGGTCCAATGATTCCAGGTTCCCGTTCGCTACCACCAACCCCGGTGTGGTGTCATGGCCGAAGACGACGCTGATCGCGTTGTCCACTCCCTTGATCGTGACGGTCGCGGCACCCGACATGCTGAACACATAGTTATTCGCGTCATAGGTCCCGGTGTAGATACCATTGCTCAGGGTCTGGCTGGTGTTTTGATACACGAATTCCAAATTCGTGCCGGTGAACGTCACCCCACCCACGTTGAATGCGGCGTTTACCGTCAGGTCCAACGATTCCAGGTTCCCGTTGGCCACCACCAACCCCGGTGTGGTGTCATGGCCGAAGACGACGCTGATCGCGTTATCCACTCCCTTGATCGTGACGCCCGCCGCACCCGACATGCTGAACAGATAGCTGTTCGCGTCGTAGGTCCCGGTGTAGATACCATTGCTCAACGTTTGGCTGGTGTTTTGATACTGGAATTCCAGATTCGTGCCGGTGAACGTCACCCCACCCACGTTGAATGCAGCGTTTACCGTCAGATCCAACGATTCCAGGTTCCCGTTGGCTACCAGCAAACCCGGTGTGGTGTCATGGCCGAAGACGACGCTGATCGCGTTGTCCACTCCCTTGATCGTGACGGCCGCGGCACCCGACATGCTGAACAGATAGTTATTCGCGTCGTAAGTCCCAGTGTACGCACCATTATTTAACGTCTGGCTGTTGTTCTGATACAGAAATTGCAGATTCGTGCCAGTGAACGTCACCCCACCCACGTTGAATGAGGCATTCACCGTCAGGTCCAATGATTCCAGGTTCCCGTTCGCTACCACCAACCCCGGTGTGGTGTCATGGCCGAAGACGACGCTGATCGCGTTGTCCACGCCCTTGATCGTGACGGTCGCGGCACCCGACATGCTGAACACATAGTTATTCGCGTCATAGCTCCCGGTGTAGACACCATTGCTCAACGTCTGGCTAGTGTTTTGATACTGGAATTCCAGATTCGTGCCGGTGAACGTCACCCCACCCACGTTGAATGCGGCATTCACCGTCAGGTCCAATGATTCCAGGTTTCCGTTGGCTACCACCAAACCGGGATTTGCCCCATGGCCGAAGGTGACACTGATGGCGCTGTCCACTCCCTTGATCGTGACGGCCGCGGCACCCGACATGCTGAACAGATAGTTATTCGCGTCGTAAGTCCCGGTGTAGACACCATTGCTCAACGTCTGGCTGTTATTTTGATACACGAATTCCAAATTCGTTCCGGTGAACGTCACCCCACCCACGTTGAATGCGGCGTTTACCGTCAGGTCCAATGATTCCAGGTTCCCGTTGGCCACCACCAAACCGGGATTTGCCGCATGGCCGAAGGTGACACTGATCGCGTTGTCCACTCCCCGGATCGTGACGGTCGCGGCACCCGACATGCTGAACAGATAGTTGTTCGCGTCATAGGTCCCGGTGTAGACACCGTTGCTCAACGTCTGGCTGGTGTTTTGATACAGGAATTCCAGATTCGTGCCAGTCAACGTCACCCCACCTACGTTGAATGCGGCACTCACCGTCAGGTCTAACGATTCCAGGTTCCCGTTGGCTACCACCAAACCAGGGTTTGCCCCATGACCAAGGGTGACACTGATCGCGTTGTCCACACCCTGGATGGTAACCGCTGCTGAACCCAACATGCTGAACAGATAGTTATTCGGGTCGTAGGTCCCCGTGTAGACACCATCAATCAGTGTCTGGCTGTTGTTTTGATACTGGAATTCCAGATTCGTGCTGGTAAAGGTGACCCCACCGACGATAAAGCTGGAGTTGACAGTGAGGTCCAGAGATTCCAAATTCCCAGCGGCAATCACCACGCCAGGATTCGTTCCAAAACCAAACGTGGTTTTGAGTGAATCCACGCCGTGAAATGTGACGGTTGAGTCACCCGACATTAACCACTGCGAGTTGGCATAACTGAGCGTCACCGCATCCGCCGCAAACGAGACTCCACCAATTGTGAATCCGCTGCTCATTGTTGCGTTAAAGCTGGTCACGCTCCCATTCGTGATTACCAGACCGCTCGTTAATCCTCCGCCTAAATTGACAGAAAGTCCCCCCAAACCCAGCACGGTTGTCGAGCACGACCCCGTGATACTCACGATTCCGGTGCTATTTTGATAACCGATTTGAACCCCACTTGTCGTAAAGATCAACCCCCCCAGATCAATGGACCCACTCGCCACCGTCGCACTCAGTCCCGTCAAATGAATTCCATTGGTATCCATGGTGACGAAGTGACTTCCATTCACTTCAATCATCATTCCGAACAACGAAATCGACCCTTGCAACTGGATCTGAGGTGATCCTTGAGCGTCCGTCAACGCGATCGAATCCAGCGTGAAATCCATCCCACCGACCGTCAGTTGCGAACCTGCCAGATTCGATAAACCCGAGTTCACGAGTGAGCTAATGCTGGACGTTGACAGGCCATTGCTGAGCAGTGTGGTGGTGCTCCCTCCGATCAAGGCACTCACCACCCCGTTGGCGGACACCGTTGCGGTGATCGAGTCGACTTTCACAAGGCCTGAAAGTTGCATTAATGCCGTAAAACTTCCCCCATTCGGAACATACCCGACCTCAACCCCCGCAGTTGAGGTGTAAAGCCCCTCATTCAAGTTAAAGGCATTTCCGTCCAGAACGCGAAATTCCAGTCCACCGACATCGACGGATGAGACCGAGGCTTGGCCAATCGACAATTTGGCGGGATTCGTTGTTGCCACCCCCAATGAATTCGTGAAGACGGCACGAAAACTTTGCCCATCATTCTCGTTTGCAGCAGTGAGGCTGTATGTCGTAGCGGTCGCATCGGTGATATTGACCCAGGTATCGCCATCGGTACTGGATTGCCATTGAATCGTCGGCGTCGGCTCGCCGCCGGCTACCGCAGTAAAACTGGCGATTGCACCAACGATCACGCTGATCGCGTTGGGTTGAGTGGTGACTATCGGTGCTGCCTCAGCCGTCAGCGTCACAGCATTTGTCGTAACGCTTCCGGCCGCATTGGTGAAGATCGCATGATATTTCTTCCCCGTGTCAGCCAGCGCCGTCGTAAACGAATAGGTCTCCGAGGTCGCCCCAGAAAGATCCGCCCACGTATTCCCGTTGGTACTCACTTGCCACTGCACAGTAGGTGTCGGTGAACCGATGGCTGCCGCCGTGAAGTTGGCTACCGAGCCCGATGTGACGGTGGTGTTCGTTGGCTGAGTTGTGATGGCCGGAACGGTCTGGACCGTCAGCGTCACCGCATTCGTCGTGACATCCCCGGCCGGATTGGTGAACATCGCACGATATTGATTCCCCGTGTCGGCCAGCGCCGTCACAAACGAATAAGTCGCCGAAGTTTCCCCGGAAAGATCATACCATGTATTCCCGCCCATACTGAATTGCCACTGGACGGTGGGGGTCGGTGAACCACTCGCCGCCGCCGTGAAGCTGGCGGTCGAGCCCGAGGTTACGGTGGTATTCGTTGGCTGAGTCGTGATCGCAGGAACGGTCTGAACCGTCAGAGTCACCGCATTCGTTGTGACGTTCCCGGCACCATTGGTGAAGATCGCGTGGTACTGCTTGCCGGTGTCAGCAAATGCCGTCGTGAACGAATAGGTCGCTGCAGTGGCCTCGGAAAGATCCGCCCACGTCGTCCCGTTGGTGCTGACCTGCCACTGCACAGTGGGTGTCGGCGAACCGCTCGCCGACACCGTGAAACTGGCGGTCGACCCCGATGTGACGGTCGTGTCCGTTGGTTGAGTCGTGATGTCAGGGATGGTCTGAACCGTCAGGGTCACAACATTCGTCGTGACGTTCCCGGCAGCATTGGTGAAGATCGCATGATATTGCTTACCCGTGTCGGCCAACGCCGTCGTGAACGAATAGGTCGCTGCAGTGGCCTCGGAAAGATCCGCCCACGTCGTTCCGTTGGTGCTGACCTGCCACTGCACGGTGGGTGACGGCGAACCGCTCGCCGCCGCTGTGAAGCTGGCTGTCGACCCCGATGTGACGGTCGTGTCCGTTGGTTGAGTCGTGATGTCAGGGGTGGTCTGAACCGTCAGGGTCACAACATTTGTCGTGACGTTCCCGGCAGCATTGGTGAAGATCGCATGATATTGCTTACCCGTGTCGGCCAACGCCGTCGTCAACGAATAGGTCGCTGCGGTCGCTCCGAAAAGATCCGCCCACGTCGTCCCGTTGGTGCTGACCTGCCACTGCACGGTGGGTGTCGGCGAACCGCTCGCCGCCGCCGTGAAACTGGCAGTCGAGCCCGATGTAACGGTGATGTTCGTTGGCTGAGTCGTGATGGCAGGAACCGTCTGAACTGTCAGGGTCACAGCATTCGTCGTGACGTTCCCGGCAGCATTGGTGAAGATCGCATGGTACTGCTTGCCGGTGTCGGTAGACGCCGTCGTCAACGAATAGGTCGCTGCGGTGGCTCCGGAAATATTCGTCCACGTCGTCCCATCGGTACTGACCTGCCACTGGACGGTCGGTGTCGGCGAACCACTGGCTACCGCCGTGAAACTGGCAGTAGAACCCGATGTGACCGTGGTGTTCGTTGGCTGTGAGGTGATGGCGGGAACGGTCTGAACCGTCAGGGTCACCGCATTCGTTGTGACGTTCCCGGCACCATTGGTGAAGATCGCGTGGTACTGATTGCCGGTGTCAGCAAATGCCGTCGTAAACGAAAAGGTTGCTGCAGTGGCCTCGGCAACATTCGCCCACGTCGTCCCATTAGTACTGACCTGCCACTGGACGGTCGGTGCCGGTAGACCACTTGCCGCCGCCGTGAAGCTGGCTGTCGACCCCGAGGTGACGGTGGTGTTCGTTGGCTGTGAAGTGATTGCCGGGGCGGTGATCGTGGAAACCTGTCCCGTAAAATTACCGTTGCCCGCTCCGAGCATCACACTCAAGCTGGTATTCCAGTTTGCGACAGCCAGATCGGGCCTGCCGTCGCGATTCAGATCACCCACCGCCACGAAATCTGGGGCGCTCCCCGTCCCCGTGGAGAAAGTGGCCTGCGTTTTGAAGGTCCCATCGCCGTTACCGAGCAAAATGCTCACGGAATTGGAAGATTGATTGGAACCGACCAGATCAGGATAACCATCCCCGTTGACATCACTCATCAACACGGAAAAGGAACTGGCCTGCGTGGCGAATGTCGCAGGGGTATTAAAAGTCCCATTGCCGTTACCCAGCAAGAGACTCACGGAACCGGTGCCCTTATTTACGAGAACCAAATCAGGCTTACCATCCCCGTTGACATCACCGATATTCGAGGATCGCGGAGTCGACCCTGCGGCGATGGTAGACTGTGTTTGAAATGTCCCATCGCCGTTCCCCAACAACACGCTGACAGTGCTCGAGGTTTCGTTTGCGACGACCAGATCAGGCTTACCATCTCCGTTCAAGTCGCCCAGACTCACGGAACTTGGCGCGATACCCGTGCCGAAGGTGACCAGCGTTTTAAAGGTTCCGTTGCCATTACCCCGCAAGAGACTCACAGAACTCAAGCCTTGGTTTACGACGATCAGATCGGAGTTACCGTCTCCATTCACGTCACCCTGCGTTATCCCCCCTGGTTTACTCAAGGCTTGTGTTTGAGCGGTAAAAGCGACTTGTGCGTTGAAGGTCCCATTCCCGTTACCCAGCAAGACCCCGACATTACCCGAGTTTTCGTTCGCGACAGCCAAATCTAACTTGTTATCATGATTGAAATCACCTAACACCAACGAATTCACATTTGTTCCTACGGCAAATGTTGTCCGCGCTTGGAATGTTCCATTCCCATTGCCAAGGAGTACGCTGATGGCATTGCTCGAATTGTTCGTAACGATCAAATCGAGAAAACCGTCCTCATTCACGTCACCCATTCTCACTGCACCTTGAGTCCCCCCTGCAGCGAATGTGCTTTGGCTGGCAAACGTGGCGGCGGCGTTTTGAGTAACGAGCGAGTTTCCAGCCGAGTCGCGAATCGTGTTGTGATCGACGAGATCCACTCCGATTGTCCCGGCGCCGCTGATCCCATTCGCGGTCACGGTGTAAATCGATGAGCTGACTTGGGTGACGGTGATTGTCGGCGATCCGACTGCACCCGTTTGGGCCAGAGTGAAATCACCGGACGTGACACTCGTAACTGCTTCACTGAACGTGACCGTGGAACTGAGGCTACTTCCACTACCAGACGCTTGACTGATCGAGATGACATGCGGCGAGATTGTGTCGAGCGTTTCAACCTGACCGGTAAAATTGCCGTTCCCGGTCCCGGTACCGCCCAGGGCCACGCCGCCGCTGATGATGCTGTCATTGTCCACCAGATTCAGGCCCAGCGTTCCGTTTCCCGTGACGCCACTGGTGGTCACAGTATAAACAGAACCACTCCCAGTCACCTGCAACAGAGTCACGCTCACCGTACCGGTTTTCACCAAACTGAAGTCGGTCGGATCAACGCCGGTCACCGATTGATTGAAAGTGACTGTCCACGGAATCACGTCGTAGTTCGTGGGGGATGCGAGCCCCCCATTCATCGACGACACCGCTGGCACGGTTAATAACGTTCGGCTTTCCAGCGGTTCGGTCGGCACCATTCGCGAGGTACGGCGACGGCTTCTGCGAATCGAGCGTTCCGCTGAACGCCGCAAACGCCATCGCTGATGCAATTTCGAGGCAATCTGAGACCAACAACCGACCAGCCATCGAATTGCCATTTCGCGAACCTTAACGAAAAAAACCAAATACACGTGTGTTAAAAACAATTTAATTTTAACACAATTTTCGCAAACATTTTGATGAGCAAATCGTAATATACATTCCAGCCAACGCATTGACAACGATGGTTTTATTCCGTGGACTGAAAAGCCAACAATCACCATGAATGCACGAGGAACTTGCAGTGAACTTTAATGCACTGCAACAAAAAACAGCGAATCAGGGCGACTACCACCGAAACAAGACAAGTCGCGATCACCAAGTGGCCATCGCTCGGATTTCTCGGTTTTATCGCCAACCCCTCCGCAAGCCCCGAGGCGATTTCCATTTTCTGTTTTCAGAATCTGGAAATTTCTTCTCTTCCAATTCGCGTTATTCGATGGATTGATGGTTCTCAAGCTTCCCCTTTTTGAAAAGGGTGTGACTCACGAATCGAGGCCACATTCCATTGATTTGCCCGAACGGTTCGGTGAGAGGGGGAAGACGAAGCCCCGGTCGAGGCCAAGTCGTCCCGCCAAATGCCACTGCTTCGGAGTCTTCGGAGAAGCAGTGCTCTTGGATTTTTCGTTATGCGCTGGCTACACGACATATCATAAAACAAGACTCGGCGAATTTTTGGTGGCGGACCCAGCGACGTTCGGCACTGCTTGTCCCAGGGCGGACAAGCAGTGGCATAAATTTGAGAATCTAATCAGTCACCGCTGAATCCACCCCGTTGATCAAGGCTTTGGTTTATCGATGTGAATCGTGCCGTCAGCGAAACGCTGAGAACCACTCTGGTAGATCCCCGTTTTTAAATTGAACACGCTTTCAAATTCCTGTGTAAGCTCTGCGTCGGCGTTAAAAAGAAAACCTTTCATCGACCGAAGCCGTAGTTTTTTGATTTGATCGCTGCGGTCCCAAATGTGTTCACCATCGTAATAGTCTGACAAAGAAAGGATTTCACTATAAACACAATTCCCCTCGGGATCATATCCCAGCAAAATCGCCTTTTCTTTGATTTTCCGTTTCAACATCTCAGCACTCTCAACGATACCTCGGCGTCAAAAAGTTCGATTCACCGGCAGGGGATTTTTGGTTGAGCGACAAAAACTCAAAACGTCGTTACACCGTCGGCTCAATCCCTGCATCATCCACTATTTCCGACGTTTCTGCAGCATCGGTGGTGGGATTGAAGACCAGATCCAGGCGTTTGTGCATCAGGTGAATATCCATACTGGCGACCGAGATCACCTGTGTGGTTTCCCAGGCGAGTGGCATCACGAATTTGGCTTCGCTGGGGGTACGAACGACCAGCATCGCGTCGTCGCTGGTTAACTCGGGCCGCGTCAGCCGATCGAGTGACCGGTACATCAACGTCCCAGGGTGTAAATCCTTTTCAATCATCACGTACGGAGGATCGAAAAAAATCACGTTGTAGGGATACCAAGGGCCCCCCTGCGCTTTGAACGAACAACGCAAACAGTCGACGCGCCAGCATAACGTCTGGGCCTGAACCTTCAGCATTTCGACATTCTTCACCAACAGTTCGTGAGCCCGATGGTCCTGCTCGCAAAAGACGACGCTGGTCGCACCACGGCTGAGCGATTCGAAGCCGAGCGTTCCGGTCCCTGAGTAGATGTCGAGGACCTTCGCGCCGGGCATCCGATGCCGAATGTGGTCGAACAACATCACCTTCGCACGATCAATGATCGGACGTGTCGTCAGACCGGGGTTCGTGAGTAATGTTCGTCGACGAAACTGTCCGGCAATAATTCGCATGCAAAGTCTTTCAATTCGTTAAGATCGTCTCGCCGACTTCGGTCAGGCTGTGGTCACACTGCGGTCACCCGGAGGTCACCGGGTAATCAGACACTGATCACACTGAGGTCACCCGGAGGTTGAGCTGAGGTCACACTCTGGTCCCAAAATCCCAGGCCTGTTCAGACCCTGCAGCCCCATCCAGGACTGTCACGCCGTTCGCAGGGAAAACACTTCGCTGCGAAGAGACGAACTTCGATTGACGCTATTGTGCGATATTTCGCAATTATTTTCGACCAACTGCCAGATCTCGTGATTCCTTGACCTCGTCCCACTCATCCAGAGACATGATCACTTCGCGTGCCTGACTCCCATTATAGCCCCCGACGACGCCGTCTTCTGCCATCCAGTCGATCAGGCGGGCACCTCGTCCGTACCCAACACCCAAGGCGCGCTGTAACAACGAGACACTGCCGCGTCCCTCGCGAATCACCACCGCGACCGCCTCATCGTACACATCATCCCGTTCGCGGGCTTCGCTCGAACCGCCCCCCTTGCTCCCCTTGGATGATGGGGCGGCGGCCTTGAGCTGTACCAGTTCTTCGTCGTACTGCGGCTCTTGGTCCGCGAAAAACTCGATTACCTTGTTCACTTCGTCGTCGCTGACATACGTCCCCTGGGCCCGCTGCAGGGCACTGGTTTCCGGAGCCATGTAGAGCATGTCTCCTTTGCCGAGCAATTTGTCGGCACCCATTTCATCCAGTACGACGCGACTATCCATCCGGCTAGCGACCTGGAACGAAATTCGGGCCGGCAAGTTCGACTTGATCAGCCCGGTGATGACATCGACCGTTGGTTTCTGGGTCGCCAAAACCAGATGGATGCCGACAGCACGGGACTTTTGGGCGAGCCGAATAATGTGACCTTCGACATCTTTTCCCGAGGTCATCATCATGTCGGCCATTTCATCGGCGATGATGACGATATACGGAATCGATTCAGGAACCGTCTCGGCCTCGTCCGTCCCCGGTTCCAGCCCCAGTTTGGCCAAGACTTTTTCCCGACCCATTTTGTTGAAACTATCGATGTGACGGACGCCAACGGCCGAGAGCAATTGATAGCGTTCTTCCATCTTTTCCACCGCCCAGCCCAGTACCGCTTCCGCCTTTTTCATATCGGTAATGACCGGATGCATCAGGTGGGGAATCCGGCTGTAGGGGCTCAGTTCGACCATTTTCGGGTCGATCATCAGCATCTTGACCTGGTCCGGGCTGCGTGTCATCAGCATGGAAACAATCAGCGTATTAAGGCAAACGCTTTTGCCTGTTCCGGTCCGACCGGCAATCAGCAGATGCGGCATCTTGCACATGTCGACCACCAGCGGCTTACCACTGGCGTCTTTGCCGAGGAACATCGGAATCCCCTTCGAATCAATGTCGGCGCGACACGAATCGATCAGCTCTTTCAGTCGAACCATCACCCGAACATCGTTCGGAACTTCGACCCCGACCGTGTTTTTACCGGGGATCGGAGCAATCACCCGGACGGACGAAACGCGCAAGGCGATCGCCAGGTCATCCGCCAGTGACGTGACTTTCGAGAGCCGCAGCCCCTTTTCGAGTTCCAGTTCGAATTGGGTAATGACCGGGCCGGTGTCGATTTCGACAACCTTCACATTCAATCCAAATTCCTGGAAGGTTTTTTCGAGTGTAGCGGCCGCAATCTGTGCTTTTGCGGCGAGTAGCCCATACGGAAAGGCCTCGGCATCATCGAGAATCGAGGTTTCCGGCAAGGGGTGCGGAGCACGAAACAGGGATGACAACACCGACCGAGGGGGGCTTGGCTGAGCCCCCATTCCGGACGGGGGATTCACGCGAATCGGGGAACGCCCGGGTGAAAGCGAAAAGGTGGTTGTTTCGGCAACTGCTTCGTCTTCGTCCTCGTCGA
>Ga0114978_10004844_pt1 | contig 10813 bp, 13 predicted proteins | sample S_140212_EF_Meta_FD_87027 | JGI IMG/M metagenome (GOLD analysis project Ga0114978, IMG submission 87027) | Freshwater microbial communities from Lake Simoncouche, Canada to study carbon cycling - S_140212_EF_MetaG | ecosystem: Environmental > Aquatic > Freshwater > Lake | place: Lake...
CCAATCAAAGGTAGGGCGTCTACGATCGGCAAGAATATGTCCACCAATAAACTCTGCCCATTTTTCACAATCTTGTTCTGTAACTCGGAAGTCGTATTGCTCAGGAGGAATAAATGCTTTATTGGTATCTTCATATCGACCTTCTTTAATAGTATCGACCCAGATAGTCCAATCGGCTTTAAAATTGTTACGCATCTCTACCAATGGTGCAACAAAGTCACAGATAACAAATTCACCTGTACACTCTACAGCAAACTGAAACATACGTAGACTTTGACGAATACGACCGGCGTTTGTAAAATCCCAATCGTTATATTTTTTACGAATATCATCAGCATTAAACCAGTCAACATGTACCTTCATAAAATCAGGACCCGGAATACCTTCGTAGGTCAATACACGCTGGGGATTAACTTTCATTAAATCACCATTGTCTTCCAGATACTGCTTAAGTGCTTTAGCAAGAAAGGTTTTACCTGCACCGGGTAAACCCATAATTAAAATTCGTTTCATTACCATTCTCCTGTCCAATGTTTAACACCTTCTTTAGCATAAAAGTCTCGCTTCAATGCCTCTAATTTATCTCCGATATCTCCTTTGTATATTATAGTATCATTCGGTAGTACTTCCCTATAGGTTTTGGTAAATTTCATCTCATTTAATTTACTTCTTATAAGATTCATTTTTTCAATACCCGGATCAGTATTAACCATCACACCTAGTAAGGTATACGTAACAGCATGCATATAGGTCTGAGGTCCAAGAAAGTATTGACTTGTATGACCCTCTCTAACTCGGTGCAAATACATCTGAATACCTGTATAGAACGCCGGGTTCTTAGGCGCACTTAAAAGAAAATCACACGTAATATCAAAGTCTGACGATGTTGGAACAACCCATTTTGTATCTTCTTCAATTATATTAGAAAGAGGTATATTATAAGGTCTATCTATATCCATATAAAATCCACCTTCAAAATACATCTTAAATAATCTCCAGAGATCGATTTTAGATACGAAATGGCGGTTCTTTATTAAACTATAATCTTCATCTGACAATACCTGTTTAAGACTGACTTCTATTTCTTCAGGAGTATATATTGTCACTTCCCAGTCAGGATTAAGCCTAATTAAATTATGAAGGCCATTAGTAATTAATGGATGATTACTATTAATTACCTCTTTATGGTTCCATACAATATGTACTTTTTTAGGAATTAATGTCATACATCAATACTATCCCATAATTTTTTATACTGTAGATGTGTAGGTTCATTACCCTGAGATACATGTATAGCAAGAGTAGGTATCGGGGATAGAAGAGGTACTGGGCCGTCTTTTGTTACCCCATCACTCCATATAGTATTTATTGTACCATCTTCACACACCGTTGTTTTACGGAAAAATTTAGCTAGAGCGCTAAATAATTCCCAATAATCACTTACAACATCTACATGGGTAAAGATAGTGTTGTGGGTATTATGAAGCGTTCTCCAATGTCTGTCTTTACCTAATAACACCCTACATGGCTTTTTTGAGTATGCTGTATTAGAGGAATATGTAAAGATATCATCATCGGGTCTGATAGCTACAGGTATACCGAACGTTTGTGTAAACGTTTCAGCCTGATCAATCATGGTCTTTATAGCCTCGGGATAATGCAAGTAATCATCTTCAACTGAATAGATCCACTTTCTACCCTTATCCCGACAGACTTCGAACTGTTTTAATGCGGAATAATTAAACCCTGTTTCTTCACACTGTAAAATTTTATATGTAACGTTAAAATCGTCACATCTTTTACTCATATAACTAAGAAGTTCTGATGAACTATTATCATCTACTACCCAGAGTCTTATATCATGTTTAGCAATTGATATAGATTCAATTAGTGAATTAAAACATTTTTTTATTAAAGTTGTTTTATCACATGCAATAAACCTATCTCCCCTCTCGGGGTGAACAGAAGTATGATCACATGTTCTTAAAACAACATCTAACATCAGTAAGCACCTTTAATTGGAGTATTTAATACTTGGGGTTGCTCCATAAAGGGATTTTCAAACTCAGCCTTAATAATTTGATCTTTAAAAAACTCCATAAACTGATTAGGTCCAAAGTAGTTCCAAACTCCAGATAACTGATATATAATACCCGTACCGGTATTTCTTGAATACTGGACTAGCCAAGATAGTACTTCAGACTCTAATTTTTTACCACATTCAATAACACGAAGCATTTGGTATTCTTTATTAGGTCCCCATTTCTCAACGTTAACTAAAACGTCTGAGCGAGAAGGCTTCATCCACTCTGGAAGTATACCTTGAATGTAAGCACAGTGATAGTCTCTGCAGCTCTGTGGTCTTATTTCATGAACTGTACACACTTCCCCTAGATAAAAGCAAGGCTTACCTGGATGCTTTACATGCCCGTTAATTGTGTAATATAACCATTTGCAGCATTTATTACAATCCCCGCATTGTCTTTCAAATTGAACTGGCTCTGGCTTAGAAGAGTAAAATTGTACGTTTTGTTCTGTCATAAAGTTCTCGTAATATTATACATTTCATGAATTTGTTGATTATTAAATACCATAACATTATCATTTGCCCGGTCAGCAAACTCACAGTCAACCCCACCAATACGAATTGGGTTATAGGTTGGCTTTACACCGTTGCGATAAAATTTAAAATAATCTGGATAAGATACATTTTGTTCAAATGTAGACCCCATAATAACTAGCCCAGGTTTTTTAAATGCTCTTGCCATATGCTGACCAACAGAATCTACACCTACAAAATAATCGCACTGTGATATCATAGCCATATAGAATCTAAGATCTGCTCCAGGTATATTCTTAGCATTCAGCATGAAGTTATCACCGGGATGAATAAAGTCATTAGGACCGAAATAAAGAACAACAGCATCCTGAGACAGTAATTGACCTAGTTTTAAAGCATCATCTACATCTAAACTTCTACCTGAACTATCCAATGGTCTGTTATTAACCAGTTGAATTCCTGAACCGTATGGTTGATATACAATAAACTTCTTCTTATTTTTTTGCTGCTTGGCCTCGTTAATCATCTTTTGAGCTGTTCTTATTTCCCCGCTATGACAATACAAATTGGGTGAGGTTAAATCTGAATGATCAATAGTCTTGTTAATATCGGCATCGAAGGCCTCAGCAAGATTAATTTGCTGGTTATAATAATAGTAGTTGTGATATGGTTCGGGGCTTACTAGTCTTGAATCTTTAACTACTAAGTCAAAGATACCTTTTTGCCCTACCCCATAGGTTCGGGACTGCAATAAGGGGTGATTCCAATAAAGATTTTCCCAACCGTAAATTAATACTTTAAAGTCATCGGTAGGGTTCATGCGGTGAAATTTTTCTAGTGCTGGAATAGCAGCAATAATTCTGCCTGCACCACCGGATAATAGAAATGTTGTGTTCATTGATTCCAATTATAAAGTGTTTTCCTTGCCAAGTCAATAGCTTTTACTCTATCACCGCACCCAATATGAACAAAATAAAATCGCTGCCATTCTTCCCATGTAATACCGGTATATTTAAGACCGTATTTTGCCATATTATGAGATAGACAATACTCGTCAATATCACCTTCTCGGACGAAAGTAATTTGTCGGCCTTGATCGGGGGTAATACTTAACGGCTCCCAGGCATCGTGGGTAGATCTAAATGATATAACTGCATTAGAGGCAATACCAACATCCCTCCCATCGCGCTGGAAGTAAACGTTATCTGTAACGTTAAACTTTGTAGATGCGTGATAGTTATCGTTGAACGCAATGTGGTGTGGAAGGGTGATACCGTCAGAGAAATCTGGAAACTGCGGGTGAATCAGTACATCTGCATCGATTAAAAAATTACAATCGGCGTTCTTACCATCTTCATATACCTGAAACTTCTCGTAGTTAATATGCCACTCAGGAAACTTTCTTTTAGTAATGATATTAAGTTCCGATTTGGTCTTATATGCATACTGTTTAATCGTTGGTAAACACATTTCCCATAACTCAGGAAAATAATCATTAATATAGACACAATGAATAATCTTTTTCATTAACAGTCTTCAGTATAGTTTTCTTTTTCATCAATTGTAGAAGTACCACGCTCATCATACGCATACATTCCATCTTGAACAATAGCAAAAATATCACAGCGAATAAACACATCTAGAGTCTTGGTCATGCCTTCTCTTACAGCATATGATAAAAGGTTTCTTGCAATTGGTGGGTCAATAGCATATGCATGGGCACGGCATAGGAATCTCCAATGACCATTGTAAATTGAACCATGGGGTGGAAGCCCGATAGGTATTTTATTGTTTTCGTAATATTCTTTGTTACCCAGGTACTGAATGCAGTTATAGAAGTTGTGCTGGGGTAGAGCCTTAACCATAATTGCATCATGCTCAAGAATAATAATAGGTCTATCGATTGCAGCGCAATGGGACCAAAGTGAAAGATGGGAAAAGAAGACAGCAATCTGCGAGGTAGAATACTTATCGTTAGGTTGTTTTACCCAGCGTATGTACTCCTGATGTTCGAGAAAAGATGGTATAATAACATCCTTTTTATTCGTACCGTCAAATGCCTGCCATGCCTTAATTGGTTGCCCAACATTATTGCATGAACTAATACAACGACTTGCAAGATCTTCAGAAACTGAGTTACCAGGCAGGGTAATTACATATGCAGATTCAACCTGGCGATTATCACTAAACAATAACGAATCTTTTAAGATCATAACATAATAGCGGTAAAATCTTTACCTGAAGGTTCCTTTAACCAGTTGGGGGACATATTATCTTCTAATAGTAAGACTTGAGCCTTGTCTCTTGTAAATTCTTGATTATCTATGGCTGCAGCAACCATCTTATCTGTTGGCATGTGGTATATATACGAGGCTGCCAGTGTAACCACGTAGATGTTAATAATCTTAGTTTCATCCTCAACATCCCCCTGATACTTAACAGCGCTTGCCATCATCTTTCTTAAAGTTTTTCTTAACTCCATCTTTGGTTGATGGGGGTCGAGTTTGTAAAAGTTCTTAGGTGCTACTGCATCCGGAAACGATACCTGTGGTGCTTCTGTTTTCAATATCTTCATCCAGTCAACCAACGCCTTACACATACCGACCATATCATCGTCTAGATCGGCTATCTGAAAGTCGTTAAATGCTTTAATAATATTCTCGTTCATATTTTCTCCTAACCTGTATGGTAATCAATATTCATGGCAATGACAACTCGTCTTGAATTTGTCTTGGGTACTTCGTGTTCTAGTAGTGCTGGAAATACAACCAGTGATCCTGAAGTAGGAATAACAGTTAACTGATCCTCAATGACAATTGGTGCACAGTTTTCATCCACATCTATATAGACCACTGCTGCAAAAGTAGTTGGGAAATGATTATGTTTTTTTGTATAATCCCCACCCTCGTAAATCATACCCCAGCAATTGAATACTTTAAACTGGGCATCGGTATTGTAATAGTTTTTAGATATTTCATTACAGAATGATATAACCAGGTTACATAGGGGTTGTAGTTTAGGGGATTCAAGGTGGGATGACCAACTAGAAACGTAGTTAGCTACTACATTGGATTGAATACTTTGGGGGGATTTTTGCTTAAGTTCGTAAATAGCTTCTGCCGCCAACTTCAATACTTCCGGATGATTAGAAATATTAGTTGAAAAAATCGGTAGTTCTTTGGATACAGTCTTAGACTCGATTTTTGATATAGTCATAATATACTTCAGGGTAGAATGTTTGATAAAACCATTCATTATGTTTTATAATAAGATCAGATTGCTCCTTCGTCATCATCTTAGGCCAAGATGGTTCCAGTTGTCTCACTCGGGGTTCTGTTTTATGGGAAACTAAAGACCTGTAGGCCGTATCATGCTCATACTGCTTGGCCAACTCAACATTATTTAGGTCGTGATTATAGTTAGGTAAATTTAACCATTGGTATATTTGTTGTAAGGAGCGATTAGGATCTTGATTAAAGTTTTCAAACTTAAATAAGAAAAAATTATTAGGTCTTCTATTCATCCATTCATACACATGGGGCATATTTTTAAGCGGAAGACCTAAATTACCACCAACATCGGTACACCACAATTCAATACGCTTTTCAAAAGAATGCATATGAAACGGATCTTCTTGTGATCCTATATTCCAGACCGGGTACTTATAGGATAATTTTTCAAAAGAGCAAATGATATCCCTAAGATCTCGAATTATAACTAAAAACTTCGGATTTTTATATGCATGAAATAGAAAGTTTAAATACCTATCCCAACCCCTAGATTTAGAAATAGCAATTGGTTTATCTGACATAGCAGAAAACCAACCGTTCATCCCCCCTTTAACATAACCAGTCAAAGAACTATTAAGTTGATCTTGTTCCATAGCAACAAACTCTGAGACACTGCCGGCTGCTTGCTTTGCCCCCTCTAACAAATACGTTGTAGGGCATGATGATGATGTAAATATATCAGGATTTTGCTGTAGTATATTCATCAACAGCGTTGAACCAGATCTCGGAAGCCCCATTGCATAATGTATTGTTTTAATCATGTATAATATAGTTTGTTAAAGTTAGGTAACAGTTTTTCTTGCCATGCGACTACTAATACGACTCCATTGAGTACCTGGTATTTGTACTGGTGAACTTTTATTATTATAATTTGATGTATTATTTCCTAATTGTCCATAACCACTACAGCCCCAATTCCAGAGTGTACCATCGGTTTTTCTTGCTATAACCCCACGCGTATCAGTGTTACAAACATCATTCCATTGTGTACCTGGTATTTGAACTGGTGAGCTTACTGGAACACCTGTATTATTACCTACTTGACCGGCGTTGTTCTCACCCCACGTCCATAAAGTACCATCGGTTTTTCTTGCTTGGGCATTATACCAACCCATAGCAATTTGATTCCAGGTTGTACCTGGTAATTGAAGTGGTGAACGGATAAAAGAACCATTAAGTTGTGTGTAAATACCAAGTTTGCCAGCGGAATTGTTTCCCCAAACCCAGACCGTTCCATCGGTTTTTCTTGCCATAGCAGATTGGTACTCCTGGTCAACTTCAACCCAACTGGTACCTGGTATCTGGATTGGCGAGCTTCGCGGGGAGTTTGTCCCCGGGGACCCACCGCAACCTAAGACGCCGTTATATGAGTACCCCCAAGACCAGAGGGTACCATCGGTCTTTAATCCAAAGGAAGTTTTATGACCGCCAGAAATAGCACACCAACTGGTACCTGGTACTTGAATTGGAGAGCTTCTACAGATATTTGTACCATCACCTAAACGACCGTCATAATTATTGCCCCATGCCCACAAGGTACCATCGGATTTTCTTCCCAGGGAATGGCTATTGCCTGTAGAAACATCATTCCAGGAAGTTCCTGGTATCTGAACTGGAGAACTTCTAGAACTAGATGCACTATCAATACCCAAGTTACCACATTGAGCACCGCCCCAAACCCAGAGTGTACCATCAGATTTTGTTGCTAAAACGTGATCTGAAGCATCAAAAGTACTCCAGGAGGTACCAGGAATTTGAACTGGGGAACTTACTGCAGCGGAGCTTCCTCTTGTATTATTTCCTAGGTTACCACCATAACCACTTCCCCATATCCAAAGAGTATTAGCTCCTGGGTCACTACCCGCGTCATATACTATCTGGTTATTTGCGACAAGATTATAGACATCATTTAAACGAAATACATTTGTTGTAATTGGCATAGCTTTATTATTCCTTAGTTTACATAATAAAATTAAATCAAATGAATCTTTTTAAACAGCATCTCTAAAAAGTCGATCTAATTTTTGATCATACTCACCAATATTTATCATCTTCTATACTTCATCATAATTAATGCCAGAATCTTTTCTATCGTTCTTTGTCCAAGATATCCATGAATATTTAGTGCCGGACATTAAGGTATCGGAATAATGAATATGCTGAATTGAACTTGGCCATACCAACATTGAACCAACTGGTACCTCTGTATTTCTATATTTCTGTCTTGGAAAAACTAAATCACCACCCGTATATTCATCGCTTAATCTGATCGTGCCCGTTACCATAGACCCATCCATATGGGGTCTTAATGATCTTTGTTTATTCATTTCATACTTAATAATGAATGGAACCTTCCACCCTGTAAACCATTGCTCGGCCGGGAGCATAAAATAATCATTAAGAATAGGTTGAATGATCTGCTTCCAATGTTTGCAATACGAAAAGTAAAGATCATTGGAGATTTTATCTATTCTTAGTTCTTGGCCAGGAACCGGGTCAGTAGGACTTGATTGGTACTGATTCAATTGATCGGCTGTCTGTGTAATAATCTTACAGAATTCAGGTTTCCAGAATTCAATACATAGAATATCGGTTGCAACTTCTTTTACCCTAGTGTTAAATACAACGAAGTCTTGATAGTTCATAGGTTGTCCATTATTTCGTATAGTTTATTAATTTCATTACTCCAATCATTATAACGTGTTTGGCGAATAATAGCCACGTTTTCAGGATACCAATTATTATTAACCGAGGACCAAGTAAAATAGGGCACCAATGGTACCAGTACAATTGTCTTAATACCAATTGCTCCGGCAAAATGTGCCACGCTGGTACAACTTGTAACTACAAGGTCAAGTGACTTTAAAACCGAATAGGTATCTTGCCAGTCTTTTATCAGTTCTTTACAGTTAGGTATATCAGGATCGGGGTCTTCAAATTGTAAAGAAAATAATTGACCGTACTTTGATAGACCTTTTAGAGCCTGAGACGGTACGGTTCGAAATTGATCATGTTCAAACTCAGGATTACCAAACCACTTTATACCAATTTTCTTTCTACCGTTTGCAACCTCATCTAACTGTTTTGTTATAAAGGGTTCGGTGAAAGATTGGATGTACGGAAAGGTAACATGTTGTTGGGGAGATTGAATGGAGGCAATCGAAGGTAAACTCATTGCCGGGCAATAATGATCGTAGTTAAAGTGTATGAGTGAGTCAATAGGTTCACAATCGTAACCTGAATTAGTCAAAATTCTGAGTAATGAATGATGACAAAATACCTTTAATACATTGCATTTAGTTTTAAGAAAGTTTGCCCATCGTAAAAATATAAATTCATCACCAAGCCCCCCTTCAAGTACCATGGCCAGGGTACCTGTAGTTTGCCCCTGCCATCTTTTATTTTTATCAATGATTTGTTTTTCTTCTAAAACATACTCACTACCCCAGGCCCTTAACTCAATACCGCTTTCAAGGTGCTTGAATCCTTCTAAAAAGCGATTATTTTGAAGAAGGTGGTAACCAAGATTAAATCTTACCTTGGCATTGGTTGAATCAAGGGTCTTGTAAATTTGATGGGATTGTTCTGACTGACCAAGAGCGTTGTAATACAGAGCGGTATCAATCCAGGCATTTTGATCTTTGTCCAATGACAGCATAATCTCTAATGCTTTATCGGCTTGATAAGTGTAATAATAGCACTTGGCAAGGTTACCAAGTAGTTCTTTAGGAAGACCGGGGTGCTGGAGGAGCTCTAGCGCTTTATCAAATTGTTTGTTATCGAAGTAAGCTTTAGCCTGATCGTTAATTCCTTGAATATCCATTTTGCTCACTTGTTAATAATGTATATGGTCTTGGATATATTCTGTCTGGAGTATTTATCCAGGTGACTAAACTAAATCTTTCACCTTTGGTAACCGGGTGTACACGGTGTGAAAAGTCAATGTAAGAAGGAAATGCAATCAATGTGCCGGCTTTAGGTTTCATAGTTATACCCCAGTCTGGAAACTCTAATTCCCCGCCCTCGTAATTATCGTTAAGATAGATAAGAATAGAGATATCTCTTTCACTTACTCTTGCCAGTTTACCGTTTACAAAGTCTTCTGAGTCATTATGAACATCGTACTTACCACCAACATTATAATATAAAAATTGTGTAGGTTCAATGTTTTTTATTGGTTGTTTGTATTTTTCAATTAACTGGTTGTTATATAACTGTTCAATAGCATTATGAGTATTAAAAACTACTTCAGGTGATAGAGGAATCCAGTTGGTTACTCTGTAATCAAGATTTGCTTTCTGATTGTCAGAGTAACCGGTGAGTGCTGGAGATGTTTCTTTGGTTCTAAGTGAAAGGTAGTACTGTATTAATTGTTCTGGTATACAATTTGGTATCACTGTTACATAATTAAAAAGCATAATTTATTTAAGTATTAAGAAGGAACATTTTTTCTTGCTAGGACATGTAAGTCCCCCATAGAAATCCCACCCCACAATGTACCTGGTATTTGAATTGGGGAACTTCTATCAATAACTGCATTATCACCTATTGCCCCGCTTTGACTGCTTCCCCATGACCAAAGGGTACCATCGGTCTTTCTTACAAGGGAGCGATAACTAGAACCGGTGCCAATACAACTCCAACTGGTACCTGGTATTTGTACTGGTGAACTTCTAGAAATGGTTGTATTATCACCTAATTGACCACCACCGGTATTCTGGCCCCAGACCCAAAGAGTATTATCAGTCTTTATGGCTAGGGAGTGCCATCTGGCAGCACCAATATCACACCAAGCGGTACCTGGTACCTGGACTGGTGAACTAATGTGATACGCGCCACACCTTGTATTATGACCAAGCATACCATCACTATTTTTTCCCCAAGACCAAAGAGTACCATCGGTTTTTCTAGCTAATGTGTGAACACCTCTACTAACAATTACATCATTCCAACTGGTACCTGG
>Ga0114978_10004845_pt1 | contig 10812 bp, 13 predicted proteins | sample S_140212_EF_Meta_FD_87027 | JGI IMG/M metagenome (GOLD analysis project Ga0114978, IMG submission 87027) | Freshwater microbial communities from Lake Simoncouche, Canada to study carbon cycling - S_140212_EF_MetaG | ecosystem: Environmental > Aquatic > Freshwater > Lake | place: Lake...
CCTCGGCACGGTGCACAAGGATCGCAAGAGCCCATTCGTGGCCACCATGGTCATTGCCGTTTTGTCGCTCTGTCTCTTTGTCGGTTCGCAGTACATCGGCAATGTCAGCACCATCATGAGCGCTGGCTACAGCGCCATCGGTCTGCAGATCTGCTTCTACTACAGCCTCGCCGGACTTTCCGTGGTGATTTTGTATCGTCGCCAAATTTTCAAATCGGTGAGCAACTTCATCTTCATCGGACTATGGCCGCTCCTCGGTTCAATCTTCATGGGCTACGTCTTCATTAAGGTCATTCCCGAACTCGACAACACCACGCTGTGGGTCGGTCTGGGGGCCATGGGCCTGGGCTTGATCCCGATGTTCTACTTCTGGTTCGTTGTGAAGGCGCCGTACTTCAAGATGGCCCCGAAGGCCGATCGCCACGTTGTCATCGAGGAGCTAGAAGAACTCGAAGCCAACCTCTAAAGAGTTCGGAAATCAAAAATGCCCGCCCAATTCTGGGCGGGCATTTTTGCGTTCGATCGCAGTTCGATTGGGACTACTGAATAGTCAGTTGAATGGGCACCGCGCTCAACGCTTTTGAAACGGGGCAATTCACCTTGGCCGTTTCAGCCGCTTCAGCGAATCCTGCGGCATCCAAACCTTCAGCTTCGCCGCTAACGGTCAGGCGAATCTCGGTAATGCCCGTTCCGGGAACAAAGTCCACTTCGGCGTTGGTGGTGAGGTGCTTCACGGGGTGGCCGGCCTTAGCCAAACCACTCGAGAAGGCCATCGAAAAGCAGGAGGCGTGGGCGGCGGCGATCAACTCTTCGGGGCTGGTCTTACCGTTGGCCTCTTCGGAACGTGCGGCCCAGGTCACGGGGTAGGTACCGATTGCACTGGAGTTGAGAGTGACCTCGCCGTGGCCCTCGAGGAGGGTTCCCTGCCAGGTGGTGGTTGCGCTACGAGTGGTGGCCATGAGTGACTCCTTGTTCTAGGTGTGCAGAGACGGTACCGGCAATATGCATGCTACGAATCAAAACTGTTTCGGACTGGCGAACCATTGGCTGGCTCGCACTATTCGCCAACGAATCCGCGCCAGCTATTCATGTACTCAATAAAGCCTTCGCTCAACCCTTCGGCCGCCAAGGTCGCCCGCGGTACGGGAAGTTCGCGCATGACGAAGTTGGGATTGGCTTGGGTCTGGAGCGGAAAGTCGTGGTTGGTAATGGCCGCGCGGCCAATAGCCACCATGTCGACACCGGCGTCCAGACAGCGCTGGGCATCTTCAGCGCTGTAGATCTTCCCGGCCACGGCCAACTTGGTCGTTCCCCGCTCCAGCTTGGTGAAGATGTCGAGCAGAACTTGACCTTCGAACTCGGGGTCCGATGACTCCTTAAAGACGTTCCAGAGAGACATGTCGATGAAGTCGACCTGATTGGTTGCGACCAACATGCCAAAGACATCGACAATGTCTTGGGTCTTCATTTCGAACATCTCGGGCGACATGCGAACCGAGACGTTGAAGTCGGGTCGGCACGTGGCGCGAATGCCGGCCAGAATTTCCATGATGATCCGGGCCCGGTTTTCAATCGACCCCCCGTACTGGTCGGTCCGCTGATTCAGCGTGCCGTTCAAAAACTCACAGATGATGTAGTCGTGGGCACCGTGAATCTCCACGCCGTCAAAGCCGGCCTTCTCACAACGTTGGGCCGCGGTAATGAAGTCGGCCACCAGTTGTTCGACTTCCGCCGTCGTGAGAGCTCGAGCGCCAGTCGGCTCGTCATCGGCCGGACACACTGGAGGACCCTCAATCAGATCTGCTGGGGAGCGTCGTCCCGCGTGGTGGAGCTGCACGATGGCCATCGAACCGTGTTCCTTGATGCCGGCCGCCAATCGGGTGAGACCGGGCAGGTGGTCGTCACTGAAACATCCCAGCTGGCCGGCAAAGCCTTTGCCGTTGGCCTGCACGTGAGAGGCGCACGTCATGGTTAAACCGAAACCGCCCTGGGCGCGCATAGTCAACCAGCGGTACTCGTCGTCACTCAAGGTGCCGTCGTCGTTGCTCTGCTGGTTCGTGAGCGGGGCCAACATAAAGCGGTTTTTAATCGTTGATCCGTGCTGGAAAGTAACTTCGTCAAAGAGAGAGGACATGAAGACTCCTAATTAGTTCTGTTCTACCGTACTGACAAAACTCGGTAACTGTTTTACTCTCGTTGTGGAGGTCAATCATGACCAAACGTTTCACTCTTTTCTTACTCACCATCGTCGTTGCCTCGGGCGTGGCTTTTTCACTGGGCTACATCAGTCATTCGGTGCCCCCGACGACCTCAACGTCGGTGACCACGACTACGACCGAAGAGGCCCAACCGGCCACAGCCATGTGGCCCTTCGCCGGGACTTCGTTGCGCTTTAGCGATCCCGTGACCGCGGCCTCATCCTTCGCCGTGTCCTACCTCGGCTTTTCGGCACCAGTAGTCGGCCAGTTCCAACAGGGCGATTCCCGTTCGGGCGAAGTACCGGTACGCAGCAGTGCCACCGGGGCCATCACGGCGGTGCTGGTTCGCCAGCTCACAGATGACGACTCGTGGTGGGTGCTCGGGGCGGCCACGGCCAACATTCAAATAACGACGCCGTCACTTCTCGCAAACCTTCACTCCCCCGCCACTCTGCGTGGAGTCAGCACGGCCTTTGAGGCCCAGGTCAACGTGGAGCTTCGCAGCGAACAGTCACTCGCCGCGATTGGGACGACCAACGTGATGGGGGGCTCGATGGGTCAACTCGCACCGTTTGAAGGTCAGATCACCTTCACCGCAACGACCTCGCGATACGGCACCTTGTTGATGCGGACCTATTCGGCCAAGGATGGCTCCGTGCTCGAAGCCTCGGCCTTGAGGATTATGTACGCGAAGTAGTGAGCCAACTCTCTTAGGCTCTCGTCATAAACGTTTCGATTAACAACATCGCCGTCGAGTGGGTCACCACGAACGACCAACTCAGCGACCTGGTCGCCAGTCGCAACCTCAACGCCGATTACGCCCTCGACACCGAATTCACTTCGGGCCGGTGGTACAGCACGGAACTCTCCCTGGTCCAGATTGGCTGGCCCGACCGAATCGCGCTCATCGATCCCTACCTCGTCGACCTCACTCTGTTGGCCCCACTCTTTCAAGGGGGCGGTCAGGCACTCTTTCATGCGGCGCAGGGTGACCTCGAACTCTTAGAGATCGCCGTTGGGGTGCGCCCATCCCGACTCTTTGACACCCAGGTGGCCGGACAACTCCTCGGCTACTCCACACCGTCGTTGGCCTACATGGTGCAGAAGTACGTGGGGGTCTCACTCGATAAGACTCACCAACGGACCGACTGGACGGTCCGTCCGCTCTCCGAGCCCGTCCGCCACTACGCGGCTTCAGACGTGGCCCACTTGCACGAGTTAGTAGCCAAGGTGACGGCCGACATCGAAGCCCTTAACCGCTTGGCCTGGTTGGAGAGTGAGAACGAAGTTGTTCGCACCCAACCCTTCACCACCACCCCTCCCGAAGAGCTCTGGTGGCGGCTCAGTCGAGCGACTGGTATTCCCTCGGGCCGCCAACTCGGAGCCCAGCGTCTCGCCATCTTGCGCAACGAACGAGCCCAGCGTCGCAACAAGCCGCTCTCGCACATCATCACGGACGACGCCATGGTCTCACTGGCCAGCAAGCCGCCGGCCACGCTGCGCGACTTTAAGAACCACAAGGGTTGCGCCAATATTCCAGAACCCTTCGCCATGGAGATCATCGATCTCCTCACCCGGGCCAAAGACGAGAGTCCCGGCGAACTGCGCCGTCTCCCCGGTGGGGCCCTCGATCCCGACCTCGAACCACTCGTCAATGTCCTCGCGGCCGTGGCCGCGCAGCGCGCCATTGACCTCACGATTGATTTCAAGATCCTGGCTACCCGCAAGGACATCACCGACTTTGTCGCCCAGCAGCCCAGTCGGGTCGATGTCGCGTGGCGCCAAGCCGTACTCGGTGACGATCTGCACGCCCTCTTGCGCGGCGAAGCTTCAATCCAGGTACGAGACCAGCGCGTCGTCATTGAACGAGATGTCACGCTCTAACCAGCGCATCACGTATGTGAAAAATGGGCGAAGTTTTGCCTCGCGAAAACCTCAAAGTACCTAAAACTTCACCAAGAGATAACTCCGGCTTCGTACCGTAGTTACGTGGCCCACTCAGTAACTCCCTTCCCCCCTCGTTTTCTGAGTGGCGCCGCAACCTTCTTCTCGGATCGGTGCACCGTTAGTGGTTGATCCCGACGGCCGCATCGTGGTCCTCATCGTCGAAGATGAGCCCAGCTACGTTGACGCCTTAAGCATCGGCCTCGTTGGCGAGGGGTTCGTCGTCGCGGCCGCCAGCACGCTTGCCGACGCCCGAGCCCAGTTCGTCGCCGTGAAACCCGACATTCTGTTGCTCGACGTGATGCTCCCCGACGGCAGCGGTATTGACTTTTGTCGCGAACTGCGCGCTACGTCGTCCGTACCCATCATCATGGTGACGGCCCGCTCCGAGGAAGTCGACGTGATTTTGGGCCTCGAGTTTGGGGCCAGTGACTACGTCACCAAGCCCTATCGACTGCGCGAGCTGATTGCCCGCATTCGAGCCGTTCTTCGTCGCAGTGGTAACGAACCGGCCAGTGACGTAATCATGAGCATCGGCGAGTTCCGAATTGACACCGTGCGTCGCTCCGTGGTGCGCGACGGCGCCGAACTCGAGCTCTCCCGCAAAGAGTTCGACCTGTTGGCCCTCTTTGCCTCTCGTCTCGGGCAAGTCGTTACCCGAGACGAGTGTCTCGACGAGATCTGGTGGGGTCGCGACCTCGCCGACACCCGCACGCTCGACACCCACGTCAAGCGCTTGCGCCAAAAACTCGAAGCCAACCCGGGTAATCCCATTCACCTGCTCACCATCCGCGGCGTCGGGTTTCGACTCGACCCGTGACCTAACCTTGCGGTATGCGCCAAGGTGACCTCGCCCCCGACTTTTCATTGACCGACCAGAACGGACAGACCCAACAGCTCTCCACGTTGCTGACCAACGGTCCGGTCGTTCTGTTCTTCTACCCCGCCGCCATGACGTCGGGCTGCACCAAGGAGGCCTGTTCCTTCCGCGATAACGCCTCGGCCTTCGCCGACTTTCACGCCCAGCGCGTCGGCATCTCCATGGACGACGTGGCCAAACAGGCCGAGTTCTCCTCGCAGCACAATTTTGACTACCCCCTGCTCGCCGATACTGACGGCGCCGTGGCTAAGTCCTACGGCGTCAAGCGGGCCATCGGTCTACTTAAGGTCAAGCGCACCACGTTCGTTATTAACCAGGACCGCACGATTCGCGCCGTCATTAGTTCTGAGTTCAACATGAACGCCCACGTCGACCAGGCCCTGGCCGCACTCGCGAACTAGGCCCGAGGGTCGTAGTACCCGTTGAGTGGGTGGTGACGAAGTTCTAAGAGCTCGTCGGTCACGGTCAAATTGAAACCCCGGCGGATTGATTCGGTCATCGCTAAACGATTGTTTTCGTAAATAGCGTCATCGTCGTCGGCCTTCGGGTCGACCCACACCGCGGCAATAAGCAACAGGTTGGGTGCCTCCGCCGGATCAATCAGACCTTCGGCCACGGCATCGAGCACACCACTGGCCACACCCAACTGGGCCGCACCCCACGTGAGGGAGGCGTGGCGATCAGAAGCGATCGTCGCCTTATTAACAAAGAGCGTCATGGGGAGGACGGGCTGATTCGGTCGCGCAATTACGACAAACGAGCTGTGACCTTCGCGCGGCGTGGCCAGGGCCGTGGCCCAGGCCGTCTCCACGGCACTGCCCTTGGGTCCCAGCATGGTGTTGGGGTGAGCGCCGTTTACGCCTTGGCCGGCGTAGGCCTCGCCGTAGTAGGTCGTCACGGCGCGGGCCACGTGGTCGGTGGCTCGGCGAAGACTTCGGTGCGGCCGTAGCGATTCATTCGCAGGTGTTCGGACGAGACCGTGTTGGGCTTGGTGTCATAGGCCAACAGACCGACGTGGCGCAAGGTCTCGCCCTTGATGGGTGAGACACGGTGGAGCGAGTTGCGACCCTCAAAGACCAACAGAGTGCCGGGCGTCATGGCGAGCGTCACTACTTCGCTGTGGTCGCCGTCAAAGACTTGCTTCACTCGGTCGTACTGCTCGTCGTCGGCCGAACGGAGCTTGGGCACCATCTCAAAGTCACCGCCCGTCTCGGCATCTTGGATGGCGAGCGAGACGACGAAGTCCGTCTGGTCGTAGTGCCACTGCAACTCGTCGCCCTCGGCCATGACGGCCAGGTTGAGTGCGCCACAGGGATCGGCGTAGTGAAAGAGGGGTCCGCGATTCAAGATCATCTCGATGAAGTTGGTCACTAGGGGGTGTTCGTACAGTTGGCGCAGTGGTGAGGTGCGGGGAATGATGTCGTAGCCCACGGCTCGCACCCCAAACTTCATGCGGTGACGACGGGGGTGACCCTCGGGCCACTCGTCACTGGGGGTCTCGAGGTAGGCCGTGCCCATGCCGCCCGAGGGGTGGGCCCGCTCGGCCAGTCCTTCGGCGTCTTGCACTAGCGCCGCTACGCCTTCGGGCGTTACAAAGCCGGAGAGTTCGGCCGCACCGAGTGAGACCACCTGTGCGCGTGCTTCCTTCACGACCGCTTGGCCCCGTGGGGAGTTGAGATCGGTAATCGGAAAGCGCTCGAGATCGACGAAGTCCAAAACGTCCATGGTGAGAGGGTAGTTGGAAACCGGGTCTCTTTCTAGGGCCGCCGTATCGTTTATCCGTGGCTCGACTCTTCGTAGATGTAACACCCCTGCGGGAGAGCCGTAATTTTCGCCTGCTCTTCACCGGCCACTTGGCCTCGATGCTAGGTAACCAACTCACCGTTGTGGCCATTGCCTACCAGGTGTATCAGCTCACTAACTCCAGTCTCTGGGTCGGCCTCGTCTCGCTCTTTCAACTCCCCTTTCTTATCTGGGGCTCACTCTGGGGCGGGGCCCTGGGTGATCGCACCGACAAGCGGCGCATCTTGGCTATCGGGGGCGCCCTGTTAGCGCTGTTGAGTGGTGGGCTCGCTCTTAACTCAATGCTGGCGCAGCCCTCGTTGGTGGCCATCGTGCTGCTCTCGGCCGCCGCGGCCTTCGGTGGCGGCTTTGTCAACCCCGCGCGCAACGCTTCGATTCCCCGTTTGGTCTCGCCTAACAAATTGGTCTCGGCCTACTCGCTCAATCAGGTCGGCATCCAAGTCGCCACCGTGGTCGGTCCGGCCATCTCCGGACTCTTGCTCGCCGGGTTCGGTGTGGCCTCTTGCTACTGGGTCGACGTGGTCTCCTTTGTCGTCTTTGTAATCGCGACGCTGCGGATGGACCCGCTGCCCCCGAGCGAAGGGGTTACGGCCGTCTCGAGTTGGCGCGCGACCAAGGAGGGTCTCACCTACTTACGCCAGCACAAGATTGCCCAGGGTGTCTACGTGGCCGACCTCAACGCCATGATCTTCGGCATGCCCCGCGCCCTCTTCCCCGCCATGGGCCTCACGGTCTTTCACGGTGGTCCCCAGTTAGTCGGCCTCTTCTTCGCGGCCCCCGGGATTGGGGCGTTACTCGGTGCAGTAACGACGGGCTGGGTCGAGCGAGTCGATCGTCGGGGTCGAGCCGTCATTGTGGCCGTGGCCGGTTGGGGGCTGGCCATTGCCCTCTTCGGCCTCTCCCCCTGGGTTGGACTGGCGCTCGTGGGACTCGCGATTGCCGGCTGGGCCGACGTGATTTCGGCCGTGCTCCGTAACGCGATCTTGCAGAGTCGAATTGAAGATCAGTATCGAGGTCGCCTCAGCGCCATTCAGATTGCCGTTGTAACCGGCGGACCTCGCCTCGGCGATTTGGAGTCGGGCGCGGTGGCGGGTCTATCAACCACGGCGATTTCAGTCGTGAGTGGCGGGCTGGCCTGCGTGGTCGGTTCCGTCTTCGTGGCCTGGCACTGGCGAAGCTTTTGGAATGAACGCGCTAGCGAACTGGAATTGAACGACGCTTTCCATTCGTGACGTTGGCCAGTTGGCCGCAGGCCGCGTCAATGGTGCGACCTCTCGTGCGGCGAACCGTTGCGTTCACGCCCAACTCTTCGAGTTCGTCACGGAAGTAGCGAACGCGAGCGGCCGGTGAGCCAATAACGAGATAGCCCGGGGTGGGGTTAAGGGGAATGAGATTGACGTGGGCCCCGAGTGGTCGGGCATACTCGGCCAGTTCGTAGAGGGCCTGGTCGGTATCGTTCACGCCGGAGATAAGCGCCCACTCGAAAGAAATCCGTCGTCCCGTTTCATTACGCCACACTTCGCAGGCCTGGTAGAGACGCTCGAGGTTGTATCGCTTGTTGATAGGGATGAGCTCATCTCGCTCGGCGTCGTTAGCGACATGCAGGCTGATGGCCAACGTCAGCGGTAGTCCCTCGAGGGCGAGACGCTCGATGGCCGGGGCGATGCCGACGGTGGAGACCGTCAAGTTGCGAGCCGAGAGGCCCCGCTCGTGGTGGAGTGCGCGAATCGTGCCGACGGTCACGTCGTAGTTGGCCAGTGGCTCACCCATGCCCATGAAGACAATGTTCGAGATGCGTCGAGGGGCCGCGGCCCGTCCGGCGCGAACGACCTGCTCGACCACTTCGCCGAGGGTCAGTTGCCGTGAAAATCCGGCCTGGCCGGTAGCGCAGAACGTGCAGCCCATGGCGCAGCCGGCCTGGGTCGAGATGCAGACCGTGACTCGATCCTCGTAGTTCATGAGGACGGTTTCGATGGTGTAGCCGTCGTGGAGTCGGTAGACCCACTTGCGAGTCGTGCCCTCATCGGTCGAAACATCGTTGGCCACTTCGAGGGCCAGGGGCAGTTCGGCCGTCAGTTTCTCCCGTAGGGCCTTAGAGATCGTCGTGATTTCCTCGGGAAAACGGTCCTGTTCCCAGATACCCTGCCAGATCTGGTCGACCCGGTACTTGGGCTCACCGGCCAGCAACCTGGTCAGGTCATCTCGGGTCAATTCGTACGCAGAAGCCACGTAGTCAACCTAGAGGTTTGGTGGGTCGAAATTTCGCCTATGTTTTAGAACGAACTAAACGGGTCAAACCGGCCCGGACTGAACCAAAGGAAACAGCATGGAACTGAAGAACACTTCAGCGCTCGTTACCGGTGGCGCGTCGGGCCTCGGTGAAGCTACCGCCCGTCTGCTCGCCGAGCGCGGCGTCAAGGTCGTGATCATGGACCTCAATGACGAAAAGGGCGAAGCACTCGCCAAGGAACTCGGTGGCGCGTACGTCCACTGTGACGTCACCAATGTGGAGCAGGTCATCGCTTCGATCGACGCCGCCACGGCTATGGCTCCTCTCTGGAGCGTCGTGAACTGCGCCGGTATCGGTTGGGCCACCCGCACCCTCGGTAAGGACGGCGAATACAGCTCGGCCCACGACCTCGACCTGTACCGCAAGGTCATCGAGATCAACTTGGTCGGTACCTTCAACGTCTGCCGTCTCGCCGCTACCGCGATGAGCCGCAACACCCCCGACGTCGACGGCGCCCGTGGTGCCATCGTCAACACCGCTTCGGTTGCTGCCGAAGACGGTCAGATTGGTCAGGTCGCCTACTCGTCATCTAAGGGTGGCGTGGTTGGTTTGGGCTTGCCGCTCGCACGTGACCTCTCGGTCGTGGGCATCCGCGTCAACACCATCCTCCCAGGTCTCATCGACACCCCGATCTACGGTTCGGGTCCCGCCTCGGACGAGTTCAAGGCCCGCCTGGGTTCAGGCGTCTTGTTCCCGAAGCGTCTTGGCTACCAGGCCGAGTTCGCGACGTTGGCCGCCGAGTTGCTGGCTAACAGCTACATGAACGCTGAGTCGATTCGCCTCGACGCCGGCATTCGCATGCAGCCCAAGTGATCTAACCGAGTACTGAAATACCGGGGCCGCAAGGCCCCGGTATTTTTTTGTTCGTACTCCGCCAGCGGAGCGGTCCGCTACTGCAGCAGGTCGGCGACGAGCCCTTGGACTCGTAACAAAATGTCGTCGCGAATATCGCGGACAGTTTCGATGGGCTGACCAGCCGGATCTTGCAGAGCCCAGTCCATGTACTTCTTGCCGGGGTAGACGGGGCAGACATCGCCACAACCCATGGTGATAATCACTGTTGCATCCTGCACCATCTCGTCGGTGAACTTCTGCGGACGATTACCGGTGATGTCGATGTCCCACTCCTGGAGTGCGGCCACCACGGCGGGGTTCAGCGTTTCGCCCGGGGCCGAGCCGGCCGAGTAGACCGCAATGCGGTCGCCGGCCTCGCGAGCCAGCAGGGCGGCGGCCATCTGCGAGCGACCGGCGTTGTGGACACAGAGAAAGAGAACGGCGGGTTTCATGACACTTTCTTTCGAGGGGCGAGGCCCTTGACGACGAGAACACCCACGACGCCACCCACAACTTGGGCCGCGATGAAGAAAAGAACCGAGCTCGGGGCAATGCCGGCGAAGGAGTTCGAGAACATGCGACCCACCGTGATGGCGGGGTTGGCGAAGCTCGTCGAGGAGGTGAAGAAGTAGGCCCCGGTGATGTAGGCGGCCACGGCGCCGGCAATCCACTTACCCTTCTCGAGCGCGACCAATAAGAAGATGGTGATGACGAGTCCGGCCGTGGCGATGACTTCTGAGAGGAAGTGGGGGCCCGAAACCCGCTGATGGGTCGACAAGTTCACTAGCGGCAGCGCAAACATCGCATTCGCCAGGACCGCCCCACTGATGCAGCCGGCCACCTGGAAGGGAATGTAGCGAAGA
>Ga0114978_10004847_pt1 | contig 10811 bp, 10 predicted proteins | sample S_140212_EF_Meta_FD_87027 | JGI IMG/M metagenome (GOLD analysis project Ga0114978, IMG submission 87027) | Freshwater microbial communities from Lake Simoncouche, Canada to study carbon cycling - S_140212_EF_MetaG | ecosystem: Environmental > Aquatic > Freshwater > Lake | place: Lake...
ATGAAGCGGCCGAAGAGATCTACGAAGCGCTGTCGATCGGCTTTCTGAAAACATATCGACTGAAAGAAGCTTGGGATTGTTTGAATTTTTGGAGCGAATGGAAGCCCAAGGCGATCTTTCCGAAGTATTGGCGTGCCGATATCTGCCGTCGAATTGATAATCCAACCGCGGAAGAACAGCAATATCGAGAAATTCTCGCAATCGATCCCCGTCATCTCAATGCACGCAGTCGACTGGCTGAAGTCTTGAAAGATTCGAATCGGATTGAAGCCGCCGCGCGCGAATTTGAATTGGGACTGGTTCAAGCTCCGAATCGCCCCGATCTCTTGATTGGTGCTGCCGAATGCGAGCGACGATTGGGAAACGTCAACAAAGCGATCCCGTTACTGCAGCACGTGATGACGCTCAATCTTTCTACCGTCGAACGTGCCACGGCGCTGTCGCATCAGGGACAAATCGAAGCCGATGCTGGGCGATGGGCGGACGCGATTGGGAATCTTGAAAAAGCGGTCCAGCTGGATCTTGCCGAAGCGTCAATCTGGTTCGCGCTGTCTCAAGCCTACTCGTCCAGTGGTGAGCTGCAAAAATCGCAAGAGGCACTGGAACGATCGAAACAAGTTCGCTCACAGCGAGAACGAGTGGAAGAGATCGCCCGGGTTCTCGTTGACCGACCGGGCAATGCCGACTTGCGATACGAAGCAGGCAAGATTTTAATGGACATGGGAATGAAAGAGGATGGTGCTGCATGGCTGCAGACCGCTTTACAGATGCAGCCAACCCATCCGCAGGCCCGCGAGGCACTGGAAACCTATTTACACGATCGAGAAGTTGGGAGTAGCGGGCAATCGAAATGACCTATGATCATCCCAGATCAAGCCTTAATTCTGCTCTTTCACACCAAGAGGTCCCTCCGCGTTTTCACGCGAAGAGGCCGCCCCGCTCTATCATACGAAGAGGCCAAGGCAGGGAGAACCATTAATCAAAAAATAGGAAAATGCAATCCGCTGTTTGTGTTTTTGATCACCCCGCAGCTTGGCGATTCCGCAGAGAAGCTACTCAACCAGAATAAATTCAAACACATTTTTTTTGCCATCTTTATCAACGGCAGCGGTTAATTTGCTTTCCTCAGGCTTCGAGTATTTTGCGGGAATTTCGCTTTTGGGAACAAGATCCTTAGCGACTCCTCCCCCCGAAATTTGCATATTCTTCATATCATCGGGTTTGACGTTCTTGATATCGACTGTGGCTGAATTGCCAGCCATCTTCAAGATACCGACCTTTGCCAAGCCGACGGGAACTCCGGGTCGGCCACCCGTTGTCATGCGAAACTTTCCGTCATTATCCGTGAAACCGTTCGCCATTTGGCCTTTTTCGCTGATCATCGTCACGGTGGCACCCGAAAGGGGCTTCCCTTTGAAGAGTACGGTGCCGGTCACGGGAGCCAGCATTAACGTGTCTGAAGAACCGCAGCCACACAAGCTGGTGATCACGACCAGTGACAAAAACCTTGAAAAATGCACGCCTGAAATCTCCGCAAAATAACAATAAATCAGAATGGACAAACTCGTCCACCAAGTCTGAAAGTACCTGGTGGACGAGCGATTTCAAATGATCAAGCCCATGCCAAACAAAAACGATTAGAATTCGCCAACCGTATTACCATCAGCACGACCTCCGATGCGTTGATACGTGTTGTAATCAATGTTCTCGCTGATGAACCGGACCGAGCCATCGACCAGCAGGAACTGAGCACCACCCACATGCTGGGATCGGAAGCCCCATGAGTAGTTCCAGTTACACTGTGCCGTACAGGCAGGGTTGGTAATTCGCTTGGAATTAGGGCATGTGTTCATGTTGTTCAGCGGTGCCGATGTCGAAGCATGAGCATTCGCACCCTGGTTATAGTCCCAGAAGTGCCCGTTGTGGTCAGTACAATCCGAAAGGATTTCTCCCACGAAGATCGTGTTAGAAGTTCCATCGCTGACTTTCGCCATGTTGATCGATCCACCGAGGCGACCAAACATTCCCGATAGCTGACTGGCAGACAACGTGTTGCCATGGTCCGCAACCCCAATATTATCGTAGTTCACACCCTGAACCAGCCATGTATTGCAATTTCCGTCACAAGAGGGAGTTCGTTGTGACCCCAAGCTGCCGCCATAACTGCACTGACTTGGATCATCCAGCTTATTCGAGTTATCGCTGGGACAACGAGAAAATGGCAATACTGTCTGTTGGACCTGTTTGCCGTTTGGCAACAAGGACTGGTAGGCGTTATTGCGTCCGGCTGCGATGTCTGCAGCGGTCGGGCTGAAGTTCATCGCATTAAACAATGGTGCCTGATCGACGAAGGGAAGAATTCGAGGCTGCCAGCCGATACCCGATGGTACCGCCCAGTTCTGACCCGCAATCGGGAACATTTTGTAAGTGTCATGGTAGTTGTGCAGTCCTAAGCCGTATTGCTTCAGGTTATTCTTGCACTGAGTCCGACGGGCCGCCTCACGTGCCTGCTGCACGGCAGGGAGCAGAAGTGCGATCAAAACCGCGATGATCGCAATGACCACCAGCAATTCAATCAACGTAAATCCCCGCAATTTACCGCGATACCTTGTCATGCGCGATTCCTCCCGAAATGTGAAAAAAACCAAAAATTAGAGCCGAAATGGCCTGGAACTCAGCGAAATCAGACAAACACAAAAGTGTTGAAATCGGATTTAGTTCAGGGAAAGCAATAAGGAAATCGCAACGAAATTCGAATGAAATCGGAGTAACGGGTGAATAGAGTAATGTAGAGATACGTGTGATTTTGCCGACACTCAAATGTAACTGCAAGGATAAAATCGGAATTTGATGAGTTTTTGATGAAGAATCTTGATGCAGCCAGAAAATAGGAGATGCCATCGCACCCTGATTTTCGGGCAATCGCCATTTTCGAATCAAAATCCGCTGTCTATTTCGTGGTCCATTCTCTAAAAACAGCATTTGTCGATTGGTGAGAATGAGAAGCACCGCAGAAAATTCCCTGTTTACCCGCTGAGAAACATCGCCATGCCAAAATTGGGACTCTCATCAAGGTTGATACGGAAGCGGCAAATCCTGTTTTGCGTCGGTTTTTCGTTCCTGCTCGCTTTACTGGGATGTGATCGGACCGCGACTCGCCCGACGAACGACAGGACGAATCCGACGGTAACGAAGTCCGAACCCATGGCGCGGGCAACAGCATCCGCACCTCAAATCGTGTTCCAGGATCGGACAGCGGCTTCGCAACTCGCTTTCCTTTATAAAAACGACGAAGTCCACTCCGATTTTGCCATTCTTGAATCGTTAGGGGGAGGAGTCGCCCTATTTGACTTCGACGGAGACGGCCGGCTCGATCTCTTTTTTCCAGGGGGCGGGGCCTTTTCCCCTCAAAAAACTACGGGAAATCCTTCGGCATTGTTTCGAAATGTGGCGAACTGGGATTTCGTTAACGTCACTGAGTCCTCTGCAATCGGCCCCGCCCGTTTCTACAGCCATGGAGCTGCGATCGCTGACTTTGACAACGATGGATTTGAAGACGTGCTGTTAACGGGTTATGGTGGATTGATGCTCTATCAAAATCAGGGGGATGGCACATTTCAAAATATTGCGGACCAAGCCCAACTTGATGATTCACTTTGGAGCAGTAGTGCGGCCTGGGGTGATTTTAATCAGGATGGAACACTGGATCTGTTTGTGGCTCACTATGTGGATTGGTCATTCCAAAACCAGCCGATTTGTGTGGGGCCGCCAGGACATCCTCGGGAAGTCTGTCCTCCCCGGCAATTTCAGGGATTACCCGATACTCTCTTTTTCGGAAATGGTGACGGAACCTTTCGTAATGGAACCGCAGGTTCCGGAATGCAACCGGATGGCAAAGGCTTAGGTGTGATCGCCGCTGACCTTGATCTGGATGGGGATCTCGATCTGTACGTGACCAACGATACCGTTCCCAATTTTCTGTATCGCAATGATGGTCGGGGGCATTTTGAAGAGGTGGCACTGATGACCGGTACCGCACTCAGTGATATCGGCACCCCCGACGGCAGTATGGGGGTCGATGTGGGGGATTTCGATGGGGATGGCTTGCCAGATCTTTGGGTAGTAAACTACGAACGGGAAAATAATGCCCTGTATCGAAATCTGGGAAAAGGGCAGTTCCGTCATATCAGCCAATCGGCTGGAATTGCGGCCGTCGGTGCGATGTATGTCGGCTGGGGAACTCGTTTCATTGATGCCGATCTGGATGGAGATGAAGATCTGGTCGTCTCAAATGGTCATGTCATCCGCTTCCCATTGAATACCCCACGGCTGCAGCAACCACTGTTGCTCGAAAATCGGGAAGGAAAGCGATTTGTCAATATTTCCGGGCAGGCGGGCGACTACTTCCAGCGGGGGCATGCAGGACGAGGATTGGCAACAGGAGATCTGGATGGAGATGGGGATGAAGATGTGGTGATCTCAAACCTGAATGAGCCGGCGACGGTTCTCTCGAACGAATCCGCTTTCCAACACAATTGGCTGATTGTACGGGCCATCGGACGGAGGTCCTCACGCAGTCCGATTGGTGCGGTCGCAACCGCTCGTATGGGGTCCAAGAGCCTGGTACGCTTAATTCGGAGCGGTTCCAGTTATGCTTCGTCCAGTGATTCACGGATTTATTTTGGTTGCGGACCGGCAGTGCAAATCGACGAATTGACCATCAAGTGGATTTCAGGTTCCCAATCGATTGTGAAAAATGTGGCGTGCAATCAAGTCTTGACGGTCGTTGAGTAGTAAAGCAACAAACATGACTGACACCTCTTCGACGCGTCCCGCCGCAGAACCACCCCGCCGCAGAGGGCTTGGGAAGCCGTCGTTCCGGCGATGGGTGATGTTTTTCACACTCATCATGCTTGCCTGCTTCGTGACCTGGATGATCGGGATTTCATTCGGACCAGAAGGTCTCTATCGACAGGGAAGGGAAGCCCTGCTCGAAGGGGATCGCGTAAGAGTTTTGGAGATTGCCGAACAACTGTTAAAGACGGCAGGCTTCGAACCGCAAGGAAATCTCTTAAAAGGATTGATACTGGCTCGGGCGGGCAAGCGTGACGAGGCAATTGTCTGTCTGCAACGCGCGGCGATCAATCCCCAACTGACCGTAGAAGCCAACACGATCACCGCCCGCTGTTGTTATGAATCCGGTCGATATCTGCATGCGATTGATGCGGCATTGCACGCCCTTCACCAAGACCCCCATGCTCTGGATGCGCGTCGCTGGCTGGCATCCGCTTACTACGATCTGGGGGCCGTTTCTGAGGCGACAACCGAGATGGAGCACATTTCTGCACACGACCCGACAGACGCGCGTCCTGATCGGCTGCTTGGTTTAATCGCCAAAGACAGCGAGCTGTATTCGAAAGCCATCGGTCACTACCGCAAATCGCTTGAACGCGATCCTCGCCAATCCGGTGTGGAACAGGTACTGATTGAACTTGCGGAATCGCAGACCAAGGTCGATCAATTCGAGGAAGCACTGGCGACGCTGAAGAACGCTTCCCGGTCCGCAGCTACGCTGACCATTCAGGCACAGTGCAACACCAGCCTGGGCCGATTTGAATTGGCAGAAAGCCAATTAATCGACGCCATAGCGCTTGATCCGCAGTATTCCCCCGCCAAACTCGCCATGGGAAAACGAATGCTTGATCGAGGCGAGGCCGACAATGCCGCCCAAATTCTGGTTGTGGCTCGACAACTTGAGCCCTTCAATCGTGAAATTCAATTACAGCTGTCTCAGGCGTTTCGTGCGATGGGAAAAACGGAAGAAGCCGATGTCGCTCTGCAGCGAATGTTAGAAATTCAAGCCTGGGAACGGGAGTTCAGCGATCTGCATGATCAGGTCGCTGGTCATCCCGACGATGCGGAAATTCGTTACCGGACAGGAGAACTGGCCAACCGCCTGGGGAAATCCCAATTAGCCGCTCTTTGGTTTCGAGCCGCCTTGTCCATTGACCCCAGTCATACCCGGTCTCGTGAGGCGCTACAGCAATTCAGCCAAACCACGAAACCCTGAATCATACCCTGGAACTTTCGACTACGAGAAACCCGCCTCGTCCTGGGCGAACCTCCTGTTGCAAGCCCTGCGAACAAAGCCCCTGCACGCATCCGCCAAATTCTAGCGGGTTTCAGGGTAGATGATCACGTCAAATAAGGGATGATCGGCGGACCGATCACCCCCTATTTGCAAGCTTAAAACCGGACCGAAAGATTAGCGGCCGAGATTCACGTCGACGTTACTTTTCTTGCCGGTATTCGGATCGGCAACAGTCAGTTTCAGAGTCCCACCACTTTTGCGAGCGATGTCATTCAGGTCGTTTGGATGTAGCACGGGCTTCCCATTCGCCGCAACAATCAGAATTCCGGGGCGAAGACCAGCACGAGCGGCAGCGCTTCCCGCTTCCACCTCGGTCACCTTCACGGCGAAATCATCATCGTGAAATGCCAGCTCGGTAATCGCGCCTAACTTGCCGGGGGCAGCGGCCAGAGAACTATCCACTTCCACCGGTGCAGCGGGAGCGGTGGCCTTGGTTCCACCGAGTTTGACTTCGACATCGGCGTCTCGGCCAGTCCGAGAATCACGCACGGTGAGTTTGAAAACCGGGCCACTTTTTCTGAGCGCGCCTAACAATTGTTCCGGTCCGGTAATCGGCGCTCCATTCGCCGCCACGATAATATCCCCGACTTCCAATCCCGCCTTGGCACCGAGGCCTTCGGGATCGATCCGAGTAACCTTTAAAGCACTTCGTGACCCGAGTGTCACGGGTTCCGCGGAGAGGCCGAGTGACACTTTCGGGGGTTGATCGACCGGTACAGGCTTGACCGGTGATTCTACTTCCGTTTCAGCCACCGTGGTGGATGTCGGATCGATTTCAATTTGTGTTCCCCGGCCGGTGTTCACATCCACCACGATTAACGAGAATTTCTTCCCCTTGGCACCAAGGACTTCGAGTTGATCAGCATCGGTGATTTCGCCACGCTCGACACCGGCGATGATATCACCCACTTCCAGCCCCGCTTTTTGGGCAGGTCCACCACGCTCGACACTGGTGACACGAAGTCCCAATTGCTTTTGAGCCTTCACCAGTTCTGTTGTCATGCCGAGATTGGACTTCGCCGTGCGGGAAGCAGGAGCATCGGCGATGCTAGGAGCGAGATCTTCGTTGCGAGGTTCTACGGCTTTGTCCGCAGTGATTTCCACCCAGTCTGGAAACGTTCCTTCCCATCCCCCTTGCGTGCGGGGTGTCAGATAGGCCCGGATTTGTGCTCGCTCTTCGGGTACTGATTTATGGCTATCGGCTGCCACGACCCGACCAGCGGGGTCGGTTCTTTGTGAGACATGCACATAGATCGTTTCGCCCGGACCAGGAAAACGTAATTGTGAGTTTGCGGGAAGTGGCTTACGCCCTTCCGATCTCGCTACATCGATTTGTATCAGATAATCGATGCGTCCCTGTCTCGGGCTGCGAAAAACTTCCCGGACCACACCGTCCGCCACGAGGGGAGCATCGGATTTCGACAGCGTTTCTCGCTGCTGCGAGTAAGCTTCGGTCGATAAAAATCCGATCGAGAATCCAAATAACGAGAGCGAAATGAAGCCGACTTTTTGCCAAGAACCGAGCATATTACTTTCCAGTGCGATCGTACAAGAAAAATGAGATCCCAGAAATGAATTCATTTCTGACAAAAAAGAGAGAAGTCTCGCACCAACCGCGCTGCCGCGATTGGTGCGAGACCTATTATGGAATTACTGCTTCCTCATATTTTCCGCCGTTTGTTACAGCTCATTGTAGGGGAGAGAAAATAGTTCTTTTAAAGCGCCCAGATCGCCTGTTTGCAAGCCAAGGCGGAACCATTTGATCCGCTGTTCCGAAGTTCCATGGGTATAGCTTTCGGGAGAAGTAAAGCCTCGCGAATTCTTCTGCAAACGATCATCACCGATGGCGTTAGCCGATTTCATCGCCGCCGCGATATCGCCAGACTCGACAAACTTGAATTTCTGCTGACCATAATGAGCCCAGACCCCTGCGAGATAGTCGGCTTGCAGTTCGAGACGGACCGATGCATGGTTGGCCTCGGTCTTGGATTTTGTTTGCCGGACTTCATCAACAATACTGCTGTAGCCGAGCAAATTCTGGACATGGTGGCCAATTTCATGAGCGACCACGTAAGCCTGCGAGAACTCGGCGTCAGACCCCCCCATTTTTTGCTTCAGTTCTTCAAAGAAGGTTGGGTCGAGATAAACGGTTCGGTCTGCGGGGCAGTAGAATGGCCCGACTGCGGAGGGGGCATTGCCACATCCGGTGGCAACTTGCTCGGAAAAGAGAACCATTTTCGGTTGGACATATTTTTCGCCCGCTTTGCGGAACTGTTCGTCCCAGACTTCTTCCGTGTAATTCAGAACTGTCTTGAAAAACTCACCACTCTTCACTTCCTCGGCCGTCAATTCCCGTTTGACCTGTCCTCCACCCCGATTCCCGCCGTTCCCCGCACCATTTCCAATAAATTTTTGTGCCTGTTTGGGGTCAATGCCCATAAACGCAGCCACCAGCATGACCAGCACGACACCAATGCCCCCTGCTGCTACGGTCGCCGGAGCCATGTTTCGGCGATCTTCCAGATTTTCGCTCTTCTTGCCACCTTCCCAACGCATACTACGATTCCTCTGCTTTTGATGACGCTGACCGTCGAGGTTAAAAATGATCTCAAGCGATCCGAAACAACACCCATCGAATTCTCTGTGCCGCTGAGATGATGCCACATCATACGCTTGGACGACAAGAAAAAAAGTGACCACAGAGATTCCAACCGGGAAGAATTTCGATAAAAAATCGACTTGATCGATCAGGGGTTGAAAAAACAGATTCCGTCACACCGGCCGCCGCGTCCGTTTGAGAAAAAACGATTCTCGCTGTAGCGGGCTCTCGTTTTTACCCGCGAATCGATCTCCCCATCCCTTGTTTTCCGGTATTCTACTTTCAATTTTCTCTCGATAGCCTGCATTCCCGCAAGAACTCCCGATAGACTGGACGGGGATAATGAAGTTCATTGTGACATTTGGTTTTTTCGCAATTCGCATCGACGGAAAATTTCTGGAACAACCATTTCTCGTGATTTTTGTCTGTCGTGGGCGGAATGACGAGCTTCCGTTTCCCCCGATGATCTCGTGACTTCGACGAACCGATTCAAGGCCAAGCCGAAATGCTGATTGTTCAAGTTTGTGATTTTGGTAACGATGGTGATGCCGAATATCGCATGCATGCACCGCTCCGCCAACTTGGCAAAATTCCTGGTCTAATGACCATCGATTGCCATTTCTCGCATCGCAGTCTGCCCCAGCTTGCGGAAATTGCCGATGTGCTGATCTTGCAATTTGTGCATGACTGGGGACTGTTATCACTCTGCCAGCGTCGACGTGAAGCCGGCAAGATCACCATTTTTGAAGCCAACGACGATTTCTTTGATCTGCAGCCTTGGAGCCCGATTGCAGAAGCTTGGCTAGATCGATCGGTGCAGGCGCTGTACCTGAAATGGCTTACCACCGCCAATGGCGTGCAAACCAGTACGAATGCCTTGGCTGATCGCTGGCGGCAGTCGGGAGCCCGCAATGTGGCCGTCTTTCGCAATCATCTCGTCGATCTCGATCCACTTCCCGCAATTCCTGATCGTCCACTCACAATTGGCTGGGGAGGTTCACCGGGGCATTTTGCGGACTGGTATCAACTGGCACCGTTACTGACGAACTGGCTGGCCGCCCATCCCCATGTGCATCTTTCGGTGATGACTCACGAACTGGCTTACCCGTTTATCACACTAGAACCTCATCGATATCACTTCACCCGCTTCGGGTCTCTTGAGGATTACGTCCGGTTCTTACGCTCGCTCGACATTGGCTTGGCACCACTGCTTTTCACTGGCTACAACTGCGGCCGTTCGGACGTGAAATTTCTCGAATATGCCAGTCAGGGAGTTGCGGGGATCTATGCCGATCTGCCCCCGTATCGGTCCAGCGTCAAACATGGCGAGACCGGTTTACTATGCAATGGCGCTCCCGGTATAATTGCCGCACTGGATCGTCTGGCCCATGAGACGGAACTACGTCACCAGATTCGTCAGCACGCGCATGCTTATGTGGCAGAGAATCGTCGTCTGCACGAGAACGTGTTGGAACGTGTCCGCTGGTATCAGAGTCTGCTGCCGCATCCTGTCATCGAAAATGTGCCGCTCCCTCTCTCCGTTCAGCAGGCGATCTCATCACAAGAGGGGAACTACATTTCGCTGCGCCCCGGTGAACCGGAACGACTCTTACTCGCCTCGATGTCACCATCGACTGCTGCCGAAGCCCTTCGACAACTGAGTCCGCTGACGCAGCAAACTCCTGATTACATTGCGGCCCTTGCGCGCCAGGGGCAATTACTGAATGACACTCGCGAACATCTCCGAGCGCACCAGGTGCTTGAACAGGCCCGCTTGCTGGCTCCAAAATGCCCGCGCGTGCTGAGCGAACTGGGGCGCTCCTGGTTTTGCCTCAACAAGCCCCTGCAGGCTCGGCAATTATTAGAAGCAGCAATCCAGGCAGACGAGAATTACCTTCCCGCTTGGCAATACCTGCTGCGACTGATCCGTCTCAATGGCATGACCGATGGCGCCGAGTGGGCCAATCGAGCCGAAACGCAATTTCCGCATTGCTATTCGCTGGCGATCCTGGCGGCTCAAATCCATCCGCTCCCCGAATCACTGCGGGCGTTGTCTCGCAT
>Ga0114978_10004850_pt1 | contig 10807 bp, 8 predicted proteins | sample S_140212_EF_Meta_FD_87027 | JGI IMG/M metagenome (GOLD analysis project Ga0114978, IMG submission 87027) | Freshwater microbial communities from Lake Simoncouche, Canada to study carbon cycling - S_140212_EF_MetaG | ecosystem: Environmental > Aquatic > Freshwater > Lake | place: Lake...
CCGGTAGGACGCTGGGATTGGGGTCCGTGGTTTTGGCCCGTGTTCCCATCGGCTTACTCGTTACCATCAGGTTATGTGGGAGATGCAACAACGGTTCCGGAATCTTTCATGGATACGCCTGTTGTTAATGGCACGGCTTATCCTACGACAACCGTAGAGCCAAAGGCTTATCGTTTCCGTATTTTAAATGCTGCTAATGACCGTTTTCTTAATTTAGGGCTGTATATTGCAGACTCGGCTGTTTCAACTATTAAAGTAGATTTAGGTGGTACAGGATATACGGGAACACCAACGGTTACAATTACGGACGCCACGGGTACCGGGGCAACCGCAACAGCCTCAGTACTCAGTGGTGTCATTACGGCACTTACTGTCACCAGTGCCGGTACCGGATATTCAGCAACACCAACGGTTACAATTACGGACGCCACGGGCACCGGGGCAACCGCAACAGCTACTGTGGCGGTAAATACTGAAGTGCAGATGGTGCCATTTGATACCACACAGGCAGCTATCACCCCCTTTCCAGATGCAAACTCAGTGAATCCTGGCTTACAAGGCACTGGTTGGGGAACGCCTGATTCAACATTACATCAAAGCGGCGTGCCGAATCCAACCAAGCTAGGGCCAGACATTATTCAGATCGGTAGTGAAGGAGGCTTTTTGCCTCATGCGGTGTCGATTCCTTCAACGCCAATCAATTATGAGTATAACAAGCGCAGTGTCACCGTACTTAACGTGTTAGAGCACGGTGTATGGATGGGACCTGCAGAACGCGTCGATACCGTGATTGATTTCTCGCAATATGCTGGTAAAACACTGATTTTATACAATGATGCTCCAGCGCCTTTGCCGGCTGGTGATCCGCGTATTGATTATTTCACAGGTAGCCCAGACCAATCAGGTGCAGGTGGTGCGGCACCGACTTTAGCAGGTTTTGGTCCTAACACGCGCACGATTATGCAGATTAAGGTCAACGGCAGCGGTGCTGGTACACCTTTTGATGTAGCTCAATTGGAAGCGGCCATACCTAAAGCTTATGCTGTTGAACAGGCGCCACCTGTTATACCTGAAGCAGCATATAACGATGCTTTTGGTACTCATGATGCGGATAATTTGTTCAAGATATCCACGGGTTCCCTTGCCCAACCGACTATGGATTTCACTCCAACCGGCACAAGTCCGATGACTTTGAAATCAATTAAATTGGTGGGCGGTGGTACCGGTTATATTAAAGCACCATCAGTCACTATTAGTGGTGGCGGCGGAACAGGTGCTGAGGCTATTGCTACAATAAATGCTGTTACACGTATGGTGACTTCTATACAGTTGACTAAAGTTGGAACTGGCTATACATCTTTACCTACTATCCAATTTACGCCAGTGCAAGGGGGAGTTGGTGCCACAGCTAGTGTTGTTTCCAATACTACTAAAACCTTGCCTGTGCAAAATAAAGGCATACAGGAGTTATTTGATCCGGTTTATGGTCGTATGAATGCAACTTTTAGCGTTGAATTACCTTATACCACCGCCCTTACTCAGACGACGATACCTTTGGCATATATAGACCCTGTAACCGAGGTGATAGCTGATGGCGAAACTCAAATTTGGAAGATTACCCATAATGGTGTGGATAGTCATCCTGTCCATTTTCATTTGGTCAATGTACAGGTAATCAACCGCGTAGGTTGGGATGGCACCATTAAACCACCCTATGAAAACGAGTTCGGTTGGAAGGAAACTTTGCGCATGAATCCGCTAGAAGATGTATATGTTGCAGCTACGGCCAAAAAGCCGATAACCAATGGATTTGGATTGCCACAAAGTGTACGTTTAAGAGATCCATCGCAGCCACTAGGCAGTCCTTTGGGTTTTACTCAGATTGATCCAGTCACTGGTGTACCAGCTTCTATCAGTAATGCAGTGGATAATTACAACAATGAATACGTTTGGCATTGTCATATTCTCGGTCATGAAGAAAATGACTTTATGCGCCCAGTTGTATTCCAACCCGGTGGTGCCAGTCAAGTAGGCGCGGTGAGAACCGAGTTGCCATTGCCTGCACCAGTTGCACCAACGCTTACATCCGTCAGTACTACGGGTGTAGTTAATTGGGTTGATAATTCAGATAAGGAATTTCGATTTGACATCGCGCGTGCTCCAGTTACCACAACTGTAAGAAAAGGAGTTACCACCACGACTGTGGGCGCCTTTGCCACTATTGGAACTGCTCTGGCAAACGCGGGTATGGCAAATTGGTCTACACCAGGTAGTTTTACTGATAAAAGCGCTATATCGGGTACTACTTATGAATACAAAGTGGCGGCAGTGGGTGCTGCAGCAACAGGTAGTTCGATTATTAATACCACGGCGTCATCTTATTCAAGCACTATCAGGGCTACGGTTACGGCTTTGCCTATAGCACCGACCGGTTTAACGGCAGTGCCAAGTACAACCGCAAAAGCGATCGTATTGACTTGGATTGATTCACCTAATGAAACTAGTTATCAGGTGCTGAGGAATGGTGTGGTAATTGCAGCATCGTTGCCAGCAAATACTACAAGCTATACCGATACGGCTACAACATCGAATGTGTTGGTTGCTAATACAACATATAGCTATACGGTAACAGCGGTAAATAACGTGGGTACAGCACCGACCAATATCACAGTAACTACGCCAAGTGTTCCAGCCGCACCAGTTGTAACTCTCGGTGCAATGACTGCTACTACTGTTTCTTTCACTACCCCTGCTAGCACAGGCGTGACTTATGCAGTGACGGGAGGAAGAGCACCGACAGTTGCAATATCAGCAGGTATTGCAAGGGTGACAGATAGTGCCTTGACAGGTGGGACTACTTACAATTATTCAGTAACAGCAACTAATGTCTGGGGTCCTTCTATTGTTAGCTCTGTTACAGCGACAACGCAGGTTGCAATACCTTCGACGCCTGCTGCACCGACAGTAGCCAGCATAACTGATACCTCATTGACGTTAAATTGGGCAGTAGTGACAGGAGCGACAAGTTATACGGTGCAGAGGGCTACCAATACTAACTTTACACAGGGTTTGGTGACTGCGACTGGTGTGCTAACCAATAGTTTGGCTGTAACCGGTTTAACGGGAAACACAAGCTATTATTTCCGGGTAAGTGCTGTTAATGGCACTGGGGCGAGTGCAAACTCGGGAAGTAAAACTCAGTTGACGATGCCGACTGTGCTTACTGTGATTGCTGCAGCTACTAACAGCACGGCTGGTGGAGCTATTACTGCTGGTTTGACATGGACTAACCCTGCGGGGGGAGCTGCAAGTTATCAAGTTCGTTGGTCAAATGCTAGCGCCATGACTACGCCAACTACTGTGAACAATGCGACATCAAACACGCAAATAACAGTTGCCGGCGCCGCTAGGACGGTTTACATGCAAGTACAGTCGGTCAATGCAACGGGTACTAGCACTTGGTCGCCTGTGACGCCGGTAGCGGTTAGCGCGAGGTAAGTGGTTTAGGTTAGGTTGCAGCTTTTTTATGATAACGCTTAAAACAAGCTGTGCATGTCGATAAAAAACTACCTCATCATTCTTGACGTCTGGTGAGGTAGTTAATTGCCTGATCTAGCTTTACAAACCGATAAAAATTAACCAAATCAAAACAGGATTTAAACCATGAAAAAAATAATACAACAACTGATCGGTAGCCTATTTTTGTTGCTGGTCATCACCCCTGTATATGCTCTGCCGATGGTACTCCCACCTCTTGATAGTAGTACCACTGAAACCGGTACATTTACTGTAGGTAGTGAAAATAGATTAACGTTAACAGGCAGTCCTATTAGCGTTACAACGTCATTGCCTGTTAAAGGGAGTGACGTTGTCAATGGGCGTGCCAGATTTAAAAGTGGAATGGTGCAATATGCAGGCTCTGAAACTTTTGATGGCAATATTGCCAATATGTCATTGGGTAAAAATATCAGCAACGGGCAAGTAGTTTATCGTTTGACAGGTTTGGTATATGGCAAATTAACCACTTCAATGGGTGAAACTGATGCGAATGGTAATTTGTCAGTAATCACTAAACCTGCCGTGGAGGGAACATTATTATCAGATACCCAGGTAGAGTCTAGTCATTTATTACTTACACCTCGGTCTAATATCAACAATATTAATCCCCCTCATACGGACGTTCAAGTGCCTAAACGCCTCGTTCATTAGTAATAAGGTTTAATAAAAATTAGTTAATAAAACCTATTTAATCCCTGCCTCTTTTTTAGTGGAGCAAGACTAATTGATGCAGGGGTTTTATAGAAACGTAAATTAGGTTCAATAGACAGGTAAGAGTTGAAGCCTAGTTATTTTATGAGTTGCTTGGGAGGCAGTATGTATTATAAAAAAATATCAGTAAGTTTTATTTTAGGTTGTTTGTTAGTTACTCAACAGGTGGTTGCTGAAGAACAGCCAAAGGTGCTGGGTGGATTCGAATCGGAGAATGATGTTGAAAGTTATGCGATAGGTGCATCAGTAGGGAGAAACTTTAAAAAAGATGGTTTTGTTGTTAATTATAAAGCGTTTACGCAGGGTTTAGATGATGGTAGTTCTGCCGCCAAATTAAAAGTGACGGAAAAAGAATTTAAAGGGGTCTTAGCAGATGTTCAAGCGAAAATGCGTCTCAAAATGGCAGCAAACCATAAAGATAGAAGTATGCAAAATAGGAAGAAGGAAGAAGATTTTCTAAAGGAGAATGCTAAAAAAAAGGATGTAGTGATTTTACCTAGTGGCGTTCAATATAAAGTACTTAAAAAAGGCGAAGGTTTAAAGCCTAAGGAGTCTGATATTGTTGAAGTTAATTATCGAGGTACATTGCTGGATGGTACTGAATTTGATGCCAGCTTGCCAGAAAAACCAGCTCATTTAAAGTTGGTTCAATTAATTGCTGGATGGAAAGAAGCAATGAGATTGATGCCGTCTGGCTCTAAATGGAAATTATTTATCCCTGCCAAGTCTGCTTATGGGGAAAGAGGGGTTGGAACGGATATTGGTCCTAATGAAATGTTGATATTTGAAGTGGAATTATTGGGCGATAAAAAAATAAGTTAAAGTCAAATTCATCCAAAACAAGCCTTCTTTTATTCTAAATATTTCGCAGTGACTGGTTCAAATTACAAGGAAACAAGGATTTATTGATGTTAAGAAATTATGCCCCGTTATCTAAATATACGCCGAGTCGCATTATAGTCATTTTAACTTTATTGGCTTGTTTACCTTGTAATGTAATTGCAGAGAATTTATCTGAAACAGATTTGCTAGTTGCACAAGGCCGTCGTCTTTATGAGGAGGGAATTAATGATTCAGGTAAGGCGTCAAATGGTTCGCCAGCAGATACTAGTAAAGCTACTCAGACGGCTTGTGTTAGGTGTCATCGTCGGAGTGGTATGGGAACCGTGGAAGGCGATATTTTAATAGCGCCAGTAACGGGTAATTATTTGTTTAATCCAGATAAGTTTCAAGTTGCCACTATGGATCCACGTAGCGGCAAGAAATTTAATCAAGCCCATCGTGCCTATACTGAAGAGAGCTTGTCGAAAACACTTGCAACGGGCATTAATAATGAAGGACGACCCTTGCTTGCGCTTATGCCGCACTATCATTTTGAGAAAAACGATATGGCAGCGCTTACTGCTTATTTAAAACAGCTCTCAACTGTCTGGTCACCGGGTGTGGATGCAGAGACCATTCATTTGGCAACTGTTATAACACCAGAAGTAGAACCGATTCGTCGGCAAGCATTTTTGGATACCTTGCAGATGTCGATTAAACAAAAAAATGGTAATACATCAACTATTAGCAATAAAAAAGGCCGTCGTCACATGACGACAGCGGCGGAAATGGTGTTAGGCACTGAGCGTAAATGGGATTTACAAGTATGGGAATTACAGGGTGAGCCAGAAACTTGGGGAGGGCAATTAGATGAAAAATACAAAGCTCAGCCGGTATTTGCTTTGTTATCAGGGGTCTCTAATACTACCTGGGCACCCGTTCACAATTTTTGTGAGAATAATCATGTCCCTTGTTGGTTTCCCAGTGTGACTTTACCGGAAAGGAGTGAAGATTTTTATACGTTATATTTTTCAAGAGGGGTTATTTTAGAGGCGCAAGTCGTTGCAAAGTGGCTAATTGAAAATGACAAGCCTAAGCGAGTCATACAAATTATACGTAATGAACCAGTATCCATAGAGGCTGCTAAAGAAGTAGATACCTTATTAGCTAAAGCAGGTGTAGCTGTGGAAACGCGTATGGTTAAGGAAGGTGAAGTAACGTCATCTCAGTTAACCGGTAATGTGAATGCTGAAGATGTTGTCATAGCTTGGCTAAGAAATGATGACCTTAAGGAAATACCAGAACTGGCCGTTAAGGCTATCTATTATTCTGCTGAATTAACTGGCGGGCAAGAAATTAAAAACGCTTTTGCTAAGAATGCACATTGGATTTATCCCTATGAATTACCTGAAAAGCGGCAATCAAATTTAACTAATTTTCATGCCTGGCAAGCAATGAAAAAAATGCCAATCATTGATGAACCTTTGCAAGCAGAAGTCTTTTTCGCAGTGGAGTTTTTAACAGAAACCTTGTCTGAAATGCTTGACAATATCTATCGGGATTACCTCATAGAAAGAGCTGAAGGCATGTTAAGTCGCAGTGAAGCCATAAAATCAGAACAACAAATTCGAGAACGACAAATGAGAGGCATAACCGGTGCTTCAATACGACAAGAGAGTACCAGTATCTATCCACATCTTGGCTTAGGTATAGAGCAACACTTTGCTTCTAAAGGGGCTTATATAGTCCATTACGATAAAGATAGAAAATTGTCCAATGAATCTGAATGGATAGTCCCTTAATGCGAGTTTGCTTAGCTTTGCTAGCGGGGATTGTGAGACTGCTTTGAGAAAATAAAAACAGGTTTGCACTTTAACAAGGCTTCAGAAGTTCTAGGTTGATATGGTGTTATCAACACTAGCTATGAAAATTAGAGTATTGGGATTGCCCCTCTCTCTAAAAGAAGGTTGTATTGAAACTACAACCAATTTTTAATGTTTTAACTTAAGGAATAAAAATGAAACAACAAAAAACGAGTTGTCATAAATTCGACTGGAAGGGTACGTCTTGCAAAAAGGTGAAAACAGAACAATCAATGTTGAATCTGTTTAGTCGAAGTGCTACAAAATTAATAGCTATGGTAACTCTGTTTACGATAACGCTGATAAATCCTGTATACGCGGGTTCAGTAATTTCCCAATCACCACTGGGTGGAAGTGTTAGCAACTCATTTGTGACGATAGACCCTAATGGTTCAGATGCCGATACTTGGGTTTATGATGACTTTATAGCCGCGCAAGACGGTGTTATTTCTAATATTACTTGGGAAGGTCAATTAAATTCTAATGTTGCAGGATTTACTATCCAAATTCTGAATCAACAACCAACTACACCAGATACTATTGCAAGCAGTACGGTTGTTAAAACTATTAATGTACCTGACAGCTCTAGTCAAGTGCTTAATGCTAATGGCTACTACGATTATCATATAGATTTGCTGACACCATTTAATCTGGTAGCAGGCACTCATTACTGGATTACAATTTATGCGAATGGAACTATTCCATGGGGTTGGTCTGATGGTTCTGGTGGTGATAATAAGTCGATTTCTTTTAACAGAGGTCAGGCTAAGTGGTTACCTAATCCGGGCGATCGAGCTTTCTCGCTTAATCATTCAACGGTCACCGCAAACTTAAGTCAAGGTGAGGTTGGGTTAGTCTATAGCAGTACTTTGACTAATGTTAATGCGGCAAATAGTGTGGCTGTTTCGGGATCAGTACCGCTAGGATTGACTGTCGACTTAGCAACAGGTCAGCTTACTGGTACACCCACAGTCGCAGGTTCATATACTTTTACGGTAGTTGGTAATACGGTCGATGATGTTTTTAATATTGTGATTGGTAGCCCGGTATTAGTATCAACCACTTCGCTTGTTAATGGCACTGTAAGTGTTAATTACTCTGCAGTTGTGGCGGGCACAGGTGGTGTATTACCTTATGGATGGTCTGTAACAGGTACTTTACCGGCAGGAATAACGTTTAATCCGACAACTTCAATGTTAACGGGTTTACCTAAGCCGGGTTCAGTAGGTGTATACAGCTTGAATTTTACTGTTAGTGATGCATTGCATGCAACAGGCCAGAAAATACTGACTTTGAGTATTGTTGCTGCGCCCATCGTAAAGCCACCTGTAGTGAAACCACCTGTAGTGAAACCACCTGTAGTGAAACCACCTGTAGTGAAACCACCTGTAGTGAAACCACCTGTAGTGAAACAATTGGAGAAAGAAAAAGAAAGAAAAAAATCATAGTGGTATTTATGGGAAGTAGTTTAATGCCACTTAAGTAAGTTGTTTGAATCAGTAGGTCATCGCTAAGCCGATGACCTATCGCCTTTTGATTATGGAAAGCGTTAGATCAGTGTATTAAATATTAAGGAAAGAATTAATATGCCTATTAAAAAAACAGTGAAAACCTTACACCTACTCGGTTTAGCTATTTCGACATCTTTGGTTTGTCTCTCCCCAGTTCAGGCAGAGACAAGTCCTATCCTAGGTAGACAGGGTTTGAATTGAATTGGCTTGTGGTTATTGACTAACAGAGTTCTCTTAATGAAGATGTTTCGAGGTTAATAATAAGTAGCTAATGGTAGGAAGGGTAATGAAAAAAATAATTAAATTGCTAGCTAGGTATCGAGAACTGATATGTATTATTTTATTTCTAGTCTTTGTTACGCCTAAAGTTTTGTTAGCAGGGGAGTTGAACGATTCTGCTCTGAAAATTGAAGCATCTGAAGTTGATCGAGATAGTGTGAGCTATGTAATACCAGATGTTGCAGTTATTCGTCAGGATGGAAAAAAACTATCTTTTAGTGAAGAATTAAATGATGGTCGCCCGGTACTGTTAAATTTTGTATTTGTATCTTGTTCGGCCATTTGCCCCATGTTAAGTCATGTTTTTTCTAAGGTACAAGCTAAATTAGCTAAAGATGGTCAGAAGGTTCATTTAATATCGATTTCGATTGATCCGGAAAGTGATACGCCAGAAAAATTAACGACCTATGCTAAAAAGTTTGGGGCGAGTTCTGCTTGGGATTATTATAGTGGCACAAGAGAGATCAGTATTGCTATCCAAAAAGCATTTAATGTGTTCAAAGGGGATAAGATGAATCATGGTTCTGTTGTTTTCATCCGAGCAAAGCCAGGTAAATCTTGGCTACGATTAGAGGGTATTATGTCACCAGATTTAATACTAAGTGAGTATCGTAAGATGATTGAGTAATATAAAGCGCTATCTATTAAGATGTGTTGGACGTTTTTTACCTTGCCAACCTCGTCCAGTCAGCAAGGTAAATAGTTATTAGTTGGGATGAGATTGACTATTAAGGCACCAACTTCTCAACTGAATCAGAGAAATTATACAAGCCCATTTTATTGGCTTCTGGGCTAATGGCCGCCGCTTTAAAGACATATTTAGTTTCGCTTTTTAGGTGCGTTAACGTGCCTTTAGCGCCAGAAAATAACTTGTCATACCATTCAGTATTATCGGTAGGCGCCGGCAACGTGGAGTAAAGCACAATATAACCGGAGGCTTTAGCGATAGGGCTCATCTCAACACTCATTTCTCCTGGATTTTGACCGTAGTGCACCATTAAACTAGGTGCTGCCAAAATGCCTACCGGCTCGGGTATTTTGGAGATGGGATAACCTGAGCTCTCCAATTTAACCATATCGTTTTCGGCAATCAAATTGACATAATTGCCGAGTGTAAAAAGTAAAGTTTCCAGCCTTCGGCGACAAGCATTTTTATAAGCCGTATCTTCTTTGCTCCCGTCTTTGGTTCTTGCCAAAGCGTCAGAATAAGCGTCAGTAGCTTCTTGAATAGACGCTATAGTGGGCTGAGGATCCGTAAAGTTGGGATTACCGGTCATTTTATTAACAATATTCTGAGCCGCACTGGCTAACTCACTGTCTCTTACTCTGCTAAAACTGATGTTTGCTTTTTGCGATTTCATAAATGCCTCTGCTTTGCCCGTTAAACGAACAGTGATAGGGGTTAACGACGTTGTCACGATTTTGAGTATAGTTGAATTAATCAACTAGTCTGTCTAGCCGCTAATGACAAACTGTATCTAACACGTCACTCGCAGTTGACTATTATTTCAGCCAATATTAGCTTGTTATGAGACTGGATGGGGATGACAACAGAGCAATGCATGCCAACAATAGCGTAAAGACAACCTACATTGGAGCAAAGTCAGACAACAATGGGCTATATCATGTCTACATTGGTGTTGGTGCAGGGCAACATTGAGCTATTGTAGGTTGACAATGACCTCCGCAACCCTTTTTAGAAGCATTGTTGTCTGCATCTAGAGCATTGTTGTTTGCATCTAGAGCATTGTTGTCTGTATCTGGAGCATTGTTGTCTGCATCTAGAGTATTGCTGTCTGACACAACAGCATTGCAGGCCTTCATTGCTTTAATGTTGTATGCTTATGGCTTGATGTAGGTCAACAATAGACTATTGTTGTCCTTATTTAATAGAATTAACCTTAACAAGGTAACACAAGTTGTTGTTATAGCAGTAATGATAACCAACAATGTAACCTTAGGTTGTGGTATGTTGTAATACAACACTTAACCGGGCTATTTCAGATTGCGCATCAGCCAGTTTGACAGTCAGTTGGTCTATTTTCTCGTTTGCCTTTTCCAGGC
>Ga0114978_10004851_pt1 | contig 10805 bp, 5 predicted proteins | sample S_140212_EF_Meta_FD_87027 | JGI IMG/M metagenome (GOLD analysis project Ga0114978, IMG submission 87027) | Freshwater microbial communities from Lake Simoncouche, Canada to study carbon cycling - S_140212_EF_MetaG | ecosystem: Environmental > Aquatic > Freshwater > Lake | place: Lake...
ACGATGGTCTCGAGGTCCTCGGCGAGCGTGTCGTTGATCGGGGTGACGGCGACATCGACGATGTTATTGCCGCCGCCTCCTGTGAAGGTAACGGTGCCGCCAAGCGCGGTATAATCGGTGCCGGCAGTAGCGGTGCCGCCGACGGTGTAGTTGACGGTGACAGCGGCGGCGGAACTGCCGCGCAGGGTGAAGCGGAACTTACCGGCCGTGGCGGGCTCTCGCGCGCTCGTGAGCGGGATGACCTCGACGTAGGGGAGGTCGCCGGCGTCAACGATCGTCACACTGCCAGAGCTGATCGGACCGAGCCGGTAGCCGGCACCGCCGGCGGCGAGTTGCACGAGCACGTTTTCAGTAGGCTCGCCGAGAGAATCGAAGCGCGGCGTGATGACGAGACTGGCGCGGGCTTCGCCGGCGGGCAGCGTGACTGAGCCCGGGAGCGCCTCGTAATCGACGCCATGGAGGGCGGTGCCGGCGAGCGCGTAGTAAACGGTGAGCGCCGCGGAGATGTCGCCACTGCGCGTGACGACGAAGACGGCCGGATCGGGCACGGCGCCGGGGAGGGCGAGATTGACCTCGGTGGCGGCAGCGTCGGCGACCTCCAAGGAGACGACCTGCTGATCGTCGTCGACAATGGTGAGCGTGGCGATGCTGGCGGCGGGATCGACGATGTAGGCGGCGTTTGTAGCGAACGTAACGATGACCGTTTCAAAATCTTCGGCGACGGTGTCGTTGATCGGCGTGAGTGCGACGGTGGCGGTGGTGGCACCGGCGGGAATGGTCACGGTGGCGGGGAGCGCGGCGTAGTCGGTGCCGCTCGTGGCGGTGCCAGCGTAGTTGAGTGAGACCGTAAGGGCGGCGGTCACGGGGCCCGTGCGCGCGATGGTGAAATTGGCACTGCGCGCAGGGTTTTCCTGGGCGGCGAGCGTGTCGGCGGTGAGCGAGACTTTGGGGAGCGCGGTGTCGTCGTCGTCGATGGTGACGGTGGCAGTCGGCGAGCCGGCGATAGCATAGGCAGAGTCGAGACCGAGCTGGAGCGTGACCGTCTCCGGGCCCTCGCTCACGGTGTCGTTCACCGGGGTGACGAGGAGTTCGAGCGAGGCGGCGCCGGCGGGGATGGTGACGGTATTGTAGGGCGAGCCGGCGGTGAGCGCGGGCGTGAACGTGTAGTCGGTCGTGAGAATGGCGGTGCCGGTAGGAGGCACGAGGGCGACGATGAGCGCCTCCACATCGGAGCCGGTGCGCGTGAGCGTGAATTTACCGGCGACGGTGCCGGCCTCGGCGGCGCGCGGCGTGGTGGCGACGAGCGATACGGTGGGCACCAGATCGGCCGCGAAGTTGGCACCGGAGAAATTCGGGCCGACGAGGACGCTGTTGTTGAAGAGATCGTTGAACGTGTAGCCGAAAAGGAGCGGCGAGACGGTGTAGGTGCCGGCGGAAAGATTCGGAACGGTGTAGTAACCGTCGCTATCGGTGACGACGCCGTTGCCCGTACCGGTGGAAAGGCCGACGCCGGCGAGGCCCTGACCGGCGAGGGTGATGCGACCGGAGATCGCGTAGCGGGAATTACCGTTGCCGACGGTGACGAGGAGGAAACGCGTGGCGACGGCGCCCTTCATATCGGAGACGGTGCAGGTGACGACATACTGGCCGGCAGTAGCGAAGCTGCGGGTGAAAGCGGGGGCGTTGGGGCCGACGACGGCAGTGGCGGCGGCCGAGTTGTCGGAGGAGCGCCAGTGGTAGGCGAGCGCATCCGCGTCGGGATCGGTGGCGGTGGCGGTGAAGGTGACTTGCGCGCCGGCGGGGACGTTGAGCGCGCTCGCGGCGAGCGCGAGGGTAGGCGCGCGATTGCCCGGGAACGGGCCGAAGTTCACCCGCACATCGGCGCTGCGTTCGCCGGAGGCGTCGGTGGCGACGGCGAGCGTGGTGAGGTAAATCTCGGACTCGGAATCGACGAACGTCTGGCCGACGACGAGCGGCGCATCAGAGCGGCCGGCAGCAGAGGATGGCGTGGTGTCAATGAGGTGGAGGTTGTCGCCGCTGTTTTGCGGCCAACGCCAACCGAGGAGGACGCCGTTGGCGGCCCACTTATTTTCCGCATCGATCAACGCGCGGAGTTCGGCCCAGTAGGTGCGCTGGGCGTCTTTTGTGAGTTTCAGCGCGTAGCGTTTCGTGGGGTCGAGTTGCGCTTGGTCGAAGGCGTGGAGGCGGTAGGTGCCGCTGGCAGTGATCGTCTGCACAAAATCGTTCGGGAGCCAACGCACCTGGTTTTTCGCCTGCACGTTGAGGTGGTTGCGGGGGAAGTTCGAGCCGGAGGAGCCCATGATGTCGAAGATGTCGCCGTATTCGAGATTCGAACCGGGGCCGATGGCGCTGGCACCGCTGGTGTCCCAGAAATTGGCGTGCGCGAGACCGAAGCAGTGGCCGAGCTCGTGGGCGACCGTGCCGGGTGAGTCGTTATACATCCAGACAGAGGTGCTACCGCCCCAACCGCCGACACCGGCGCTGCGCGGCCCGCCGGTGAGACGGACGACGACGGCATCGTAATCGCCACTGTCGTACCCGAGCTTGCGGGCCTCCTCGCGCGCGTGGGTGTGCTCGAGGCCGAGGGCGTCAAACTCCTTGCTGAAGCCCTCGGTGGAATCCTTCTGCACATACCACGCTTCGTTGTGCGGGAGCTTGATCGGCGGCGTGACCGTAGCGTGTGCGGTGAGACGGCCGTAGGAGGCCTTGTAAAAAAATTCGGAGACGTCGCGCATGACCTCGTAACACTTGGCCTCGGAGACGGGGATCGTATTTTGGTCGGCAAACGTGAGCGGGAGGTAGAGCACGCGCAGCTCGCCAAGCGACGTGGAGGGCGATGCGGGGAGCGCGCCAATGAAGCGCTGCGTACCGCCGGTGACGCCCTCGCCCTGCACTTCGAGGCGAGCGACCTGTTCTTCAAACAACGAGACGTGACTCCCGTCGCAGAGGTAAATGATCTCGCCGTGCGCCTCGACGGCGACGACCTCTTCCGCGATCGCCTCGGTAGGCGGCGTGGCGAGCGTGGTCTTGCCTGAAACAGGACAAATCTCGACGGCGGGTTTACCGGACAAAGGAATCTCGCCGACCTCGAGCCGACGCAGCGGACTCTCGTGGACGGCGAGCACGCGATCGAGCGCGACACCGTTGAGCGAAGCGTTGGGCAGCCAGCGCATGGACTCGGCGCGGCGGCCGTAAACGTGGGCTTCGTAGGTGGTGCCGTCCTGAAACTCCGAATACCGCATCACCGGAGGCTGCACCGGAGCCGCCGGATCGAGCGGGGCAGACTGGTAGATGCGCAATTGGGCGCGGCCCTCAACACGCGCTTCGAGTTGCGCAACGACCTCGGCGGGCAATTGCTGGCGCACCACCATCGGCACGGCCTGGCGCAAGGCTTCACGCGGATGGGTAATGATGAGGGCCTTGAACTCGGCCCGGCGAGCCGCCGCGAGTTGGACGCCCTCGGCCACGAGCCCGGCGCGCGCCGCCGGAGTCGCCGCGAGGTAACGCTGAGCCCACGACTGAAATTGACCGATCGACGAGCCGAGTGACGCGAGCACGGGCGAAAGCGCTGCGGGGCTGGTTGCTCGCACTGCCGTCGCCACGAGTGGGGCGGTGCGCGCGGCCTTCGCCGCCGACCCGGCACGGGCAGCCGCCTCCGCCGTCCGGGTAGCATCGGTCGGTGCTTGCGAGCGCCACCAGAAAATCAGCAGGCCCAGAGCGCAGAGCATGAAAACGGCGCGCACCACGATTCGACGAAACGTCATGAAGATAGGTTCTGGTTCGAGCCGCGTAGAATCATAGCGGGGCGCAGAAAAATGGCTCAAGAATGCTAGCGCCACAAAAAAACAAAGCGTCGTCACCTGCACACCACTCCCCAGCGCGCAGCCGTCGGCTCTGCCGGCGCGCACCACTAGGCGACGGTGCGCGGGTCACCCGTTTCAAATCCTTTCCGCCACCCGCCCCCAAAGTTTGCTTCACCCAGCGCATGTCGGTCATTACACGGTTTGCGTGCTGCTCGTGCTCCTCAAATTTCTCGGTTGGCTCCTCGCCCACACTCCCGAACCGCTTCTGCGCGCGCTTTCCGCCACCCTCGGCGATGCCGTCTTTTTCGGGCTCCCGCGCCGCCGTCGCCTCGTCCTCTCTAACCTCCACCACGCGTTCCCGGAAAAACCCGCCGCGTGGCATCGCACCATCGGACGCGAGAGCTGCCGCCGCATGATCGAGACCGGATTCCTCTCGCTCGCCACCCCTTACCTCAACGCCGCCCGCCTCCGCCAGATCGTCTCCGCCTCACCCGAATTGCTCGCCGCCTACGCACGCCACCGCACCGCTCCCGCCGCCACCCTCATCTGCTCGCCGCACCTCGCCTACTGGGAGGCCCAAACCTCGCAACCGCTCGTCATCCCCGGCCCCTTCCCCGAGTTCGGCATCATTTTTCGCCCGCTCGATAATCCCGCCGCCAACGCCTTCGTCACAGCCTCCCGCGAGCGCTTCGGCATGAAGCTTCTTTCGCGCAAGGAAGGTTTCGCCGATGCCCTGAAAATCCTCCGCCGCCAGGGCTTCGTCGGCGTCCTCTTCGACCAAAACGCCGGACTCCAAGGCGCGCTCACGACACTCTTCGGCCGCGTCTGCTCGACCACCGAACTCCCCGGGCTCATGGCCGAAAAATTCGACGCACGCGTTTATGGCATTTTCCCGCGTCGCCGCGCGTTTTGGCGCGTCGAGGTCAGCGTGGATCTCATCGCCACCGGCGGCGAATCCACCGCCGTCACCCTCGGCCTCAACCGCTGGCTCGAACAGCTCCTCCGCGCCGACGACAACCTCTGCTCGTCGTGGCTCTGGGCCCACGATCGCTGGCGCAATCAGGACATGCCGGCCAAACGTTTCCGCCTCGAAGCGAAACGCGACCTCCTCGCCGCCGACCTCCTCGCCCGCGGCCTCACCACGCACCCCCGCCGCACGCGCGTCTACCTCCGCCTCCCTAACTGGCTCGGCGACGTCGTCATGGTGCTCCCCCTTCTCCGCGCCCTCCGCGCCGCGCGCCCCGACGCCGAGATCACCCTCGTCGCAAAAAAAACATTTCTCCCGCTCCTCGAAGGCTGGCCCATCGCCGACCGCACCTTGGCTCTCCCGGCCCCAGGCCTCGGCTACTATTTCTTTTTCCGCCGCCTCCGCCGCGAACATCCTGACGTGTGGCTCCTCTTCACCAATTCCTTCCGCGGAGATCTCGAGGCATGGCTCAGCGGCTGCCGTCAACGCTTCGGCCTCGTCCGCCCCGGCAAACCGCGCCCGCTTCTGTCCCACGCCTACCGTGTCCCAGCCGATTTCGACGAACGCACACATCACCAGCTCGCGCTCTGGGAAAATTTTCTCCGCCACTTCGGCCTGCTCACTCCGCTCGACCGCACCCCGCTGCCGGCTGCCGTTGCCGACTCTCCGCTCTCAAGTCCTTCCGTACGCATCGGCCTCATCCCGGGCTCTGAAAACACACCCGCCAAACGCTGGCCCGTCGCCCACTGGCGCGCCCTCATTGAGGCGTTTCCATCCGCACACTTCGTCCTCTTCGGCACCGCCAACGACGCTCCGCTCACCAGCGCCATCGCCGCCAGTTTTGCCGCCACCCGCGTCGAAAACCTCGCGGGCCGCACCACCCTCCCCGACTACGCCGCGCGCCTCCGCACCTGCCGCCTCCTCGTCACCAACGACACCGGCGGCATGCACCTCGCCAACGCCCTCGGCGTACCCCTCCTCGCCCTCTTCGGTCCGACCAACCCCGTGCGCACCGGCCCGGTCTTCGCGTCGCCCACCCGCCTCCTGCAACCTCCCGCCTGCCCACCCACCGGCGGCGGTAACCTCGCCGACCTCACGCCCGAAACCGTCGCCGCAGCCGTCTCCGAAATTCTGGCACACAAATAGCGTTGGCTCGCCTTCATCACCCGCCCACTCCTTCCTCCGCAATATGTGTCGCTTAGTGTTCATGAGTGGTTCCTTCCTTCCAACTCTCCACCGCTCGTCATTAGGCGTTAGACCTTAGGCATTGGTCCTTCCCTCCCTCCCTCCTCCCCGTGCCCCTCCTCTCCGTCACTGACCTTCGTACCTATTTTCACACCCGCAGCGGGGTCTATCGCGCCGTGGACGGCGTGAGCTTCTCCCTCGAACGCGGCGAGACCCTCGGGATCGTCGGCGAATCCGGCTCGGGCAAATCAGTCACGTGCTACTCCATCATGGGCCTCATCCCGACGCCTCCCGGCCGCATCGAGAGCGGTACCGCTGTTTTCGACGGCGTCGATCTGCTCCACTGCACACCCACTCAATCCCGTGCCATCCGTGGAAAACGCGTCGCGATGATTTTCCAAGACCCCATGACCTCCCTGAATCCCTACATGCGGATCAGCGACCAACTCATGGAGCCGCTGCTCATCCACGAAAATCTCTCCAAACCCGCAGCCCGCCAACGCGCCCTCGCCGCCCTCGAATCCGTCGGCATCAACGACCCCGACAAACGCATCAACCTCTACCCGCACGAGTTTTCCGGAGGTATGCGTCAACGCGTCATGATCGCAATGGCCCTCATCACCAAGCCCGAGCTCCTCATCGCCGACGAACCCACGACCGCTCTCGACGTCACCGTGCAGGCGCAAATTCTCGAGTTGGTCAAAAAGATGCAGCGAGACCTCGGCATGGCTGTAATTTTTATTACGCACGACCTCGGCGTCGTCTCCGGGCTCTGTGACCGCGTCCAAGTCATGTACGCCGGCCGCATCGTCGAATCTACCGACACCCGCACGCTTTTCCATTCGCCCCGCCATCCCTACACGCGCGCCCTCCAACGCTCGATCCCGGCGCTTCAGCCCAAAGGCACCGAACTCTACACGATCTCCGGCATGCCCCCCGACCTCTCGAAACCACTCCCCGGCTGCGGATTCTCCGCCCGCTGCGAGCACGCCACCGACCTCTGCCGCGCCACGACACCCGCCCTAGCCGCCATCTCCCCCACTCACGCCCAATCGTGCCTCCGCGTCCAAGCCGGCGATATCCTCTGAGAACTAAAACCGCCATCTCTACTGATGCGCGCTAATCACGTTCCCCATTCCGCGCCCCGCTCCAATCTTAGTAAAAATTAACGCCCATTACCGGTTTTAAAAACCGTCCTCCATCGCTCCGCCTTTCCCTCTTTTGCTACCTTCCTCCTTCCGTGCCGTCCGTGTCCTCCGCAGGCCCATCCCTGAATCCTCCGAAACATCCGGCTCCATCCGTGTCCATCCGTGGTTAAAATCTCCCCGTCCATGCCCTCGCCCGCTCTCGCTCCCACGCCCACACCCATCCTCGAACTTCGCGACGTCCGCACGCACTTCCCGATCTCGTCAGGCTTCCTTTTCAAACGCCACGTCGGCACCGTCAAAGCCGTCGACGGCGTCACTCTCAGCGTCGGCCGTGGCGAAGTCCTCGGCCTCGTCGGCGAATCCGGCTGCGGCAAATCCACCCTCGCCCGCACCATTCTCCAACTCGTCCCCACCACCGGCGGCACAGTGGTTCTCTCCGGCCAAAATCTCACCACCAGTAACACCGCCGACATCCTCACCGCGCGTCGCGATCTGCAAATGGTCTTCCAAGACCCCTACGCTTCGCTGAATCCGCGTATGACCGTTTTCGATACTCTCGCCGAACCGCTCCTCGTCCACGGCGTGTGCAGCCCCGCCGACATCAACGCCCGCGTCGCCACCCTCATGCGCACCGTCGGCCTCGCCCCGCGTTTCATGCAAAAATATCCGCATGAATTCTCCGGCGGCCAACGCCAACGCATCGCCATCGCCCGCGCGCTCGCCCTTGAGCCGAAGGTCATCATCGCCGACGAACCCGTCTCCGCCCTCGACGTGTCCATCCAAGCGCAAATCCTCAACCTCCTCGCGCAGCTCGTACGCAAGATGAACCTCAGCCTCGTGTTCATCGCCCACGACCTCTCTGTCGTAAAACACATTTCCGACCGCATCGCCGTCATGTATCTCGGAAAAATCGTCGAACTCGGCCGTGCCGCCGACGTCATCGAACGCCCGCGCCACCCTTACACCCGCGCCCTCGTAAGCGCGATCCCGACGCCCGACCCCGACATCGAGCGTACCCGCCAACGCATCGTCCTCCCCGGCGACCCGCCTTCGCCCATCAATCCACCCTCTGGTTGCAGTTTCCACCCGCGTTGTCCCTACGCCCGCGACATCTGCAAAGCCACCGTCCCACCCCTCGCGCCCTTCGCAACCGACCGCGACGTCGCCTGCCTGCGCGCCGCAGAAATCTCCGATTTGTAGTCATCGATCTCGCCTTTCTCATGCCGCGAAAAATCCGCCAGCTCCTCACGGCCGTGAAATCCGCCGGTTCGCGCCCGCAGCCGGCGGCATGGGCTCGCATCGCAAATTCCGTCACCCCCGCTTTGCTGGTTCGGTAATGTTGAGTGGCAAGGTCAACGACCCACGGCACCCAGCATGGGCCTCGAAATCGCCACCGGGCACTTGCAGCAAACCACCGTAATTACCAAAATCAACTGGGTGACCAAGAGGACCACGTGCGGACCCAAGTAGCGCAGCTGAAGAATTCCCTCGACGCTCCGGACGGACGGCCACTTCACCCAGCCCCCATTACTTTTTCGGCCGTCACCCCGGTCACACCGGAGCTTTCGTGCACTGCGGTTGCGCGCCCTCAGGCAGCGGCGGAATCGCCCCCTCGCCCGCCTTCGGCAGCGAGCCGGTGAGCTCCTGCCGCCAATGCGCGACGTCTCCACCCGGGCAGTACACGTAAATCATGTGCATGGGCTCATCGCCGGTGTTGGTGAGCTGGTGAAACTGCGTCGGCGGCATGAACACCGCCTGGCCCGCCTTAATCGGACTGCGCTCCGTGCCCACACAAATTTCGCCTTCACCCTGCACGATGAAATACACTTCCTCCTGCTCCTGGTTGTGCCACGGCACTTGGCCGCCCTTGGGCTCCAGAATCGAGTAGCCCATCGAAAACCCCTTGGCGGCAATCGGCTGGCCGAGTTGGCCGACGAGGCCACGGCCCCAACGACGCGCGGGAAAGGTACCACCGGGAAGTTTGGCGAGATCAGCAATAATCATGGTGAGCGATGTCTTGCGCGAGCGTGAGACGCGGCGCGAACCTTTTTTGGAATTACGCCGCAAGACCGCACCGCACCAACAGCGCCTGAAGGTCCGGATCACGTCCCATGAACCGGCGAAATAACTCCGCTGGATCGGTCGCATTGCCCTGACTCAAAATCGTCTCGATAAATTCCGCACCGACTGCCGTGTTGAAAATCCCTTCGCGCTTGAACCGCGTAAACGCGTCCGCATCGAGTACCTCCGCCCACTTGTAGGAATAATAACCGGCCGCATATCCCACCGGATCGGAGAAGATGTGCGTAAACTTTTTCACCACCGTCGGTGCCGGCGGCTCCGTCGGCACGAGACAGTTCGCCACCGCCGCGCGCGCCTTCGCCTCGACGTCGGCCTCACCGGCAAACTCCGCCGTTCGCATGTGCATCAAGAGGTCCATCTTCGCCAGCGCCACTTGCCGCATCGTCACACACGCCGAGCGAAAATTCTTCGCGGCCGTGAGCTTGAGAAAAATCTCCTCCGGGATCGCCGCCCCCGTCTCGTGATGCCGAGCGAAGAGATCGAGGCTCTCGCGCTCCCACGTCCAGTTTTCCATGATCTGCGAGGGGAGTTCGACGAAGTCCCACGCCACATTTACACCATTGAGCGACTTGATTTCTACTTCGCCAAGGAGGTGATGGAGCAGGTGCCCAAACTCGTGAAAGATCGTCTCCACCTCGCGATGCGTGAGCAGCGCCGGCTGGCCCTCACTCGGCGGTGTCATGTTGCCGCACATCAAACCCAGATGCGGCGCCCGCGAACCATCTGCGCGCGGTCCGCCGGTAATAAGATAGTTCATCCACGCCCCTCCCCGCTTCGACTCTCGCGGATACCAATCGGCATAAAACGAACCCACGTGCCGGCCGCGCGCATCCCGCACGTCGTAGAACTTCACTTCGGCGTGCCAGGTCTCCACGTCGTCAGCGCTTCGCTCGATCACCCGCAAGCCAAACACCCGGCCCGCGAGTTCGAACATGCCCGCGATCACCCGATCCATCGGGAGATAGGGCCGCAAGATTTCCTCGTCAAAACTGTAGCGCGACTGCCGGAGTTTTTCAGACCAGATGAGGATTTCCCACGGAGCCAGCCGCGCCACCACTCCGCCGGTCTGTTGTGCTTTGAACTCCTCCAATTCCCGACACTCGCGCACGAACGCTCCCTTCGCCCGCGCCTCCATGTCTTCCATAAACCCGAGTGCGCCTGCACCCGTTTTGGCCATACGCCGCTCCAGCACGAGGTCCGCGAAATGCGCCTTGCTCAGCAAGGTCGCCTTCTCCGCCCGCAGCGTGAGAATGCGTCCGATGAGCGGCGCATTATCCTGCGGGGCGATGGCGCCGACCGCGGCCGACGCCGTCCAGAGCTCCCGCCGCAGGGCTTCATCGGCGAGGTAAGTCATGAATGGCTCGAGCGACGGCATGTGCAGCGTGAAGCGCCAACCGGCGAGGCCCTTCGCTTCCGCCCCGCGTCGCGCCGCCGCTTTCGCGTGCGCAGGCAGCCCCGCGAGCCGCGCCTCATCCATCACCACGAGCTGCCACGCGTTGGTGGCATCGAGGACATTTTCGGAATACTTCTGGGTGATCTGCGCGAGTTCCGTTTGGATCGCCTCCAGTCGGGCCCTCGCCTCAGCCGGCAAATCCGCTC
>Ga0114978_10004854_pt1 | contig 10803 bp, 8 predicted proteins | sample S_140212_EF_Meta_FD_87027 | JGI IMG/M metagenome (GOLD analysis project Ga0114978, IMG submission 87027) | Freshwater microbial communities from Lake Simoncouche, Canada to study carbon cycling - S_140212_EF_MetaG | ecosystem: Environmental > Aquatic > Freshwater > Lake | place: Lake...
TAGATTTTATAACTAGATGTTAATATAGTCATCATATTTATATTTACATTTTAAAAATCTGACTCGCGTTTATGAATATGGAATAAAACCAGATTCGTTAATAACTGAATTTACTTGAATTATAAAACATGTCATCCTAAAATTCATAATTATATAAGTTAAACTAGTAAATATGTTACGACATCTAATGTCTACGAGTTTTAGTCTTTTTAAAAGTATGTTTGGTGCGAGTGTGTCTTGACATTTTAGAAACCCCTCTAGCTACAGAATTTGCTCCTTTAATTCCCATATCGAATCCAGTAGCTAATGCTCCATAAACAGTTGAAACGCTTTTTTCTAAAACAGGCGCACTTTTTTCAGCAACTACTTTAGCGGTAATCCCTACATTTTTTAACCCAGATGCTACAATAGGAATAGCTTTTTTAGTACCAGTTCTAATATTTTTAAACACGTTTGAGGATTTTTTAACTCTATGTCTTTTATGTCTTTTGTGTGATTTTGTCATTGTTATATAATTTGTATATAAAATATTTTATTTTGTTTTATTTTGTTATATTAAATATGCCCAATAAATTTACAATATATATTCTAAATATTTGTATCGCGTTAATATGTATTATTTTTGGTGCATTTTATATTGTAAAATCAAGAGTAGAAAATATGGATACGTTGAATACAAATAAGGCTGATGCTTTTTGTACGAGTCATATTGGATCTAGTTCAACGTTAAACGAATCGTGCAATAAACTTACACATAAAAATTGCAATTCTACATCGTGTTGTGTTTTATTAAAAGACGGTAAATGTGTTGCTGGTTCTAAAGATGGACCAACTTATAATACAGATAATGGTAAAACTAAAAATAGTAGTTATTATTATCAAAATAAATGTTATGGACAAAAATGTCCCTAATTCCTAAACGTATATTACTATTTGTTTTAAATAAAAATTGAATTAACTAAATATATATATAAGAATAATATAAGTTTATATATAAAAGATGATAATCCCTATTAAATGTTTTACGTGTGGTGCAGTTATTGCTGATAAATATAGATTTTATCTTCAAGAAGTGCGTAAAAGAAAAATGGCAAAAAGAACTAATAATGAATCTATTGATATAGATAAAGTTTGTTATTTAACAAAAGAATATCACGAGAAAACACCAGAGGGTGATGTATTAGATGAATTAAATATGACAAAGATGTGTTGCAGAAGACATTTCCTTACACACGTTGACATTGAGTAATTTATTTCATTATATTTACTATATTTCATTATATTTACTATATTTCATTATATTTACTATATTTCATTATATTTCATTATATTTTACTATATTTTATTACTATAATATATAATTATGGGTAAAAATGTAAAACGGTCTGGAGGTAAATCTCAAAAATATTATAAAATGAAGGGTTGTTCAAAAACACGTAAAAACTATTTAGGTGGAAAACCCAATTCAAATTTAGCTTACCCATCTTCTAATGTTCCAACAGTTCCTAACCCTTTTTTAGCTTATACCGGTAAAGGCGGTGCTTCTTGCAGTGGTGGAATTACACCTTCTAATTTAGCATATAATCAAAATACAAATGGTTCAAATCACGCATATCCTTCAACCGGACCTATATCCACAGGGTTTAATTTTTTAAACCCACAAACACAAAAAGGAGGGTGTGGGTGCGGATTACAATTCGGTGGAAATGATAATCATAGATCTGGTTGCAAATGTAGTTCGTGTAAAATGTCGCAGAAAGGTGGATCATCTTCTATAAGCAATAATGGAATACCTTATCCAAATGGGCTAGTTGGAAGTCCTTGGACACCTTCTGTAAGTGGCTGGCCAGGTGTAGATGGAGTACCAGGTGATAGTAATTATTATAAATTAAATACTTATTCTCCTAATGATGTTTCTAGACAAATGATAAATGTTGGAGCGGCTCCACCTTTTTCTATTGGCGGAAAAAAAATTAAAAAAGGAAAAAAATGTTACAAAAAATGCAGTACCAAAAGAAGAGGTCACAAAGGAGGCGCATTATCTAACTTTTTAGGTCAAGATTTAATTAATTTAGGAAGACAACTGCAATTTGGATTTGGAAGTGCTTACAATGGATTATCTGGCTATTCTGCTCCTGTAAATCCTATGCCTTGGAAAGGACAACTACCAAATACACCTAAATTTGTATAATTTTAATAAATTAAATTCTTTACTAACCAAATGTGTAAAGTTTTTTTCTAAATATAATTTATAATGGCATTCCCAAAAAACCTGAAGGATTTATGCACACCTGCAATGGTTTACTTTGTTATTTCTATTGTTGCGTTATTTATGATTTTATTGCAGAATTTAGGAAATTCTAATAGCTATCATGTAGGATCTTTTTCTTGTCGGGTGCCTAGCACTATATTGGTTTTTATAGTTAAACTCGTATACATACTTTTTTGGACGTGGGTTCTTAATTTAATATGTAAGGACGGACATAACGAAATATCGTGGTTACTTGTTCTTCTTCCGTGGATTCTGTTATTTGTTATGATGGGATTATTAATTTTAAATATGTAAATTTGAGTTAACTTATATAAAACATTAAATATAAAAACTTATTTATATATTATAATAAATAATTTAAACAATTTTTAAGAAATATATTTAAATTATTTAATGAATTGCAAAAATTTTTTTTATTTTATATTTTTTCTTAGATTTATCAATGCTACTAATTTACGTAAAACAAATGAATATAAAACAATAAATAAACCATATAATGATTCGTCTTTAGAATTTAATAAAAATTGTACGTCAATATTTGGAATTAAAATGTGTGGAAATTATACAAATTTATATAGTAATTTATATAGTAATTTAGTTACTATTGTAATTAATACAATTAATGTAATTAAAATAAATTTACACAATGTTACTACAACTAATACAACTAATTATCATTCAATTTATAATGAAACCTCTCCAAATGTAATAGTAAATTCTTATAGAATTAAAGAAATAATTTGCCCTAATTATACAGATTATAATATGTTGTTACCTATTTATTTTGAATTAGCTATTAAAAATATTTTTAGACCAGATTCTGTATTTAAATATTATGTTTCTACAGATTATGGATGTACATATTATCAAATGGCTGGGTTACAACCTGCTAGTACTTTACTAAATGTTCCGCTTTCAGTTGGAGATGTGTATCAACAATCGCCAAGCATAACCATTTATCGTTATTATGGTGGAAATGTTGATAACTCAACATTAAGCATTTACAATCCAAAAAATATATTGCAAATTAGACCAGTATTTTTTACTTATATATCTAACAATGAGTTATATATTTTTCCTTGGATTTCAGCCCTACAAAATATTTATTTAAATGTAAATGTAAATAATTCAGATGAATATACTAGCATATATATACAAAAAATGGGGATAACTAAAATAGAAATTATATTTGAACAAATATCTAATTTAATAAATGTAAAAGATTTACATAATTATCTCATAATGTTACATAAATCAGGGTTCATTTACTCTGAATTGTAAAAATAGTCTTGACAATGCAATAAATACATTTTAAAATATATTTAAATACAATTATTCATATTATAATTATTAAATGTTTAAAGTTTTATTTTTATTATTTTTAATTAAATCGACATTTTCTGCTAATTTACGACGTAAATTTGTAAACGCAAATGAAACTACGAATTCAAATTCTAATGAAATAATTGTTCCTGTTTCCAATATAAATAGTAAAATAATTGAAGATTTAATTTGTCCAAATAAAGAAAAATATAAAGACTTTCTTCCATTTCATTTAAGATTGTTGATTGACAATGTAACAGATGATAATATATTTAAATATTATATTTTTGCTGATTATGGCTGTCCATATTATGAAAATACTAACAATGATCCGCGAAACATTACATTTAATATACCTCTTACAACAGAAAACACTTCTATTCTAATAGGAGATAGAAAACAAAAATCTCAATATTTAATGATATATCGTTTGAAAGGAGGCGATATCGACCATTCAACAATTCAAATATATAACCCAAATAATACATTACATATTCGTAATATTTTTTTGTCTTTTATAAATAATAAAGTATTATATATTTTTCCGTGGGTAGATGCTCTTAGTAATATTTTTGTAAATGCATATTCGTGTTCAACGTATACTAATATGTATATTCAAAAAATGGGCATTACTAGAATAGCAATAGTATTTAGTTATTTGATGCATACATTAAATGTAAATGATATTAAAAAATATGCAACAAAACAAAACAGTGGGTTTTATCCTTTTCCACAATAGAATTATACATGTAAAACATATATAAAACGTATATAAAAATATGTTACAATATTTATTAAAAATGTTTTACAGAATCATATATTTTTTTGTATATTTAAAATTGGGCGCATCTTTTAATTTACGTGGAAATAATTATACATATACAAATGTACCAAATAAGTGTCCTACTATTTTTGGAATGCCAATTTGTTTTGAGTTTATGAAAACCAATATATTTACAAGAACATTTAATATGTTTAATGTTAAACCAATTGGTAAAAATAATTTTAATGAATCTAATGCAACTGAATCTAATGCAACTGAATCTAATGCAACTGAATCTAATGCACCAACAAACATTATAAAACCAAATGTTTCATATATTCAAAAAGAACCCGAAGAACTAGATCTAATTAATTATTCAAATATAGAAGAAAGAAATACTTGTTATAGTCCTGAAGATTTTGATATTACATTACCGTTTAAGTTCGATTTCTTTATGGATGCAATGTATCCTAATATAACATATAAGTATTTTAAATATAGCGTATTTTATAACTTAGGGTGTCCTTATTATACGGAAATAGGGTTACAACCTAGTCTTACTACATTAAATATTCCTATTTCTATAAAAGATAAATATCAAAAATTACAAAATATAGTGATTGAACGGTTATTTGGTGGGCTTGTAGATAATTCTACAATTCGAATTTATAATCCACGAAATACATTGCACATTAAAGACGGGTTTATATCTCTTGTAAATAATGTTACTTTATATATATTTCCTTGGATGGTCCCAGTCAAAATTGAACAAATAAATTATTTAAATTATGTACATATAGAACATAAATTAGAATACACCTACTTACATATACCAATACTAAAAATAACCAAAATAAAGATATTGTTTAGCCATTTAACCGATCTAACAAGTGTAGAAAACATAGAAAATTTTTTGGCTCAACCAAAAAATATAGTCAATTAAAACAAATTAAATATTAAATTATAATCTTTTTATTAAAAATTATAATAATTTTATAATTGTATATATAATGCAAATAAAAAATGGTTCATCATATGAACAAAATGGGTGGAAATATATATCTATAAAAGGAAACCCGAAAGAAAGAGGTTATGCATATGGTTATTTTTGTGCGAATGATTTTAAAGAAATTCAGAAAATGGTAAAGTTTTTGATGTTTGAAGCATATGGTATGGATTGGGATTATTTTGTTTCAGAAATTTCAAACGATTTTAAAGAAATGACTAAAACAGATTTTTCTGAATTTTATGATGAAATGCAGGGAATTTCAGATGGATGCGTGGCAGGAGGTTGCAAAACAAATATTGATGAAATTATTGCTTGGAATTTTTATTGTTCAATTCCTTATTGGTATGCATTTAAATCAGACTCCAGACCCGGTAAAGAAGGAGGTGCAAAGGACCGTTGTAGCGCTTTTATGGCCGTCGGAGATTGGACGCATGATGGAAAAATTGTAATGGCTCATAATTCATTTTGCGATTTTATCGATGGGCAATGGTCAAATGTAATTTTAGATATTAATCCTTCCAAAGGGTATAGAATGATTATGCAAACATCGCCGTGTTGGATATGGAGCGGAACAGATTTTTTTATAACATCTAAAGGAATTATAGGAACCGAAACAACTATTGGAGGATTTGTTCCATATGAAAAAAAATTCCCAATTGGGTATAGAATTAGAAAAGCAATGCAATATGGAAATACAATGGATGATTATGTCAAAATATTACTACACGGAAATTCTGGAGATTATGCAAATTCGTGGTTATTTGGAGATATAAATACGAACGAAATATTAAGATTAGAGTTAGGGTTAGCATTTCATAATGTAGAAAAAACAACAAATGGATATTTTATAGGATTCAATGCTCCATATGATGAAAGAATTAGAAATATTGAAGTAGTTAACTCGGGGTTTTATGATATTAGAAGACATCAAGGTGCAAGAAAGGTTCGTTTGTCTGATTTAATGGATGAATACAAAGGAAAAATAAATTTAGATATTGCAAAAACAATAATTTCAGATCATTATGATGTTTATTTGAAAAAAGATGATAATCCGTGTTCTAGAACAGTATGTGCCCACTATGATTTAGATGCTAGAGAATATATGTCACAAAGTGATAGACCTAAACCATATTCTCCGCACGGGGCTATCGACGGTATTGTATGCGACTCAACTATGGCAAAAAAAATGTCGTTTTTTGCAAGATATGGAAATTCTTGCGGGATACCTTTTAATGCTTCAGAATTTTGTACAAATCATCGACAATTTGAAAAGTTTTGTCCTTTTTTAAAAGATAGACCATCACAACCGTGGACCGTTTTTTCTATAAAAAAAGAAAAATTTAAACTAACCAGAAGAAATAGAAATAAAAATAAAAATACAAAAAAAACTAATTTATAATATTATAATAATAACATTTTAAAAAAATATGATTATTATAATATAAAATGGATAACATATCTTGGAAATTAATCGATAAATATTTTAATGATAATCCGAATAATTTAGTTGCTCATCATTTAGAATCATATAACGATTTTTTTAAAAATGGAATATATAGAGTTTTTCGAGAAAATAACCCTATTAGATTTATTGAGAGAGAAGATGGAGAAGAAAGTGATAAACGTAATGAATGTTTACTTTATTTAGGTGGTAAAGAAGGAACAAAACTTTATTATGGCAAACCTATTATTTATGATGATAACCAGAGTCATTATATGTATCCAAATGATGCACGATTAAGAAATATGAATTACGGAGTAACCGTACACTATGATGTTGATGTAGACTTTATGTATTATGTTGATGGAGAAAAAAAAACACACTCTATTACATTAGATAAAATATTTCTAGGACGGTTTCCTATTATGCTTCAATCTAATTTATGTATTTTACAATCATTAACTAAGGAGGTTCGTTTTAATATGGGCGAATGTCGAAATGATTATGGCGGATATTTTATTATTGATGGAAAAGAAAAGGTTATTATACCCCAAGAAAAATTCGCAGATAATATGCTTTATATTAGAACCAATAAATCAGATGATGTTTATAGCCATTCAGCAGAAGTTAGATCTGTTTCTGAAGATACATCCAAGGCTATTAGAACCACTGCTGTTAAAATGGTATCTCCTTCACCTAGTTTAAGCAATAAACAGATTGTTGTATCTGTTCCAAATGTTAAAAAACCAGTACCTCTATTTATTTTAATGCGTGCTCTAGGGGTTGTTTCTGATAAGGATATTATTAAATATTGTTTATTAGATATTGAAAAGAATAATGATTATGTTGATTTGTTTATTCCATCAGTTCACGATGCAAATAAGATATTCAATCAACAAACAGCTTTAGAATACATTGCATCATTTACGAAAAGAGGTACAGTTTCGGGTGTTATGGAAATTTTATCAGATTATTTTTTACCACATATTGGCGAATTTAATTTTCTTGATAAAGCATATTTTATTGGATATATGGTATTTCGTTTATTAAAAGTATATACAAAACAAGAAAAACCAACCGATCGCGATAATTTTAGATTTAAAAGAATCGAATTAACCGGTACATTAATTTATGATCTGTTTAGAGAATATTATTTAATTCAAAAGAAATCTATTGGACAAAAAATAGACGAAGAATATTATTATCATAAGGGGGAATATAAAGACGATGAGTCTTTTACAAGAAAAGAAAAATCGCAAATTAAAAATAAATCTAAAGAGGCTAATAAATCTAAAGAGGCCAATAAATATAAAGATAATTTTATAGGATTAATTGAAACAAATTTTAAAACATTTTTTAAAGAGAGAGTAGTTGAGAACGGGTTCAGAAAAGCATTTAAAGGAAATTGGGGATCAGAAGCTCATACAAAACGTCTTGGCGCAGTTCAAGATTTAAATCGTCTCAGTTGGAATACATTTATTTCTCATTTACGGAAAATTAATTTACCGCTTGATTCTAGTGCAAAAGTAGTAGGTCCAAGACTTTTGAATAGTTCACAGTGGGGATTTATTGATCCACTTGATACACCAGACGGCGGGAATATTGGGTTGCACAAACATTTATCTATTTCTGCATTTATTACAAGCGGGTCCTCTTCTTATCCTATAATTAAATGGTTAAGAGGAAATACACCTATGAAACTTAAGTTAGAGTGTAGTCCTGAATATATGGCAAATAGTTCTAAGATTTTTGTTAATGGAAATTGGATTGGGGTTATTGATACACCAGTTGACCCAAAAGCAAACCCTGATTTTGTGGATTTACTTAAACTATTTAGACGAAATGGAATTATACCTACATTTACAAGCATTTCATTTGATTATGAACATAGTGATGTATACATTTATACTGATGCTGGTAGACTTACAAGACCTATTTATTATATTGAGCACGGTAAAGAAAGTTTTAACAGAAAAGAAGTAATTGAACTAATGGACAACGGTAAAATAACGTGGGAACAAATCGTTTCTGGATTTAAAAATAAGAGTGATGAAAATTATTCATTTAAAAAAAATAAATTATATAATTTGCTTGACTTATATCCCGATATTGGAACTAATCAAGAAATCATTTTTAATACATTAAATAAGAACAAATCTGTTGTTGATTATATTGACACCGCTGAAGAAGAATCATCTTTAATAGCAATTACACAAGAAGATCTTAAAAAAACCAAATATTATACTCATATCGAAATAGATCCGTCTCTTTTACTAGGAGTTATGGGAAACCAAATTATTTATCCCGAGAATAATCCTTTTCCGCGCAATTCATTTTCGTGCGGTCAAAGCAAACAAGCGGTTTCTGTATATCATTCGAATTATCAAATGCGTATCGATAAAATGGGAGTTATTTTAAATTATGGACAAATTCCTTTAATTAAATCAAGATATATGGAATATATTAATAATGAAGAACAACCTTATGGAGTTAATACTATTGTAGCAATTATGTCATATACTGGGTATAATGTAGAAGATGCTATTTTAATCAATGAAGCATCCGTTGCGCGTGGACTTTTTAGAACTACCTATTATTCGATGTATGAAGCTAGAGAAGAGAGTTCCAAAGTAACTGGTTTAACTAGTTCGAAGTTTGCAAATATACAAAAAAATAATGTCATTAAATTGAAAAAAGGGTATGATTATAGTCAGTTAGATGATTATGGTATGATAAAAGAAAATACAGAATTGACAGAAAAAGTTATTTTAATTGGTAAGATTAATTCTAACTTGGAGAATAAAGATGTTTGGATCGATGATTCTGTAAAACCAAAAAAGGGACAATTAGGGTTTGTAGATAAGTCGTTTATAACAAGTGGAGAAGAAGGGTTTAATGTAGCAAAAGTAAGAATACGCGAAGAAAGAATACCTGCTATTGGCGACAAAATGGCTAGCCGAGCCGGACAAAAAGGGACTTTAGGTCTTATTATTCCAGAACAAAATATGCCTTTTACGCAAGATGGAGTTCGTCCAGATTTAATTATTAATCCACACGCTCTGCCGTCTCGTATGACTATTGGACAGATAATTGAATCATTGTTTGGAAAAGTGTGTACAAGTTTTGGAGGGTTTGGTGATTGCACCGCATTTCAAGTAAAAGGTTCGAATTATTCTACCTATGCTCCTTTATTGGTTAAATCGGGTTTTCATTCCAGCGGCTGCCAATTGTTATACAATGGTATGACTGGAGAACAATTAGAATCAGACATTTACATTGGTCCAACGTATTATATGCGTTTAAAACATATGGTCAAGGATAAAATTAATTATCGTGCTCGTGGTCCTAATACAGTGCTAACAAGACAACCTGTACAGGGACGCGCGAATGATGGAGGTCTTCGCATTGGCGAAATGGAACGTGACGGGGTGTTGGCTCACGGTATGTCATACTTTTTGAACGAATCCTTTTTGGTTAGAGGCGATGAATATTTTATCGCAATTTGCAATAAAACCGGCACTATTGCTATTTATAATGAAAGCAAGAATCTCTTTTTGAGTCCTTATGCGGATGGACCTATTCAATTTATTAATAATCCTGACGGATCGCAAAATATTAAAAATTTGAGCAAATTTGGTAGATCATTTAGCATATTAAGAGTTCCTTATTCATTAAAATTATTAATACAGGAATTGCAAGCAATGAATGTTCAAATGCGCATAATTACAGATGAAAATGTTGATCAATTGCTAAGTATGTCTTATTCTGATAATATTGGTAAATTATTAAAAACCAATGCAACCACAAACGAAGAATTGAAGATTACTTTAGATAAGTATAATTATGAATTACGTAATTCTTTAAATAGAAATAAAGTAGTTAATATTCCTATACCGATCGAAGAAGCAGTTTTGCCAAGCGAAGAAGCTGGGTGGTCAAGTGAAGAAGCAGTTTTGCCAGAATCATTACCTCAAAGTGTGAGTCCACCATATGCA
>Ga0114978_10004855_pt1 | contig 10803 bp, 6 predicted proteins | sample S_140212_EF_Meta_FD_87027 | JGI IMG/M metagenome (GOLD analysis project Ga0114978, IMG submission 87027) | Freshwater microbial communities from Lake Simoncouche, Canada to study carbon cycling - S_140212_EF_MetaG | ecosystem: Environmental > Aquatic > Freshwater > Lake | place: Lake...
TTGACCTTTGAGGCTGTGCGCAACAGCCAAGCCAGAAATGCCCGAGCCAACAATGGCAATCTTTTTGTACTTCAAGATGTCGCTCTTTCTTTGGGTTCCAGCATGTCCTTCGGGTGCCAAGTTCAGGACGCTTTTCGCGCCAGACCTTTCTCAATGGCTTGCACCAATCGATTGCTTTCAGGGCCTGTCATGCTGTTGTAACTGTCAATCAGCTTGCCGTCGCGGCCGATCAAGTATTTGTAAAAATTCCACTTGGGTCTTTGGCCTGGGTCTTGCGCCAACTGCTTGAAAAATGGTACCGCCGCATCGCCAGTGACATTTGTTTTTGTGAACATCGGGAACTTCACACCAAAGGTGTTTTCGCAAAAATCGGCAATGTCTTGGTTGTTGGATTTTTCCTGCGCAAAGTCATTGGAAGGAAAGCCCAAAACCACCAAGCCTTTGTCTTTGTATTGGCTGTAAACCGCTTCGAGTCCCTTGTATTGCGACGTGAAGCCACAGTAACTGGCGGTATTGACCACCAATATCACCTTGCCACTGTATTGACACAGCGATTGCGGCTTCTCATCTTGGAGTCTTGGAAAAGTATGATTCAGCAAAGTGGGGCATGCCACCGTCTGCGCTTGAGGCGGGGTTGTTGGCTGCGCCCAGCTGGGAGACAGGGCCACAAGCCCAAGTACCACGGCCAATGATTGAATGAGCTTGATGTTAAACATTGAACTGTCCATTCTGTTTTGTGACTGAACAGTTTACTTCTATTTTTTTAACTTGTCACGGGCTGTTTAATCCCTTTGCTGGCTCGGGAAAAACAGCGCGCCAAAGTGTCAAGATGGCTTCTTTTTCCTCTTGCAAGTCGGCATGTGGCACTTGGGTGGGAGCCTCATTCAGTCGCGCTTTGTGTTGCACCCGGCGCAGTTCACGGTATGCAGCAGAAGCCTTCAAGCCGACGCCCTTGGAGAGCAGGCCTGCCGCCTCTGCGCGCTGCAGCAAGGCAATATTGCCCACATTGTCCGCCATTTCAGGGTGCGCACTCGCCCGCATCAGGACCAAATACTGAACGGCAAACTCCGCATCCACCATGCCGCCCGGACTGTGCTTGACATCAAAAAGGTCGGGCTTGATGGTGTGTGCCGCTCGGACTCGGTTGCGCATTGTCACGATTTCAGAAGTCAAAGAGGTTTCATCACGGTGTGCGCTGATGACGGCCCGTCGAACTTGATCAAACCGGCTAGCCATCGCGTCATTGCCCATCACAAAGCGTGCCCGCGTCATGGCCTGATGCTCCCAGGTCCAAGCGGTATTACTGCCTCTTTGCTGTTGGTAATCTTCAAAGGCAGAGAAAGTGGTTACCAACAAACCTGAGCTTCCATTGGGGCGAAGCGCTGTATCGATTTCAAACAAATCACCTTCCGCGGTTTTCACCGTGAACCAATTGATGAGCTTTCTGACAAAGGCAGCATAGACCTCTTGCGCCCGCTCATCTGCATCTTCATAAACAAAAACGATGTCTAAATCGCTGCCATAGCCTAGCTCTTTGCCGCCCAATTTGCCGTAAGCCACAATGCCGAACAACGGCGCATCACGGTGCCGATTTTTCAAACATGACCAACACCATTCGGCCGTGATGCGCAAAACGGCATCGGCCATGGCACTCAAATCGTCGGCGACTTGCTCCACGGTCAAGCGGCCCTCAACATCTCGCGCCAACGTTCTGAAGACTTCTGCATGGTGAGCTCGGCGAAGCAAGTTCAACAAATTCTCTTCATCGTCTTCAAGGGTTCTTTTCAAGGCCGCCCGACGGGCCTGAAGTTCAGACTCGAAATCTTGTGCCACAAACCTTTGTTGCAAGACGGTGCCGTTGGCCAACTCATCAATCACGCCAGGATGCTGAACCAAATAGCGGGCGGGCCATTTGGCAGCGCCCAGCAAACGAAGCAAACGCTCATGGACGGCAGGGCGCTCGAGCATCATGGCCAAGTAGCTTTCGCGGCGCATCAAAGGCTCCATCCAGTCTGCCATCCGGACCACCGCGTCCTCTTCGACTCGGCCCTCTTGAAGCCATTGTGCAGTGCGCTGCAACAGCCGCATCAATCGGCCTCTTGCATCATCTCGAAGGCTTTTGACTTTGGGGCTGTCTTGCCAATGGGCCAATCGGGCTCGGGCCTCCCCCTGAAACAAGTCCAACACAGCCTCTAGCTCGGGACGCTCACTGGCCGCGGCAGTCTGACAAGGTTTGCACTGACGATCACCCCCTAACAAAATATCGAACTCATTTGCCACGACTTCGCGATGGGCATCTAAATCAGTGAGGAACTCCTGGCTTCCCTCATACCCCATGGTGCGCGCAATCCACTGCAAATCAGCATCTTGCGTAGGGAGCACATGTGTTTGTTGATCGTCTAAGTATTGAATCCGATGCTCCACTTTGCGCAGAAACTCATAGGCTTGTGTCAAGGCCTGCGCGGTTTCTGCGGGCATCAAGCCTGCTTTGGCGACGCGCTTTATAGCATCTAAGGTGGGGCGTGTTCTCAGCTCTGGAAACTGGCCGCCCCGCACCACCTGCAACAATTGCACGGTGAATTCAATTTCTCGAATGCCGCCCCTTGAAAGCTTGACATCGTTGGCCCGCTCGGGGTGTCCGGCGCTTCTCTTGGCAGCATGATCGCGAATTTGCTGGTGCAGGGTTCGCAATGACTCAAACACGTTGTAGTCCAAATACCGCCTGAACACGAAGGGCAAAACGACACTGCGAAGCTTGTCAGCGGAGGCATTTTGGAGGGCGCTTCTGGGTGCGATGACACGGCTTTTCATCCAAGCAAAGCGCTCCCACTCGCGACCCTGAACCAACAAGTACTCTTCTAAAGCACCCAAAGAGACGACGCTGGGCCCGGAGTTGCCGTTCGGTCTGAGTGCCAAATCCATCCGAAAAACAAAGCCATGCTCCGTGGTCTCACCCACCAAGGTGAAGAGGGCTTTAACGGCTCGGCTGAAATACTCTTGCACCGAAATTTTACCGGCGCCCTGTGCATTGCCAGCTGTTTCGCCGTCCTCGTCATAGACATAAATGAGGTCGATGTCACTTGAGACATTGAGCTCTCGGGCACCCAGCTTGCCCATACCAACCACCCAAAACTCCGCTCTTTCGCCAGATGCCAGCATGGGTGCGCCGTGCCTTAGATCCAAGTCATGAAACGCCTGTTGACAGGCTTCGTCTAGCGCCAGTTCCGCCAAGTGGGTCACCCCCAGGGTGACGCTTGCAAGTGAGGCCTCTTGTTCGCAATCCAATGTCAGAAGGCGTGCCATGGCCCACTGGCGCAAGATGCGCAAAGCGGGGCCCACCTCATGGCCCTGGCTGCGCAATTGCTGGTAGGCCTGACCCAGTACATCACGGTGCGGCACGCCCGATGGCAAGCTTGTAAAGACATCGGCGTAGCGCCTTTGAAGCCTTTGAAAAAAACGCGAGCCTTCTGAGAGCGGCGGGGAACGTTTTGAATCCATGTCGGGATCTGTCTCAAATGGGCTTGTGGCGGTCATAATTCCCTGCCTAGGTCTTTATGTCCATACCGTCATTCGAATGTTGAAGTTTTCTACCCTTGCCCAAGTTTGCAGCACCGCGCTGCGCTTTTCCGCGTGGGTTTTGTTGGTCGGTGGCTTTCTCTTGGGAATGGCTTGGGCAGCATTGCATTTTTGGATTGTGCCCCGAATTGAAGATTTCAGGCCCAAATTTGAAAACTTAGCCACGCAAGCCATTGGGGTACCGGTCCACATGGGCAAGTTGTTGGCCGTTTCATCCGGTTGGATGCCGACTTTCGAAATCCATGACCTCAGCTTGCTGGACCCAGAGGGGCGCCGTGCGCTCACTTTGCCCAAAGTTATTTTTGCCATCAGCGTACGGTCTGTGCTTCACCTCGGTGTCGAGCAACTGGTCATCGAATCGCCCACCTTGGACATTCGTCGAACCGAAACCGGCGACTGGCGCATTGCGGGCCTTGCTTTGAAAAAAGACAACTCGCCCGACTCTGCTTTTGCAGATTGGATTTTTGCGCAAAAAGAAATTTTTGTTCGAGATGGCACCGTCATTTGGACTGACGAGCTCAACCCCTTCGACAGGGACAAGGCGGGCGTGAATTTGAGTCAGGTGTCTTGGCTCTTGCGAAACTCTGCGCGCCACCACCAATGGCGACTTGACGCCACACCGCCGACAGGTTGGGGCGAGCCCTTCGTGTTGCTGGGTGATTTGCGGCGCGGCCTCTTGTCAACACATCCAGGACGCGTCAAAGATTGGAGCGGTCAACTTCATGCTGAGTTCACTGATGTGAATTTGTCGCAACTAGGGCCGCATCTGCCATGGAAAGTCAACGCCACGCAAGGCCAGGGCGCCTTGCGCATGTGGCTTGATTTAAGCCATGGCAACATTCAACAGGCCACTGCCGACCTGGTGTTAGAGAATGCCAAAGGGCAACTTGGCCCCGAGCTGGAAAGCTTGTCATTCAAGAGCGTTGCAGGGCGTGTGTCATTCAAACCCATGGCAAATGGCTTTGATTTTTCAACCGAAGGCTTGCGCTTTGACACCTTCGATGGCTTGCATTGGCCTGGTGGCAACTTCAGCCTTTCTTATGCAGAGGCTGACAAGGGCACCCGTGCCCAAGGACGTTTTCATGGCGACAAATTAGACTTACTCGCACTTCGAAACATTGCACTCCAATTGCCGTTGCCTGAGGCGGCCCGGCAAACCTTGCTGGAACACAAAATCAGTGGTTTGGTCAACCCGCTACACATCGAGTGGACCGAAAAAAACACCGGCCAAGACAAAACCTATCAAGTCAAAGTTGCCAACGGGCGCCTTGATAACTTCTATTTTGAAGGGGGCAAACCAGGCTCTTCTTCCGAAAATTGGCCAGGCATTGAAAATGCCAACATCAACTTTGACATGAATGCAGATGGCGGCCGTGTCACGGCCTCGATTCAAAAAGGTGCGCTGCAAATTAATCGCATTCTTGACGATCCGCGCATCCCTTTAGAAAAACTGCAAGCCGCCATCAAGTGGCAGTATCAAAACAATGAACTGATGGTTCCTGAATGGCAACTGAGCTTAAGCAATGCCGACATGACAGGGGATTTCAAAGGCAGTTGGAAGCCTAGCCCACTCACCAGCAGTTTGGGTATTTTGGATTTGCAAGGCACCGTTCAACAAGGCGATGCTTCGCGTGTTCATCGATACCTGCCTTTGAGTATTTCACCAACTGTTCGCCACTATGTGCGGGACTCAGTTTTAAAAGGAAGCCTTCAAGGTGTTGGCGTCAAAATCAAAGGCGATCTGAAACAACTTCCTTTTGCAAACCCCAAAGAAGGCGAGTTTAGATTTTCTGGCAAGGTCAAAGAAGTTCAATACGCCTACGTGCCACCCACCAACCCCAACACAGCAAGTCGCAGTGCAAGCTCAGAAGGCGTTTGGCCCATCATGAACAGCGTCAATGCTGACATTCTGTTTGACCGACTTAGTTTCAAAGTCAATGGGGCATCAGGCAAATGGGGCAACATGCCCTTCACCCAAATCAAAGCTGAGATCCCCAATCTCAAAGGCCCTGTGATTGTGAGCGTTCAAGGTGAATCTAAAGCCAACGCCAGTGTTGTCTTGAATGAGCTGCGCCTTTCACCCGTGAGCAACATGCTCAATGGCGCATTGACACAAGCCAGCAGCACAGGCACATTGACGACACGATTGAAGTTGTCATTGCCTCTTTCTGATCTTGAAAAAACAAGCCTTCAAGGCAGCGTAGCTTTAAGCGGCAATGACATTCGCATGCAGTCCATGTTGCCCGTTTTTGAAAAGTCACAAGGCAACATCCAGTTCACTGAGGCCGGCTTCAATTTGACTGGCGTCAATGCACAGTTCTTAGGCGGCCCTATCAGGTTAGAAGGCGGCACACGAAATCTGCCTCTGCGCAGCACAGAAGCCAACCCTCTCATTCGCATTCAAGGGCAATTGACGGCCAATGGCTTGCGACAAGCGAAAGAAATTCCCGCGCTCAGCTTGATCGCTCAGCATGCCAATGGCGCGAGCGCCTACACGGCCACCTTGGGTTTCAAGGGCGGACAAAGCGAGTTGAGCATTCAATCTCAACTTCAAGGCATGGCGTTCAATTTGCCCGCACCCCTTCAGAAAAAGGCCGATGAACAACTTGCCTTCAAGTTTGAAAATTTGGTTCAAAGCGTCAGCAGCACAAGCCCCAGCAAGGCTTTACGCGATCAGCTCCAGCTGACATGGGGGCGCTCTTTGTCAGCTTCTTATCTGCGAGATGTGAGTGGCGCTGAGCCGCGCGTCATTCAGGGGCGTTGGCAAGTCGGCGACAACTTTGCAAGCCCTGGTGTTGCACCCTCGGATACGGGGGTCACTGCCTCTTTGAATTTGCCATCTTTTTCGGTCGACGACTGGATGCAAGTGTTCTTGCCACCAAAGTCTAGCCCTGCTTGGCGTTCGACTCAAAACGCACCCCTTAGCACGGCAACGCAAAACTACCTGCCAACTCGGATGTCGTTGAAAGCCAACGAGGTCACGGTGCAAGGCCGTCAACTGAACAACGTCATGGTCAGCGGCTCGCGCGATGGCTTTTTATGGCGATCTAATTTAGATGCCAAAGAGTTCAGCGGTTATTTGGAATACCGGCAGTCCAACAACCAAAATGCAGGTCGCATTTATGCGCGTTTAGCGCGATTAAGTTTGCCACCGTCGGCAGATCAAGCGGTTGAGTCACTGCTTGAGGACTCGCCTTTAAGCATCCCCGCACTGGACATTGTGGTAGAGGACCTTGAGCTGCGCGGCAAGAAAATGGGGCGCGTTGAAATTGAAGCTGTGAACACAGAAACCTCCCTCCCACGCAATGCGACTGGCCGCGAGTGGCGTTTGAACAAGCTGAACATTAGCTTGCCTGAAGCCAGCTTCAAGGCAAGTGGCAAATGGATCACATCCAGAGAGGGTACGCAGCAGGCCAGCACCGAAATGAATTTTCGACTGGACGTTTCAGATGCGGGGGATTTGTTAACTCGTTTAGGGACCAAAGACGCACTGCGTGGGGGCGCGGGCAAGTTAGAGGGCCAGGTTAATTGGCAAGGCTCTCCAATGACTTTGCATTATCCAAGCTTAGGCGGCCGCTTCAATGTGAACATCGGGCGCGGGCAGTTTCTTCAAGCTGAGCCAGGTGTTGCCAAGCTCTTGGGCGTCTTAAGTCTGCAAGCCCTGCCAAGACGGTTGATGTTTGATTTCAGAGATGTTTTCAGTGCTGGTTTTGCTTTTGACTCGGTGCGCGGCGACGTGCTGATTCAACAAGGCATTGCCAGCACGCGCAATCTGCAAATGAGGGGCGTCAATGCGGTCGTGCAAATGGATGGCAGCTCTGACATTGAAAGAGAAACGCAAAACTTGCGCGTCCTGATCTTGCCCGAAGTGGATGCGGGTACCGCTTCTTTGTTGGCAGGCATCGCCCTCAACCCTGCCATTGGTTTAAGCACCTTCTTGGCGCAACTGATTCTCAAACAGCCGCTCAGCCGCGTGAACACCCAAGAGTTCTTAATTGATGGCACCTGGAGCGACCCCAAGGTGACCAAAGTTGCAGCCACCGCTGTTGCCCCTTAAGCCTTGTTCGCGTTTTGCACATGACGCCCACCGAATCTTCATCTCTGCAAAACGCACCTTTGTGGCAGTTTTTCAAATCTGTCACCCGCTCTTTCACTGACCGCCGCTTTTCATTGTGGGTTGCTTTGGTTGGGCTGGTTGTTGCGCTTTTGGTGACCTTGGTTTGGCTTGCAGGTCGGTATGAGGCCAGTCAATATCAGGCCGAATTGGACAGCGACACAGCAGACGCCGTGACTGATATTCGCAACGGTTTCAGCAGGCACATTGTGAGTTTGCAAACCTTGCAAGTGAAATCGCCGCCCTCTAAATTGTGGCAAGCAGAAGTGCCACTTCTGCTGAGTCAAAACAGGTCTTGGCTGCGCGTTGAAAGACGGGACTTGCAAGGCTTGATCCTTGACACATCGGTGTCTCCTTTTAAGCCAACTTTGTTTGACGCTCAAACACGAATGAATGAACAAGCCGAAATCGTTCAGACGTGTTTGCGTTCAAAGCGACTCAATGGCCCCGCCTATTCGCGAAGTTACTTTGTGCCGCAGTCCAATGGCATTGGTATGGAGGTGATGGAAATGTGCCTGCCCACGGTAGTGCAGGGAAGCACCGTTGGTTTTACCCTTTTAACCTACAGTCTTCAAGAAATTTTGGCCACAGAATTGGGCGAGACTTATGGTCGTCGCAATGAGATTTCTTTCATTGAGCCGGATGGCACGCGCCTGGCCGTTCACGGTACTTTGCCTCGTGCCAAACGTTTGTTTACAGCGACACAGTTGTTGGACTTGCCGGGTACAACACTCATGCTTCGCATGGATGGTCGCCGCGCTACGCCCGATCGCTTCCCCAATGTCTTGCCAGCTTTGGTCATGGCCATGTCGATTGCGCTGGTCTCCGTCTTGGTTTTACTGGTGAAAGATTCTCGCCGCCGACTTAAAGCGGAGCGCGACTTGGCAGATGCGCTTGCCTTTCGAAAGGCCATGGAAGACTCCTTGGTCACGGGTCTGCGTGCGCGTGATTTAAAAGGTCGAATCACTTATGTGAATCCTGCGTTTTGTCAGATGGTGGGGTTTGAAGCCGATCTACTTTTAGGTCAATCTGCACCCATGCCTTATTGGCCGCCCGAAATGGTGGGCGAGTATCAACAACGCCAAGCCGTTCGATTGGCAGGAAACTCCCCGCCGCGGGAAGGATTTGAGTCGGTTTTTGTCAGGAAAGATGGCTCGCGTTTTCCGGTCCTCATTTTTGAAGCCCCTCTGATCAATGTTTTGGGGCAACAAACAGGTTGGATGAGTGCGTTTTTAGACATCAGCGAACAGCGCCGCATTGAAGAGATTTCACGTTCTAGTCAAGAGCGTTTACAAGCCACCGCACGTTTGGCAACGGTCGGCGAAATGGCGTCACTTTTGAGCCATGAGTTGAACCAACCTCTGGCAGCCATTTCAAGTTATGCAACGGGCTCTTTAAATCTGCTTAAGCATCCGGAGCAAAGCGACGCGCAACACCAATTGAGCGACCTTCAAATGGCATTTGAAAGAATTTCTGAACAAGCAGGGCGTGCGGGCAAAGTGATCAACAGCGTTCATGATTTCGTGCGGCGTAGAGATCAGGACAAAGAAATCGTCAGCCCTCAAGCCATCATCGATGCCGTGATGCCCCTTGTACAGTTGCAAGCGCACAAATTGCACGTTCGCATCGAAACCAAATTTGGTGAACGCTTATCCCCCATTCTGTGTGACCGAACCATGGTCGAACAAGTCTTGTTGAATTTGGCACGCAATGGTATGCAGGCCATGGACCACCCCGACTGCCACAAACGTCTTCTGACGCTCCAAGTTAAAAGGGCGACCTCCAGCGATTCACATGGGTGGGTTGAGTTTTCCATCATTGACTTGGGGTTGGGCATTTCGCCAGAAATTGCACAGCAATTGTTCACGCCATTTTTCACCACCAAAGCAGAAGGCATGGGCCTCGGCCTGAGTCTGTGCAGAACCGTTGTCGAGCAACACGGCGGCCATTTAGAGTTCGAAGCGCAAGAGCCCTGCGGCACGCTCTTTCGCTTTACCCTGCCTACAGCCGCTGAGTTGTGAGCAACGCTAAAATTCATTCATGCAACCATCCTTAAACGCCTGTGTTTTCATCGTTGATGACGATGCCAGCGTGCGTGATGCAATGGCTTGGTTGCTGCGTTCTCGACGACTGATGAGTGAGGCCTTTTCTAGTGCCGATGATTTTGAGCGCATGCTGCAAGATAAGTTTCCTGGCCCCAAAACGCCTGTGCCCACCCAGGCTGGCTGCATCTTATTGGATGTGCGCATGCCAGGACAGAGTGGCCTGGCACTGTTTGAGACGCTCATCGGTAACGGATTGGCCCATACTTGGCCAGTGATTTTTTTGACGGGGCACGCCGATGTGCCAACGGCGGTTGACAGCGTGAAGCGAGGCGCATTTGATTTTTGCGAAAAACCATTTTCAGACAACGCCTTGGTTGACCGAGTCGAGCAAGCCCTTCTTTTGTCCAATGAGCGATTGGCGGTTCACTTCCAAAGTGCGGGCTTGGTCTCTCGCCTGCAAGATTTAACCGATCGAGAGCGCGATGTGATGCAGTTGGTGGTGGCCGGTTTGCCGAACAAACTCATTGCCGACCAACTTGACATCAGTGTGCGAACGGTTGAGGTCCACCGCTCGCGCGTTTTCGAAAAAATGGATGTCAAATCGGCGGTTGAGTTGGCGAATTTATTGCGGGAGATTTGAGTGCATTTGAAAGACCTCCCGTCTTTATTTCATTCTTTGGGCGGACTCTTTGGCTCATGCCCTTTGGTTTTTTCCGACTTCAGCTCTCCCTTGTCTCGACCTGAAAACATCGTCCACCAAACAATCGCAAGCAAAATCAGCAACGCCAACAACGCTTCTAACAATATCAAGCCCATGCATCAACTCCTTGGTTCATGGATTTTAGGCAGCTTCTGTCTTTTGGGTGTGTTGCTTTTACCGGGTTGCTCATCTCCTGAGAAAACCCCTGCGCCACAAGCCCCTGCCACCCCGCCCGCCGCTTCTGTTCCCGAAAGCACACCCAGCGTCTTCATGAGGCCCAAAAGTCGCTGGTTATTGGCCCAATGGTCTGATCTTCCTGGCTTCAATTCAGACAACTTCAACGAGGCTTGGGTCGCTTGGCGACAAAA
>Ga0114978_10004856_pt1 | contig 10802 bp, 9 predicted proteins | sample S_140212_EF_Meta_FD_87027 | JGI IMG/M metagenome (GOLD analysis project Ga0114978, IMG submission 87027) | Freshwater microbial communities from Lake Simoncouche, Canada to study carbon cycling - S_140212_EF_MetaG | ecosystem: Environmental > Aquatic > Freshwater > Lake | place: Lake...
CGTGAGATGTAAGTTAGCCACCGCCCATCTGGGCTAAGTGCGGGTGAGATATTGTAACTTCCGCTGAAAGTGACTCTTTCAACCCCCGAACCGGTGTCGTTCATTTTGTAAATTTGAGGACTTCCACCTCGATCAGATACAAAGTAAATCTTCGAGCCATCTTGCGAAAAGCCAGGCTCTGTATCGATCCCTGAGTTTTGAGTTAAACGTTTAGCATCACCAGACGCCACGTCAATCAGGTACAACTGCGAACCGCCATCTCGGCTCAAAGTGGCCACCAATGAACGCCCATCAGGCGACCATGCAGGTGCGCTGTTAGAGCCTTTGAAATTGGCCATGATTTTGCGTTTGCCTGTGGCCAACTCATGCACATAAATCACTGGTTTGCGAGATTCAAAAGAAACATAGGCCAGTTGATTGCCCTTTGGCGACCAAGAGGGAGAAATGATGGGCTCAGCACTTGTCAGTGCAGACTGAGCGTTTTCGCCATCAGAGTCAGCAATCCAAAGGCTGTATTTGCCGGTGGTTTTGGTGATGTAAGCAATTCGGGTTGCAAAGACACCCTTCTCCCCGGTGAGTTTTTCATAGACCCAGTCAGCCAAACGATGAGCTGATAACCGCAAATCGGCCGCGGCGACGGTTTCGCGGTAGTCACCGCGCTCTTGCCCCGAAACGACGTCCCACAACTTGGCGCGGACCTCGTAGCGTCCGTCCGCTAGGCGTGTTGAACTGCCTGCCACCAGGGCGTCTGCACTTTTCTGTCGCAACAAGGCATGGTCAGGTCGCGACAACTCGTCCATGCTTAAACCTAAATTGGGCACCGCCCTGAATTGACCACTTCTTTCCAAATCTGCCAACAAGATGGCCGAAGTCTTTTGGGGCGCGGTTTCTTCGCCTTTGAAACTTGCGATGGCAATTGGAACTTGCGTTAAGCCAACACCCGAAACATCCACTTTGAACTGTGCCCATGCCGTGCTCGAGGTGAAGACACAGCTCAACAACAAGGCATTGAAATGCACTTTGAAATGAGATAAATGGGTTAAAAAAGAAGTCTTTTTCATAGGTATGGCAGTTTAATTCACCGTTAATTTAGCATTTTGACACGCGTTAAAATCATTTCAATGACACAAATCGCCCAAGACAGCTCCCCACAGGAATTAAGTTACCTGAGCCGGATGCGCCGACTTTGGCCTTACTTTGGCAAACAACGAGGCGCTTGGGCGCTTGCCATCTTGGCCACAGTCGCTGCGGCGGCCACTGAGCCCCTCATTCCCGCCCTGTTTAAACCCTTGCTCGATGAGGGATTTGCCGAAAACAGCCTGCCTCTTTGGATGGTGCCGACTGCCGTCATCGGGATATTTTTCGTCAGGGGTCTTGCATTTTTTGTGTCGCAGTACGCCCTAGCGCGCATTGCCAACGATGGCATGCAAGCCCTGCGTGAGGCCTTATTTCGCAGATTGATGCTGGCTGACATGGCCATTTTCAGTAAACAATCTGCCAGTGCCTTGTCCAACACCTTGGTTTACGAAGTTCAAACCGGCGCGACCCAACTCATATCAGCCCTATTGGGCCTCTCAAGAGATGGCTTTACGCTGCTGGCCTTGATCACCTACTTGATGTTTTTGAACTGGAAACTCACTATGTTGGTCTTCATTGTGGTGCCAGGTTCAGCTTGGATCATGAAGAAGCTCTCCAAACGCCTTTACGGCCTGACCCGTGACAGCCAATCTGCAACTGACAATTTGGCTTACGTGGTAGAAGAAAATGTTTTGGCTCACCGCATGGTTCGACTTCACGGCGCTCAAGAGAGTCAGTTGAATCGTTTCCAAGCATTAAGTCAAAGACTTCGTAGTTTGGCTTTGAAATCGACCATTGCTTCGGCTGCCATGTCGCCCCTCACCCAACTGATGGCAGCTGTGGCTTTGTCTATGGTATTGGTGGTTGCCTTGATTCAAAGTCGAGCGGGCTTACAAGGTGCCACGGTGGGTGGCTTTGTTGCTTTCATCACAGCCATGTTGATGCTGGTGTCTCCCATCAAGCGGCTGGCCGATATCGCAACCCCCGTCACAAGGGGTTTAGCTGCACTAGAACGAGGTTTGCGCTTATTGGAGGAAGTTGAAGTTGAAGTGGATCGCCACGCTGCCGACCCAAAAGTTGAAAGCCACGATGCAGCATTGCAATCAAGCCAAGGGCCCTGTATTGAGTTTCAAAAGGTCCATGTTCAATACTCTGCGGATGCCTCTCCGGCGTTGAACAATTTAAGCTTGAGCATTCAATCTGGTGAAACTGTGGCTTTTGTAGGCACCAGCGGCTCTGGCAAAACCACCTTGGTCAATTTATTGCCGCGGTTTGTACAACCCAGCTCTGGTCAAGTCTTGTTACAGGGGACTGACATTCAAGACTGGCCGCTTCAACAATTGCGTCAGCAGTTTGCCATGGTCAGCCAAGACGTTGTGATGTTGAATGACACCGTAGCAGCCAATATCGCATTGGGGCAACTTGTCGATCGCACCAAGATACAAGCGTGTTTGGCAGCGGCCAACTTGGACGAGCATGTCGGCAAGCTGCCCCAAGGTATGGACACCATGTTAGGTCACAATGCCACCGAACTGTCTGGCGGTCAACGTCAGCGTTTGGCGATTGCCCGAGCTCTTTATAAAAATGCACCCATCCTCATTTTGGACGAAGCCACGTCCGCCTTGGACAATGAATCAGAACGCTGGGTTCAAGATGCGTTGCAAAATCTCATGAAGGGCCGCACCACCTTGATCATCGCGCACCGGCTATCAACCATTGAACATGCCGACAGGCTGATCGTCATGTCAAACGGCGAAATTGTGGAGCAAGGCCGTCACGAAGAACTTCTGAAGACCGGTGGCGTTTATTCAAGGCTGCATCACAAAAGCGATACAGCTTGAATCAAAGCAGCACAATGTCGTATTGCTCTTGACCCATGGCAGTTTCGCTTTGAAGCGAAATAGGCTTGGCAATGAAATCAGACAGTGCAGCCAGATGTTGACTCTCTTCGTCAAGCAACAACTCGATGACTGCAGGCGCAGCCACCACGCGAAACTCTCGAGGATTGAACTGACGGGCTTCTCGCAATATTTCACGCAAGATATCGTAAACCACCGTTCGATTTGTTTTGACACTGCCTTTGCCGTCACAACTTGGGCATGGTTCACACAGCATGTGTGACAAAGATTCGCGGGTACGCTTGCGTGTCATTTCCAACAAACCCAACTGCGAAAATCCGCCGGCCATTGTTTTGACGCGATCGCGGCTTAGTTGCTTTTTAAACTCTTCGAGGACAGCGGTTTGATGTTCTTCACGCGACATGTCAATGAAATCAACAATGATGATGCCGCCCAGATTTCGCAATCTAAGTTGTCTGGCAATGGCATGTGCTGCCTCAAGATTTGTTTTGAAAATAGTGTCGTCAAAATTGCGCGCACCCACATAACCACCTGTATTGACATCGACTGTGGTCAGGGCTTCTGTTTGGTCAATGATGAGGTAGCCACCCGACTTCAATTCAACCCGACGTCCTAAAGCTTTGGCCACTTCCTCATCAATTGAATACAAATCAAAAATAGGTCGCTCACCTTTGTAGAGTTGAAGCCGAGTTGCCGAAGCCGGCATGAACTCTTTGGCAAAGGCAGACAAATGTTCAAATTGTTCTTTAGAGTCAATGCGAATGGTTTGCGTGCCTTCGCCAACAAGATCTCGCAAAACTCTTTGTAAAAGCGTAAGGTCTTGGTGTAGCAATGACTGCACCGGAAGTCTGATGGAAGCATCCTTGATTCGCGCCCAAGTTTTGCGAAGGTAAGCAATGTCCTCTCCCAGCTCGGCATCGCTTGAATCTTCTGCGTTGGTACGCAATATAAAACCGCCCCCTTGTGCGCCCACTAAATTTTGCAAACGCGCTCTTAAAGCGTCACGCTGCTCGGATGGAATTTTTTGAGACACACCAATGTGATCGTCTTGCGGCAAAAAGACCAAGTGTCTGCCTGCGATGCTTATTTGAGTTGAAAGCCTAGCGCCCTTGGTACCGATCGGATCCTTCACCACCTGAACCAACAAGGCTTGGCCTTCGAAAACTTGCTTTTCAATGGGCACCAAAGGCTGACTGCTGCGAGCAACTTGAGGCGGCTCGCCCTCGGGTTGCCTTTGCCAGACATCGGCCACGTGCAAAAAAGCAGCTCGCTCTAGACCAATGTCAATAAAGGCAGACTGCATGCCAGGCAAGACACGCGCAACCTTGCCTAAATAGACATTTCCAACCAGGCCACGCTCAAGCGATCTTTCTACATGCAACTCTTGTACAGCACCCTGCTCCACCACGGCGACGCGTGTTTCTTGGGGGGACCAATTGATTAAAATATCTTGTTGCATGGGGTTTATTTCAATGAAGTTGGAAGGGGCCAAGATAAAAGTTCAGCCAGCCGGCAAACCACCCAGAAAGCTTCATCGGAGTGAATCAGCTCGGGAGTCGCCAACAAACCTTGCCAGCATTTTTCTAATGCATCATTCTCTGTGATACCCAGTTGAAATTGTTGGGTACTGACTGTGTCGATCAATATCGTCGCCATGTCTTCACAAAACTCATAACGCTGCGTTAATTCATCGCGAGGCAAGCTGGGCTTGTATTGACCTGGCTTGACGTACAACATCATGAATGATTCAGGCACGAAGCTTTGATTTTCTTCGTACATGTTAAGTGCGCGTTACGGCTAGCAAATTAGACATCACATGAAATCAATCACGACTTGACCAAATCCTGAACAACTTACTTGAGATGCACCCTCCATCAGTTTTGCAAAATCATGGGTGACACGTTTGCTTTGAATGGCCTCTTCCATGGCTTTTAAAATCAGGTCAGCAGCTTGCGTCCACCCCATGTAACGCAGCATCATTTCTGCTGACAAAATTTCAGAGCCAGGATTCACATAGTCTTTGCCTGCAAACTTGGCCAATGCATCGACAGTGGCCTCAAAGCAAGCCACGCTGTCTGACATGTTGGCGCCAGGTGCAATGCCAATGCCTCCGACTTGGGCAGAAACGGCATCAGAGATGTAGTCGCCATTGAGATTTAAAGTTGCCACAACCGAGAATTCTTGCGGACGCATCAGAATTTGTTGCAAGAAAGCATCCATGGCAATGTCTTTGACAGTGATTTTCCGACCTGTTTTCGGATGTTGAATGTGGCACCAAGGCCCTCCATCGATCGGTTGTGCGGCAAACTCAGTTTGCGCCAATTGGTAAGCCCAATCACGAAACGCGCCTTCGGTGTATTTCATGATGTTCCCCTTGTGCACAATGGTGACACTGGGTAGATCGTGATCGATGGCGTATTGAATGGCCTTGCGCATCAGACGTTGTGTGCCTTCACTAGAAACAGGTTTAATGCCAATGCCTGAAGTCAAAGGGAAGCGAATACTTTGAGCGCCCAATTCGTTGGTTAAAAAAGCAATGAGCTTTTGAGCCGCTTCACTGTGAGCGGCATACTCAATGCCAGCATAAATATCTTCGGAGTTTTCGCGGAAAAGCACAATGTTGGTTTTCTCTGGCTCACGAACGGGCGAAGGAACGCCTTTGAAATACCTCAAAGGCCTGAGGCAGGCGTAGAGGTCTAATTCTTGGCGAATAGCCACATTGAGCGAGCGAATTTCGCCGGTGGCCGGCACACTCAATGGGCCTTTAATTGAAACCACATAGTCTTTTAAAGCCGTCAAGGTTTCTGCTGGCAAATAAACATCAGCGCCATACAACTTTGTCGCCTTATGACCTGCAAAGACCTCCATCCAGTGAATGCTTCGCTGGCCTTGATAGGCTTTCTTAACGGCTTCGTCCACCACTCGAATCATGACCGGCGTGATATCAATGCCGGTGCCATCGCCTTCAATGAATGGAATGATTGGATTGACGGGCACATTCAATGTTTGGTCAGCATTGACCGTGATTTTTTCGCCTTGCGATGGAACTTGAATGTGCAGGTACATGAAGTGTTCTCCGATAATTCATTCTAGGACAAAATCAGTCACAATCCCGTTTACCTGACGTCCTCTTCTGCACCCCCATGAACCACCTCATTCGAATTCATTTTGACTCTGGCAGCAAAGCTTTGAAATACTTTATCGGATGCCTTTTTGCTTTGTCTTTCAGCTTGTGTGTTGGCGCACAAGGGGTGCCGCAAACCCAACTACCAAGAGCCACTTTGAATGCAGGCATGCATCTGATTCAAGTACAGTTGGCAAAAGACTTTGAACAACGGCAAATTGGGCTCATGTGGCGCAAAGAAATGCCTCAAAACGAGGGCATGCTTTTTGTCTTCGAACAGCCTGCCATTCAGTGCTTTTGGATGCGCAATACCCTCTTGCCACTCACGGCGGCATTTGTTTTAGACGATGGCAGCATTGTCAATTTGGCCGATATGAAGCCCATGAACGATGACTCACACTGCTCAAAGTTACCCGTTCGATTTGTGCTGGAAATGAACCAAGGATGGTTTGCAAAGCGAAACATTCAAGCTGGCTTTAGGTTAACGGGGCCGGTCTTCACCAAATAAACAGATAGGGGTAGCGTCTTTTTGTCAAACGCCCCAAACCACGTCCGCAGATTGGGATAAGCATTGCTTTAACATTTTTAGCATAGGAAGACTGCGCTGTCGCAAACTGATTTGCTTCGGATCTTGCAGTCCCTCAAGCTCTTCTTGCGTCACGGCCTCGTCTAGTGCTGCAATGGCCGCCGGCAGTTGATCCACCAAAAAAATGCCCTTGGCCTGATCTTCTCTGCCCATGATTTTGAGCAGCCTCTTGGCATCAGGCTCCAACATGATCAGATCGCCAGTGACTTTGGATTTGAATTTAAAGAGCATGTTTTCTTTCAGATCGGTGCGGTCAACGAACACAGTAATAGCTAAATTCTTTGCCTGGAAACTCAGCGACCGACCTGACAGGTGAAGGATTGGGCAAATCAGGTGCCATGACCATGTTGTTGGCCATGGCCCATAATTTGCCGCGAGCACAAGTGATGCCACCATTCCAATCACCCACGTTGGACAAATACTCATATTCATCTTGTGTAGGCAATCTAGCCTTCATGGCTTTGCAGGCCATTTCAGCAGACTTTGGTGACGGCGCACTCCCAACCCCTGATCCAGGCGCCCCCACCAACTCCAATTGCTGATTTCCTATTTTTAACTTTGAAGGAAATTGTGTTCTTTGAAATGTTTCAAAAATATCGAGTCCAATATTTTGCATGACGTGCTCAGGAAAACCTTGAGCTTGAAAATGATAAGTGTGGCCACAAGCCAGATCAATGTGCACCGTGACCAGCAAATCACCTTTGCAACTTGGCGCATACGAATAGGTTCCATAGGCTACGCCTGACAAGCCCCGAATGAGAAAAGGGTCCCATTCCGAGGGCGACAAAGGTGAGCGTTTCTGACGCATCAATTCGTTCAATGGACTGGGGTTGAAAAAAGCAAAACGGCGAGTTTGAGGATTTCGCTCCCGGTACACTCTGTCTAGGGAGGCCTTGAGCGTTCCAGCCAAAAAGATGTCCATGCCAGGACTGCTGCCCGCAACAGATTTTTGTTGATTCAGTTGCTCGTCCATGGTGTTGAGCAAAGCCACCATGTTACGCGAGTCAACGCCTTCCCGGAGAAGCCCTCTGACAGTTTGCGTCAGTTCTACCATTTGCTCACGCTTGGTGCGGCCATAGGCATCGTGGTACTGACACAGGTCTTTACCTCGAACAAAAGGAATTTGAGGCCAAATATTGACGATGGCGTGTTCTTGGGCAAGGTCAGAAACCTTGACTTTGGTCAAATCGCTTTTAGGCTGCGCACCCACATGGCCTGTCAACAAAATAGCCACGACAACCCATAACGCCTTGGTACGAAACATATTGTTCTCAATCTTTGTCAGAAAATCTGACATTGAGCAAATGTACAGCACACCCCCAAAGCCCTCAAAGGCATTAATTCGATGATGTACTCAGTTGGAAGCTGTCGGGGCTTGATGCGTGCCAATATTTTGCAAACAAGCCCTCCAAGGCTTGCGATTCAAGCAAAGCACCACCTGAAACACTGAATATTAAATCGGATAAGTTTTGAACCTCGTGCTCACTCACGCGCCGCATGATGTGATGAAGCCTCAGTTCTGCAGGAGAGGACAGGCCAGTTGCTTGAAGCATTTCCTGTACAGACTCTAAAGTTTGACGGTGAAAATTTTTCACGCGATCAGCTTTGCTAGGAACCACAAGGGCAATCTGACGTTTGGGGTCTTGCGTGGTCACCCCCGTAGGGCAATTGCCGGTATGGCAGGTTTGAGCTTGAATACAACCCAAGGCAAACATAAACCCTCTGGCACTGTTGCACCAATCTGCCCCCAAAGCCAAGGTTCGCATGACATCAAATCCGCTGATGATCTTGCCACTGGCGCCCAAACGTATTTGCTTTCTCAATTTCAAACCGACCAAAGTGTTGTGCACCAAGCGCAAGCCCTCGAGCATGGGCATGCCCATGTGGTCGGTAAATTCAACAGGGGCAGCCCCTGTGCCACCCTCAGAACCGTCGACCACAATGAAGTCTGGGTAAATGCCCGTTGTTTGCATGGCCTTGGCGATGCCAAACCACTCCCATGGATGGCCGATGCACAACTTGAACCCAACGGGTTTGCCTTCACACAGTTCTCTTAACTTTTGTACAAATTGCAAAAGCTCGACAGGATTGGAAAAGCTGCTGTGTGCAGCGGGTGACACGCAGTCAACACCAACAGGGACGCCCCGAGCTTCTGCAATTTCAGGCGTCACTTTAGGACCAGGCAATACGCCACCGTGGCCAGGCTTTGCACCTTGGCTCAATTTAATCTCAATCATTTTGACTTGAGGCGACAAGGCATTTTCAACAAAGCGCTCAGCACTGAAGGTGCCATCTGCATTGCGACAACCAAAATAGCCAGAGCCAATTTCCCAAATCAAATCACCGCCGTGTTCACGGTGGTACCGAGAAATAGAACCCTCGCCAGTGTCGTGGGCAAAGCCGCCCTTCTTGGCACCCAAGTTCAGCGCCATGATGGCATTGGCACTCAAGGCACCAAAGCTCATGGCAGAGACATTGAACAAACTGATGTCATAAGGGTGTTTGCATTGCGGACCGCCTACAGACACTCTGAAGTCATGCGAATTGATGACAGAAGGACTGATTGAATGGGTCAACCACTCATAGCCAACTTCTCGGACATCGAGCTGGGTGCCGAACGGCCTTTTATCTGAATCGCCCTTTGACCTGGCATAGACCAAGGAGCGTTGTGATCTAGAAAATGGCACAGCCTCGCTGTCACCTTCAATGAAATACTGGCGCAATTCGGGTCGAATGAATTCGAGTAAAAAACGCAGATGACCAATGATAGGATAGTTGCGCAAAATGGCATGCTTGGTTTGCTGCAAGTCGCTGATACCCACAACGACCAAGACCGACAAAAGCAAAACCCACAAAAGGCTGGCTTGTCCCACCACCAATTGCAATGCGGAAAGCACCCAAAGAACCACAATGGCAAAGAATGCCAAAAAGCGAAGCGGCAGTCGCTGATCAATCCAATTCAACATCTCGGGTCTCCCGGTGAGATAGACGCAAAACGCGTCGGTCGTTCAATCGTTTAAATGGCAAGCAGCTAGATGCTTGTCTCCTACAGATTTCAACACAGGTTCTTCGATACGGCAACGCTCTGTGGCCTTAGGGCACCGAGGGTGAAAATGGCAACCGCTAGGCCGGTTGACGGGATTGGGGACATCGCCTGTCAAAACAATGCGTTTTTTCTTGGCGCTTGGATCGGGTATGGGCACCGCTGAAAGCAAGGCTTCTGTGTAGGGATGCTTAGGTTGCGTGTATAACTGACGAGAAGGTGCAATTTCTACAATGCGGCCCAAATACATCACTGCAACGCGATTGCTAATGTGCTCTACCACCGACAAGTCGTGGGCAATGAACAAGTAGGTCAAACCCATCTTCGCTTGCAAATCCTCCAACAAGTTGATGACCTGAGCCTGAATAGACACATCAAGTGCTGAGACAGGTTCATCACAGACGATCAACTTAGGTGAAACCGCCAAGGCCCTTGCGATGCCAATGCGTTGACGCTGTCCACCTGAAAACTCGTGCGGGAAACGTTTCATGTGATCGGCGTTCAAGCCAACGGTTTCTAACAATTCCACAATGCGTGCTCGGTACGACTCGGGCGTAGGCGTGAGTTTGTGAATGGTGAGGGCCTCACCAATAATGGCCTCAACGGTCATGCGCGGATTGAGTGATGCAAAGGGATCTTGAAAAATAATTTGCATGTCACGGCGAACTTCACGCAAGGCATCAGAACCCATGGCAGACACGTCTTGGCCATTGAACTTCAATGCGCCAGAACTGGGCTCAATCAATCGAAGGATGCAGCGCCCCGTGGTCGATTTGCCACAACCTGACTCTCCCACCATACCCAAAGTTTCACCCGGCGCAATCTCAAAACTGACACCGTCGACGGCATGCACTTGGTCAACTTGACGTCCAAAAATACCACCCTTGATGGGGAAATACTTGGTCAGACCCTTGACCTCTAAAAGCGGCTTAGGGCTGGAAGACAAGGAATGCATATCAGACATGTGCTTTAAAGAGAGAAGTGACAAGCCACCAGATGGCCTGCAGAAGTTTCACGGAGTTCGGGCATTTCTTGCGTGCAACGGTCGTTGGCGTATTGACACCGTGGTGCAAATCGGCAACCTTTGGGCGGATTGATCAGTTTAGGCACAGA
>Ga0114978_10004857_pt1 | contig 10797 bp, 6 predicted proteins | sample S_140212_EF_Meta_FD_87027 | JGI IMG/M metagenome (GOLD analysis project Ga0114978, IMG submission 87027) | Freshwater microbial communities from Lake Simoncouche, Canada to study carbon cycling - S_140212_EF_MetaG | ecosystem: Environmental > Aquatic > Freshwater > Lake | place: Lake...
AACCAGCCGATGTGGTCGTCGAAGCCATGGACGTCGGTCGGATGACAGGGGGCAAGCGCCTTGCCGAAATATTCCTCCACCTTCGCCCGGAAAGCTTCCAGGCCCATCGTGTGGATCGTGTACTTCAGGCGCGCGGTCTTGCGGTCGGCGCGGTTGCCGAAGTCGCGCTGCACCTTGACGATCGCCTCGGCGATGCCGAGGACATCCTCGGGGGGAACGAACCCCAGTCGCTTGGCCAGAGCCGGGAAGGTCTTGGCGGCGCTCGGCGTCACCCCCATCCCGCCACCGGCAATGACGTTGTAGCCGAGGATCTTTCCCTGCTCGTGGACAACGATGAAGCCGAGGTCGTTGGCATAGACGTCGGTGCAGTTGTCCTCGGGGAGGGCGAAGGCGGTCTTGAACTTCCGCGGCAGGTAGGTGGGGCCATAGATCGGCTCGACAAGCTCGGTCGGCTCGATGGGCTGGCTCGGCTCGACAGGCTCGGGGCCACCGGCCACCCGCTGCTTCTCCCCCGTCTCCGGATCGGTGAGCCAGATCTCGTAGTAGGCCCGCGTCCGCGGGGCAAGATGGATGGCGAGCTCGTCGAGCTTCGCCTGCATCTGGTCGCGGACGGAATTACCGTGGATCGGCGCCGGGCAGCACATGATGTTGCGCTCGACGTCGCCACAGGCAGCGAGCGTCGTCATCTGGTTGGTGTGGACCTTCTGCATGAAGGCCTTCAGATCCCCCTTCACCACGCCATGGTGCTGGATCGACTGCCGCGTCGTCAGCCGGATCGTGCCGTTGCCGATCTCGTCCCCCATGTCGATGGCTGCGAGGAGCTGGGCGGCGGTGAGCTTTCCCCCCGGCACACAGGTGCGGATCATGAAGCTGATCTCGCGGACGCTCTTGGCCCCCTCCCGGCTCTTCCGCTGCTCGCGGTCGTCCTGCTGGTAGGTGCCGAAGTTCTTCAGCAGCTGGACGCTCCCTTTTCCGAAGCCGGGGGCGCCGTCGACGAGTTCCTTGGCGATGTCGCCCCGCAGATAGTCGCTCGCGGTCTTGATGACCTCGACCGCGGTCAGCTTGATTGTCTCGGCGGTCTTCTGTTCGTCGGCCATCGGGGATCTCGCTGGAGGTCGGTGCGACTCGGCGGGGAACGCAAGGTGGGCCCCATTCGGGCCCTCCAATATGCAAGAATAGCCCCTCGGGCGTGTGGCTGACACCCCGGTGTTGCCCCCCTCTTTTCCTTGCCGGAGCCAGGAATCCATGGGCTATTTCGCCTTCTTTCTCATCCTCATGGCCACCTGCCTTCTCTGGTCGGCCGCCTGCACGGCCGCCGCCGCCCGCAGCGACCGGCGCCGGGCGCTGTGGCTCTTCCTCGGCCTCGCCCTCCCCGTCCTCGCCCTCCTCCCCTGGCTCTTGGCTAGCGGGTACCTCGCCTTCGACGCCCGGATGCGGCCGAACTGGTTCGGTGCCGCGCTCACCGTCGTTCTCTCGGCGCTGATCGGTGGGATCTGGATCAGCCGCGCCGGTATGACGGCGGTCGCTTCCTCGTCGGTGGCGGTCGCTTCGCGCTGGCCGGTGATCGGGCTGTTCGCTTTCGCGATCCTCGCCAAGGCGGTGTCGTTCGGCACGCTCCTGATCCTCGACAACGCCGTCGCCGCCGAGGCCCGGGCGATGCGCGTCGAGGCAGCGGAGATGATGCAGGCGGCGCTGCCGCCGGCGCCGGTCGACGCCGAGAACGCCGCCCGCCTCCACCTGCAGGCCGGCGCCGCGATCGCCGCCGCTCCCGACCTCACGGCGGCCGACGGCCCGCTCGCCGATCCGCAGTTCGACATCGCGAGCCCCGCGGTCGGCGACCTCCTCACCCACCATGCGGCCCTCGTCGACACCATCCGCCGCGCCGCCGACATGCCGGGCTGCCGCTTCGCGCGCGACTGGGCGCGCCCGAGCATCGAGATGCTGCTTCCGGAGATGCAAGCGATGCGCACCGAGGCCAGGATCCTCGCCCTCGCGGCGCGGCGAGGGTCCTTTGAGGGACGGCATGCCGACGCTGTCGCCGACGCCGTCCGCCTCGGGAGCCTCGGCCGACAGGCGGGATCGGAACCGATTCTCGTCTCCTCTCTCGTGGGCCTGGCGATCGACGGCGAGGCCCTGTCGGTCGTGGCCGATGTCCTCCCCCGGCTCGGCCCCGGCGACGCCGCACTCCTCGACGACCCAGGCCTCCGCGATCTCGTCAGCGCGGTGCCCTCGATCGTCCGGGCCGTCAACGGCGAAGAGGCTTTCGGGCTGGCCGTGTTCGCCGACTTCGCCGACGGTCGCGAGGACATCCACGCGTTCGGGCGGTTGTCGAGCGACGCCACGCCAACGTTCGACGAAGGCCATCCGCTCGCGTTCCTCGCCGACCCGCTGATGGCAATCTATCGCGTCTTCTTCCTCCCGGCCGATCTCGCCGGCTACCGCGATCGCTTCCGTAAGCTCCGGTCCACCGCGGCACGAACGGTTGATCAGCGACAGGGCTGGCCCGAGATGAAGCGCGACATCGACGCGATCGACACCGACCCGCGCCGGGGCCCGGATGGAGCGCTCGCCCGCCTCATCGTGCCCGCCACCGAGGCCGTCTTCCGCGCGCAGAGCCATGCCGTGGCGCGGCACCGGGCGGCGGAGGTGCTCCTGGCGGCCACCCGGGAGCGTCTCGCCGCCGGGGCACTCCCCGCGGCGATCGACTCGCTCGTGCCGGCCCGCCTGCCCTCGGTGCCTCGCGATCCTTTCACGAGCGACTCGCCGATGCGAGCGGCCTTTGAGGCGGGGGAGTTCTCCGTGTGGTCGGTCGGCCCGAACGGCACCGACGACGGCGGGCCGGTCGCGGCCGGCAACGCCCCTCCCGAGCGTGGCGACGACATCGGCCTGCGGATGCGCTCCGCCGGCCCGTGAGCGGAAGCCGGCGATCCCGCCGGTTTCGAATCGAACTACGGAAGAGCCCCTCCGGCGCTCGGCCCGTCACCCCGGCACTCGGCGGTAGACCTCTGTCGGAAAAAGGGTGACAAAAACCGGGCCGGCGCGGCTCCTTGGGAGTGGAGCAGGGGAATCGCGACGACGAACCGGCGGCGGGAGCGAACCGGTGGATGACAGCAACACGCCTGAGCGGGAGATCGCCCGCCTCGCTGCCGGCGACATGGCCGCCTTCGCCCGGCTCTACGACCGGCTCGGAGAGCGGCTGTTTGCCGCTGCCCGGCGGATGACCGGCTCGGTCGAGGGGGCGGAGGAGGCGGTGCAGGAGGTGTTCGTGGCGCTCGTTCGAGGGCGGGAGAAGCTCGCCACGGTCAGCGACCTCGACGGATACGTCTTCACCACCCTCCGCCATTCGATCGGCCGGAGGTGGCGGAGCCTGGCGAGCGAGCGCCGATCGCTCGACGGCCTTCGCCGCACGATCGAGGAGATCCATGGATCGGAGGGACGCGTGATGCCGGCACCGAGACTTCCCGACGACGAACTGGCCGCGGCGGTGGCGGCCCTGCCGGATGCCCAGCGTGAGGTGGTCGCCCTGCGGATCGATGGCGGGCTGTCGTTCGAGGAGATCGCGGCGGCCATCGACACCAACCCCAACACCGCCGCCAGCCGGTATCGCTCCGCGCTCGAGAAGCTCCGCCTCACGCTCGGTGCAGCGGCAAACCTCCCCCGACATCCGGTACGACCATGAATCGCTTCGACGACACTCCCGACGACATCGAGCAGCGAATCGCCAACGACCGTGTTCCGCTCCCGACGAGCCTCAGGCCCCGCATCCTCGCGGCCGTCGGGGAGGCGCTCGTGAATGGACCGCCGCCGTTGCGACCATCTCAGCCGTGGCGCGAGGAGACGGTCGTCTTGGCGACGTCGATCCTCCTTGCCTCGCTCGCCTTGCTCGTCGTCGTCCCGTCGCTCGTGGCCGGGCCGGGCTCCGGTCCGATCCTCCGCTCGTCGGAATCGTCCCTGGAGGTGCAGGCGAGGCGGCTCGGCATCGAGCTCCCCCGAGAGGTGCCTGCGCCCTTGTCGCAGGAGACCGGGATCACGGCCCCCGTTTCGTTCCCTCACCCCCGGCCCCTCACCCCGGCCGACGTCCGCGACGTGCTCGCCGCCTCGTTCTGACCCGTCCCACTGATCCGCCATCCGGAGTCCTCTCCCATGGGCTACTTCGCCTTCTTCCTCTTGATCACGGCCGCTTCGCTCCTCTGGTCGGCCGCCTGCACGGCCGCGGCGGTTAGGAGCGAGCGTTCCCGAACGCGGGGCTTGTGGCTCTTCCTCGGCCTTGCCCTACCCGTCCTCGCCCTCCTCCCCTTCCTCGCTGAAACGGCCTATCTCGGCTTTCATCTTTTCCTCAGCCCGAATTGGTTTGGCCCGGTGCTCACCGTCCTCCTCTCGGCACTCATCGGCGGGATCTGGATCACCCGCGCCGGTATGACCTCCGTTCCCCCGTCGAGCTCGGCGCTCGCCTCGCGTTGGCCGGTGATCGGGCTTTTTGGATTGGCGATCCTCGCCAAGGCGGTGTCGTTCGGCACGCTTCTGATCCTCGACAACGCCGTCGCCGCCGAGGCCCGGGCGATGCGTGTCGAGGCGGCTGCCATGATGCAGGCAGCCGTGCCGCCGGCAGTCGCCGACAGCGAGAACGCCGCGAAGCTCTATGAACAGTCCGCCGCCGCGTTCGCAGACGATCCAACGCTTCGGGCGGCCGATACGGCGCTGAACTCAGTCAATCCCGAGGTGGACGGCGCAGCAGTCACCGATTTCCTCTCGCGCCATGCCGCCACGCTCGACACAATCCGCCGCGCCGCCGATCGGGAGAACTGTCGCTTCGCTCGCGATTGGACACGCCCGTCGTTCGCGATGCTCCTTCCGGAAATCCAGTCGCTCCGCCAGGCGGGACGCTTCCTGGCCCTGGCCGCCCGCCGCGCCGCAATGGAGGGGCGGATCGACGAGGCCCTCGTCGACACCGTCCGCATCCAAAAGATCGGCAGGCACGCGGCTACCGAGCCGATCATCGTCTCGCAGCTCGTCGGCACGGCCCTCGACGCGGTCGCCCTCGACACGCTCGCCGACATCCTCCCCGCCCTCGGGCCTGACGATCTCGGCCGGCTCGACGCGCCAGCGATTCACGACCTCGTTGGCCCGCCGCCGTCGATCTTTCGCGGTTTCATTGGCGAGGAGGCGTTTGGTCTCTCGACGTTTGCCGATTTCGCCGATGCGCGAACCAACGTCGATGGACTGTGGCAATTAACCGGTAACCCCGACCTCGCCCCCGGCACGTTCTCACGCTGGGTGTCGGCGCCGGCTTCCCTTCTGTTCCGGGTCTTCCTCCTCCCCTTCGACATCGCCAGCCATCGACGAATGATGCACGACTATCGACAGCTGGCAGCGATGACTTTTGCCCGGCCCCAGCAGTTCGCCGAGCAGCAGAAGCAGATCGAGGCGATCGAGGCCGGGTTGCAGAAGGAACAAAGGTCGGGACTGGTTTCGGCAACGATCAAGCCTGCAATGGCCCAGGTCTTCCATGCCCAGACGCGTGCCGTCGCCCGGCACAGGGCGGCGGCGGCCCTCGTCGCCGCCACGAAGCGCCGCCTCGAGACCGGAAGCCTGCCAGAGTCGCTCGAAGCCCTCGTTCCTGGCGAGCTCCCCACCCTGCCGCTCGACCCGTTCGCAACCGACGCGCCGCTCCGGCTGAAAGTGACGCCGGAAGAGTTTCTGGTCTGGTCGGTCGGCCCCGACGGCGAGGACGACGGCGGCCCGCAGCCTCCCGACGCGGAGCACGACGCAGGGAACGACGACATCGGCCTGCAGATGCGGGCTGCAACCGCGGCCGCTCGCTGAACACGCCGCAGGACATTCACTCGAGTATCACTTCGCCTCCATGAGATAGGCGAGGAGATCGGCCATCCCCCGGGCGTCGATCGTCTTCTCAAACCCCTCGGGCATGAGCGACCGCTTCGTGTTCGTGAACGTCTCGAGATCGTCCCGCGGGAGCGTGACGTCGACCCCGTCGGCGGTGCGGAGCGTGACGCTTCCCCCCGACTGCGCCGTGACGACGCCGGTGACGACGCGGCCTCCTGTGTCGATCGCCGCGTGGGCATGATAGGCGGGGAGGACCTCCCGGTTGGGATCGAGAATGGCCAGCAGCATCGCCTCCGGGCCACGGGCCTGCACGGCCACAAGCGCCGGCCCCGTCTCGCGCCCCTCTCCCTCGACGCGATGGCAGCCGACACATTGCTTCTTGAAGATCGCCCGCCCTCCCTCGACGCTTCCCTTCGCAGGGAGGCTCGCCCGGTAGGCGACCACGAGTGATTCCCGGTCAGCCGGCGGCGGGCTTCCGAGCACTTCTGCGGCACGCCCCGCCACACTCCTCTCTGGGAAGGCCCACAGGGCCGCGGCCGTCTGTCGGTCGAGCTCGCTCGCCGCGAAGCGCCCCGCTTGAATCGCCTCCAGGAGCGCAATCGCCCGCGCGGCATCGTGGGAGAGCGCTACGGCCGCCGCTTGGCGGGCCTCGACCGAGAGCCTCGGCAGCGCCGCGACGAGCATTCCCCCAACCCCCGGATCGCGGGAGCGATCGAGAACCTGGATCGCCGCCGTGACGAGCTCCGTCGGCTCCTCGGCGACGAGCAGTTTTTCAAGATCGGCCGGATGAAAAAGCCCGCGCACGGCCCGAATCCGCCTGGCCACGTCGGCCTTGCGATCCAGGGCAACTTCGCGGTTGTAGTCGCCGAGGCGTTTGACGAGCGCCTCGGTCGTGGCGACTGGCTCAATCTTTGCAACATCCGATCCGGTGGCGGCAACCGCCGAAGTAAGTTCCCCGAGAAGCACCGTGGCGGTCGGTCGGGTGTCGGTCGCGCCCGCGGCAGGCGCTCGAGCAAGCCGGTCGATGCCAGCGACGATCCGCGAAAGCTCTGCCGCGTTAGCTTTGCGCCCCACCTGCGCCACAAGCCCCGGCAGCGCCGCCGCGGCTCCCTTCGACGCCAAGCTCTGCGGCGAATCGAGCCACGCCGCGACGATCTCCGCGGCGTCGCCACGCAAGCCCGTGAACGCCGCATAGCGGCACCAGGGATCGGCCCCGTCGCGCTCAAGAAGCGTGCGGAGGATCGCAAGGCGCGGCTCGGCCGGAAGGGCTCCGGCGACAAGCGCCAGTGGCAGGCGGACGGAGGCCTGCGGCTCGCGCGCGGCAAGGTCAGTGAGCACCGAGACGAGATCCGCAGGGGGCAACCCATCGGCGGGCACAATCCCGTCGGCGATCGCTGCCGCCACGGCACGGACGATCGAGTCGCGGCTGGCGAGCATGGGGAGAAGGTCGGCGACGTCGAGCAGGCCGAGCGCGGAGAGGACATGCGCCGCATGAATCTGCGCGAGCGGCGATGCCCCCTCCCTGGCCGCCTCGTGGAGGAGTGGCACCGCATCGGGATCGTTCCGCTCGACGAGGAGCCGCCGGGCCGTGTCGCGGTGCCAGCCGTTGGGACTCCTGAGAAGCTCAATGAGGGTCGCAACCGGGGCCTGCGAGAGGCGGGGCGTGGCTTTCCGCGTCGCTGCCGCGGCGCCATCGGGTGCCCCCTCCGGCACGGCGACGAGCCGCCACAGCCGGCCGGTGTCGCGGCCGCTGGTGAGATCGAGGTGTTGCTTGATCGGTGGGGCGAGGCTCGCCGGATGCTCGATCACCTCGCGCTGCATGTCGATGATCCACAGGGCGCCGTCGGGGCCGTTGGCAAACTGCACCGGGCGAAACCAAACGTCGTTCGAGGCGACAAGCTCACGGTCCTCATCGATCCGCTCAGCGCGGACACCGGCGCCGTGAGGGAGGAGCTTTTTCCGATGGACAAGATTCGAGCCGACATCGCCAACGACGAGCATTCCGGCAAGGTCCCCCACGGCATCGCCCCGGACGACCGTGATCCCGGTGGCACTCGTGAAATACCCAGCCGGCCGCCCTCCCCCCTCGACCATGCCGGGCACGATCCCGCTGGCCCGGAGCCTCGTCCGGAGCACGCGCCACGGTTCGACGGGGCTCGAGCGGTAAACGGCGGCCTGCGGCCCCTCGACGGCGATGCTCTCCTTCGCCGCCGGCGCCGGGAAGAAGGGATTGCGCGCCAGAGAACGATCATCGACCATCACCCGAATCGCATGGTCGCTGTTGTGGCAGAGGTAAACGTGGCCGGCATCGTCGGTCGAGCGGCCATGCTGGGCGCCACCGGTCTCGGGGCGAAAGTCGAGTGAGCGCGGATCGAAGGAAAAATCTCGGCCGGCGATCGAGACCGCGTCGCCGACTGGTTCCCCGTTCTCGCCGACGCGCCGGATTTCCCCGCCGGTCGAGCTGCCAGCGCCATGGATCCGGCCATCGACGTCGAAGGCGAAGGAATTCAACAGCCCCTGGACATTCCCCGTCCCGAACCCGGTGAAGATCTTTTGGTGTTCATCGGCAACGCCGTCACCGTCGGTGTCTTTGAACCAGACGATGTCGGGGGCATCGCCGACAAACAGGCCGCCACTCCAGACAACCAGCGCCGTCGGCCAGGCGAGGCCGTCGGCATAGATCGTGGCCCGGTCATACGTCCCGTCGGCGTCGTCGTCGTGGAGGAGGCGGATTCGCCCCAGGCGCTCCCCCTGGTCCTCGCTGTAGCCTCGCATCTCCGCGACGAACAGCCGGCCATCCTCGTCCCAGGCAATCGCCACGGGACTCGCGAGCAGCGGCTCGGCGACGGCGAGATCGACCGCGAAGCCGGGGCGGACGACCATCGTCGCCGGAGCATCGGCGGGGGCCGTCTGCGGGATGCGGGGCAGCTCGTCGGCATAGTCAACGACGCCTGTGGGTGCCTCATCGGCACCGATCACTTCTGGAGACGCAGCCAGCGCGATCACCACGACAGCCGACGCCATCCACGAGAGCGTCGCCCACTTCACTTCGCCACCTCGATCAATTCCCCGATCGCTTCCAGGAGCGAAGCCTCCGCCTCCGGGCCGACAAACGAGCTCGTGGGAAGCACCTCATAACCCCCTTGCGCGTACGCGCCGGCGGTGCCGATGTAGCCGGGGCCATAGTCGCCGTAGGCGGCCATGAAGACATCGAGATCGGGCCGCATCTGCCGCGCGGCAAGCTGATATTCGACGAACAATTCCCCGGGGAGGTGGAGCATCCGGGCGCTCCCCACCTTCAGGCACGTGACGTCGATCGCGTGTGATTCACGAGCGCGCGTGGCAAACGCAAGAGCGTCGATCGGAGCAAACGTCCCCCGGTCGGGCTTGGCACGGACTTCCTCGGCGAGCTTTTCAACTCCCAGGCCTTCCCGCGCCGCAAGCACAACCGGCACGCTCCCCCAGCCGACGTCGGTGGCCGCCAGCGGCTTCTTGTGGCGCGAGGCCACCTCGAAAGCGCTCCTCATTCCGGCGGCGAGCCGGGTGGCGAGGACGACCCGATTGGAGGGAGTGGCGTCGTTGTACTTCCCGGCGGCGATGTTGCCACCGGCGCCGGTGAAGTGGAGGTGGAGGGCGTTGGGAAGATCCTGAGAGCGAAGGAAGCGGGCGATGCCGGGGAAGTCGGGGCCGGGAACACCGGTGCGGTAATAGCTCATCGGATGGGTGGCGTAGCTCGTGATCGAGGCGAGCGCGTCGTCGCCAGAGAAGAAGACGAGCGCCGCCAGATCGGCGTCGATCGTCCCCTCCGGCCAGCCCTTGATCGCCACATCCTTCGTGGCGCTGCCGCGCCACGCTACGAACTTCCCGTCGGGGCCGACGAGGCGACGGTTGCTTGCGATCTGCGCTACCTCCGCCCGGCCGAAGCCGGCATGCGTGACCGGCTTCGCTTTGGGAAGCGCGTCCTTGATCGCTGCCGCCGCTCGCGCGATCACCTCTCGAGCGAAATCGCCGTCGAAGCGGGGATGATCCTTGACCCCCATGTCAGCGAGGAGCTTTTCGGCAGTGAAGTCGGCATGGGGGGCATCGTGCTGGTGGAGGGCGTGGACGGCAACTCTTGCCGGCGTCGTCCCTGCGGCCTCGGCGAGCCCGGCCCGGAAGGCATCGTGGGCGGCATTGCCGACGCCGATCCAATCGATCGCACAGAGGACGATGGGCTCACCGGCCCCTGAAAGCACGATCCCCCGGCAGCGAAGCTGGAGATCGGCAGCCTTCACCGCCGGTCCATAGGCCATCGCCGCACCGACCGGCGGCGTGGCATCGACGTCGAAGTTGGCGAGGGTGACCGGGGGGGACGCGACCGGCCTGGCCGACTCCTGACCGCGGAGCACGGTCCACGGCCACACCGCCAGGGGCAACAGCAGAAAAACGCCCCACAGACTCCGCCCCACCGCCAACCGCGTGCGCGCCATGACGATCCTCCCCCCGATCTGCCGGGTCTGTTCCGAGCCAGTCTCGCCACCATCATAGACGAACGAAAACCCGCATACTCGTGCAGCCAGAGGCGCCACCGTGGCCTTCAGGGCGTCGATCGAGAGGAGTCCCACGATCAGCGACTGACGGGGGGATCGGCCTCCCCCGGGAAGGCCTCCTGCCGGATGCGCTGATAGTCGGCGGCGAGTCCGAGTTCGACGACGGAACGCTCGAGGCGTGAAACGTCGATCGCATCACGATTCTCACGAAGGACCATCGCGGCGTCTGCCAGATCGATGATCCGCCCGGCCAACAGTTTGATGATGATCAGATCGTCCGGCTGCACCACTCTGACAGGAAGCATGCCGCCGGGCAGGCGGCGATCGACGGCCCGTGCAACCGCCTCGCGATGGAAATCACTGCCGGCCAGCAAAACGTCAAACTGGAAGGGCATCAGAGCCCCATCCGGCTGGAACAGAAACT
>Ga0114978_10004858_pt1 | contig 10795 bp, 9 predicted proteins | sample S_140212_EF_Meta_FD_87027 | JGI IMG/M metagenome (GOLD analysis project Ga0114978, IMG submission 87027) | Freshwater microbial communities from Lake Simoncouche, Canada to study carbon cycling - S_140212_EF_MetaG | ecosystem: Environmental > Aquatic > Freshwater > Lake | place: Lake...
CTAATTCGACAGCACTCGTTTTTGGAAATACATCTGTTTCGCTATCTATGAACACTACAGGCGTAAGTAACGCTTTTAGATTAGGTGGCGTTCTCGCATCTTCTTATGTTCAAAATACAGACTCAAGAGTTCTTTCTGGTAACTTAAACTTTACTGGAACCAATTCATATTTTTCTGGCAAAACTACTTTTAATGCGAATCTTGTAATCAATCCTGGAATCAGTATTATTGACTCAACTGGCTCTCAAGGCTTGGCAGGACAACTATTAACTTCTAATGGCGTCGGTAATGTTTATTGGTCAACAATTGTAACACCCAGTGGCGGATTGACAGCTATTGATGGTCCTGGTAATACAGCATATGATTCTGCTAGACTCGGTGGCGTTTTAGCTGCAAATTATATTACGAATTCTCAATCAAGAGTATTATCTGGTAACTTAAACTTTACTGGAACCAATTCATATTTTTCTGGTAAAACTACAATCGCTGCTAATCTTGTAGTAAATGGAGCAATATTTGCTGGGGGCAGTAATGGCGCTGTTGGGCAGGTATTAACTTCTAATGGTGTTAATAATGTTTATTGGTCAACCGTCACGTCTGGTGGGCCAGGTCCAGAGTATGTTACAAACGTAGATTCAAGAGTTCTTTCTGGCAATCTAAATTTTACCGGAACAAATGTTTATTTCACAGGTGCTACATTTTCACCAGCAGGAATTTACTTTGGTGCGAATGCTACTGCCAATTTATATATTAGCTCTTCAACAGTATCAGTCGGTAACGCTACAGTAAATAGCACAACTAATTCAACAATAATGCAGGTTGCAAATTCTACAACAATTGCTAACTTGACATCAAGCGCACTTACTGTTGGTACTTCTGTTGCTAATACTACGGTTCTTGCATCTGGCGCCAACGTTGTTGCCAATACAACTGCTCTTAATATTAATGCAGCTACTACGAATACAACTATAACTGCTTCTAGTATTTTAATGGGCAATACTGTTGCTAATTTAAGTATAACAACTACTGCTTTAAATCATTTAACTAATGCTATAAGTTTACAATATCAGTTAGTTTCAAATAGTACTTCATCAAGCGGTATCGGACCAAATATTAGATTATTTAGAAACACGCAAACTGCTGGTATTGCAACATTTTCAGGCGGTATATATTTCAATACATCAAATAATACTCTTAATTATGATTCTAGTATATTACATATTGGGCAAGGAGTATATACGCCAGAATTAAGATACTATACTGCTGGTGCGCATCGTTTTTTTACAAATAATGCGGTTTCACCTTTTAACGTTTTAACGCTTACTAATACATTTTTCGTAGGTATTAATAATACTGCTCCTACCGATGCTCTTTCTGTTAATGGTAGTATTAGAACAGTTGGTTTGAAAACATACGAATTAGCAACTCCAGGTTCCTCAACATTAACAGCTGGAACCGGCGGATCATTAGCAGCTGCTGTTTATTATATTAGAATTGTTGCTGTAGATAGTATTAATGGTGTAACAGAACCTGGTGCTGAAGTTACCAGAACTGTAAGTGCAAGCGGAACATTAAGAGTGCAGTTTGATGCTGTTCCTGGCGCTGCAAAATATAGAATTTATTTTAAAGCAGGTTCTACACCAACAGATACTTATTTTGAAACTACAACTAACGACTATACAATTACTACCACAACTGGTGCTAGTTCAGTAAATATCCCAACATATAATTCTACTGGTGCCGTTAATATCGGCGCATATTCAAATACAGATTATAAATTAACTGTTCAAAATAATGCTAATACTGGTGGTCATCTTCTCCTTTATAATTCAAACACAGGCACAGGAACCGCAATCGGTATTGATATGATTCATGCTGCCTATGCAGGCAGCAGTCAAATTTATCATAGTCCTATTGGAAAATTAGTTTTAAAGGGTGCCGCAATATCATTCGAAACTGGCCAATATACTGGCACAGAAAGAATGTATCTGACAAGCACTGGGTTAACAATTAACCAATCATTAACTATAGGAACACTTGGGGTTTCTTATGTTGGTCCAGCGATACAAAGTTATTGTCAAACACAAAATTCAGTATTCGGACAATCATATGGCGGTATTGGTGTCGTTGGACAATCAAACACTAATTATGGTGTTTATGGTATATCAAACACTAATTATGGTGTTTATGGTATATCAAACACTAATTATGGCGTTCACGGTTTATCCGAATCAGCTCAAGGTGTATTTGGGCTATCAAATAATTTTCACGGCGTTTGGGGCCAAACTGCCAATACATCGGCGTTTGGAGTTATTGGTATTGCGTATGGTAATACAATAGCAACTTCTGGTGTTGGTGTTGGAGCTTATTCTAACAGTAACTTAGGTTTATATGCAAAATCAAATACATATGCTATCGCTCGTTTTGCAAATGCAACCGCAACTAGTCTTTCAATTAGTAATTTAGGTTACATTGGTATTAATTTAGGCGATACAAACGCAACTACCCCACTTCATGTAAGTCAAAGCGATCCATCTGGTTCTACGATTTTAATAACAAATGGCGCTAATGGTTTGAGAATCGGTGCTAATACAGGCGTCGGCGCATGGGTTGAAGGCGTTGATGGTATGAATGGAACAACAAGTTATAAAGATTTAAGAATTAGTGCAAACAATATTTCGATTCGAACTGGTAAAGATACGACTAATGTTGAGAGATTAGGAATTACAAATACAGGTATCGTAACAATAACTGGAGAACTTAGAGTAACAGCAGATATCACTGCATACTATTCTTCTGATATAACTCTTAAAGATAACATTAAAGTAATACCAAATGCGCTAGATAAAATTAATAAAATTCGCGGTGTTACTTTCGATTGGACAGAAGCATATCTACAAAGTCGTGGTGAAGAAAATGATTATTTTAATCGTAAACATGACATTGGTGTAATAGCCCAGGAAATCGAAGCAGTTCTACCAGAAGTTGTTGGAACAAGAGAAGATGGGATTAAGGCTGTTAAGTACGAAAGAATTGTTCCATTGCTAATCGAAGCAATTAAAGAACTCAAAGCCGAGATTGAAAAATTAAAGGGTAAGTAAAAATGGCAGTATCTTTAGTTTCTACTGGTCTTCAATTTCCATCTGGTTCTATACAGACAGTTGCAAATCTACTCCCATATACACAGGTACCTATATTAATGTCTGAGTATTTGTATCTCGGCTCTTCGCCATATTATTTACCAAATACAGTTATGACAAGAGCAAAATTAGGAAGTTTAGCCCAAGCGCCCCAAATTTGGGGTGATGCTGAATTTGATCCTACAAATAATTTATGGATAATTAAAAAAACGGGTTATTATTATTTCAATGTTGGCGTGCGCATAGTTTCACTTATATATGATCAAGGTTATTGGAGATCAATTAGATACTTTAGAATACATTTTGGGCGAATAAATGGTAGTGGTACTTTTATAAGTGAACAAGAAAATGGTTGGTATATGGGCGGAGATGCAAACGGGTATCCACGTTCACTTCAAAAAGATTGCAATTTTAATGCATATTGTAGTGTAAATGATAAAATTGCAATATATATATTTGCAGAAGCAGCATTTTTTGATTATGAACAATTAGTATTGACTAGATGTAATTTTTCTGGTCATATGCTAAGAACATAGGAAATAAAAAATGGCTACAATATTAACAAGTACTGGTATACAATTCCCTGATGGTACTTCACAGGCTGGGCCAGCCATAATTAGTAGTAGTAATTATCCTATTTTAAGAATGTATTATAATGGCGGAAGTCCTTGGACAAGTACGATTATCCCTGATTCTAGTTACTACAAATTTCCACTTAACACCGCTTCAACTGATACTGATGGCGGCGCAAGAACTTCTTATCCTAATTATGATTATGTAATTCCAAAAACTGGTTACTACTTAATATCTGTTGATTATACGCTCGAACATTCAGGATATTTAAGATATACGAATATATATTATGGTAAAAATGGTTCATATGTAATTGGAACTCAATCGGGAGCTGTTGGCGATTATAGTGATAGTGGAATGTTTTTAAGATATTCGGCTAAATTTTCTGATATTATTGCGGCAAATGTTGGAGATGTTATCGATGCATATGTTTATTCAGAAGGAGTGCTCGGTTCATCAAGTATATTATATTGCAATCTCCAATTAAACTATCTTAGACCATTAACAACATAACCGGAAATAAAAAATGGCTGTAAAATTAATAAGTACTGGTATACAATTTCCTGATAATAGTATTCAAACAAGTGCTGGAATAAGTAGCGGGTCAAGAGTTATATTTAAAGGTTATTTTTCAGCAGCTACCTCAGCTCAATATGTATCATTTACAAATTTAACATATACAACTTTGGGTTATATTCCGGCTATTGATTCACATTCTGGTTTTACAGGCACTCCAGATGGTTCAGGTAAAGTATATTCGTATACAATTCCAGTTTCAGGTTTTTATCATATTTCTGGAATGGCAAACCTCTACGCTCAATGGAATGGTTCTTCAACTGATACATCTGGAAGATTTAGAGAAGCTAATATTTACATTGCCGTTAATGGATATAAAATAGAAGAAAATGATTTTGCAACCCCAGGATATGATCATTCAGTGTATTCGCATTGGGGAGCATGTGTGGAACGTACATATCATTTTACAGCCGGAGATGAAATTACATTAAAAGCATTTGTTTACAAATATAGTGACCAGTTTGGAGCACCAGCACCAGGATATTATCAAATGTCCCCATCTATATATTATACAACTAATCTATGCGGGTATTATATCAGAAGCAAAACATAAATATTAATGGAGAATAAAATGACAGATAACAAAAATATTGATTTTCATTTTGGAATAATTATGATTTATCCAGAATTAGCTAATAATCCAACTGTTTTTCGAGACGGTACAATATCACTATATAATGATGGTGATGGAAATTATATTAAAGAATGGAATTATGATAAACCACAACCAACTGATGAAGAAATAGCAGCTGCAACAATTTCTGAAAAAGCCAAGCAGTATTTGGCTGACCGCGAAGCAAAAATAAAAGAGTGGATGAAAACTCAGCCACCACCACCACCTTTTTAAGAGTTAACAAATGGCATCACCTAATTCAAGAGCAACATTTAAAGAAAACTGCCTACGTCGTTTAGGTAAGCCTGTTATTGAAATTAACGTAGATGACGACCAGGTAGAAGATCGTATCGATGAAGCTATTAAGTATTTCTGGGATTATCACTTTGATGGTTCTGATAAGGTATACTATAAGCATCTAGTTACGACAGAAGATAAAACGAATCGTTATATTCAACTTCCTGATAATATTATCGGTGCTGTTAATATTTTCGAAATTGGTCAGGCTCTTAATACTAATAACCTATTCAACATTCGTTATCAGATCGCATTGAACGACCTTTATACGCTTACATCGGTTTCTATGGTACCATACTACATGGCCATGCAGCATATTCAGTTCCTTGAACAGATGCTTGTTGGCAAGCAGCCAATGCGTTATAATCGCCATAATAATAAAGTTTATATCGATATGGACTGGTCTATTATTAATGCTGATGATTATATTATTGTTGAGGCATATGAAGTTCTTGATCCAGAAGTATATACTAAAGCCTGGAACGATCGTTGGTTACTACGTTATGCTTCTTGTCTTATCAAACAGCAGTGGGGCAATAACCTTAAGAAATTTAATGGAATGAAAATGCCAGGCGGTTTGACTTTCAATGGTCAGGTTATTTACGAAGAAGCTACTCAAGAAAGAGCAGAGCTTGAAAAAGAAATGATTCATAGCTATTCATTACCCGTGACCGATATGATCGGATAGGATTTTAAACCTATGGCAACCAGCTTTTTCTTCAATAATTTCCAATCATCTCAGGAGCAATCTCTTCTTGAGAACTTAATTATTGAAGCTATTAAAATTTATGGCGAAGATATGTTCTATATACCTCGTAAGTTGAATAACTACGATGCGGTATATGGTGCCGACGATCAATCAAGTTATGCCCATGCTTATCCTATTGAAATTTATATTAAATCAGTAGATGGGTTTTCTGGTGATGGTAATTTCATGTCTAAGTTTGGTATCGAAATTCGTGATCAGGTTATATTTTCTGTTGCTCAACGTATTTTCAATGATGAGGTTGGTAACTATACTACACAGGTAAGACCGAACGAAGGCGACCTTATTTACTTCCCATTAAATAAAAAGTGCTTTCAAATCAAGTATGTTAACAAGTTCGAGATGTTTTATCAGCTCGGTGCTCTACAAACTTGGGAAATGACCTGCGAATTATTCGAGTATTCTAATGAGGTCATGAATACAGGTATACCTGAAATAGATGTTCTTCAGAAAAAGTTCAGTACTAATATACTTGATTGGACTCTTATGACCGAAACTGGAGATCACCTAGTTACTGAAGATGACGATTATATTACTCTTGAAGGATCTTCTATTAACGATCTAATACCAGGTGCCGATAATGATGAGATTCAGCAAGAGTCTGATAACTTTATAGATTTTACTGCATACGATCCATTTAGCGAAAGACAAATTTAATGTTCGGTTCTCCATTTTATTTCTCGCTAATTAGAAAATATGTTATATTGATGGGAACCCTCGTCAATAACATTCGTATTACACGTACCGATAAAGCTGGAAATGTAACTTCCCTGCTTAAAGTTCCCGTTACATACGCTCCTAAAGATAAAATGCTTGCCCGTGTTCTTCAGGATCCTAATATTGATAGGCAGTCTGCAACTATCCCACTTCCTCTTATTTCTTTTGAAATGGGTAGAATGACTTATGATGGTACAAGAAAACTCAATACTATCAATAAAGTTTCAGTAAAAGATGCAACTGATTCTAATAAAGTTAAATATCAATATAACCCTGTTCCTTACAATATAGAGTTTAAGGTTTATATCTATGCTAAAAACGCAGAAGATGGAACTAAGATACTAGAACAAATTATCCCATACTTTACACCAGACTGGACAACGACAGTTAATCTTATTCCTGAAGTCGAAGTAACTATGGATATTCCGATTATATTAAATAATATATCATATAGTGATAATTATGATGGTCAGTTTAAAGATCGTAGAGCGATTATTTGGACTTTAGACTTTTTATTAAAAGGCTATATATTCGGTCCAGTTAAAAAAGCTGGTATTATTAAATTTGTCGATACTAAATTTTACTTACCAGAAATTGCTGATGGTAAAATACCAGATGTTGTTGGGCAGCTCCCTGTTGTAGAAAGAGTTACGGTACAACCTGGTTTAGCTTCAAATGGTGCACCTATTAATTATTTTGGTGGACCAAGTACAAGCACTGGCACTATACCATATAATGAGATAGAAGTAACAGACGATTTTGGTTTCATAACAATGATTTACAATGAAGATGAGATAGAATGAAAGACAATGCAAACAACGATCCCATAGCAAATGCTTTAGGAGTTACCCCATTATATCAATCTAAAGCTGTAAGTACTATTATAGCAGATGCTCATAATGATAGTGCTAGACAAGATTTTGAAACAGCACGTGCTAATGTATTGACTATGATTGAGAGTGGGAGAGAAGCAATAGATACATTATCTGAAATTGCTACTAGTTCCCAACATCCAAGAGCCTTTGAAGTTCTTGCAAAACTTATAGATACTACGCTCCAGGCTAATAAAGATCTACTTGAACTTCAAACAAAAATTAGAGAAATTTCAGCAATTGATACACCAACAAATGAAAATGCGAAAACTATTAACAATAACTTATTCGTAGGTTCAACAGCAGAACTTCAGCAAGTAATCGAGAACATGAAAAATGGTGGATCTGCAGTCTAGTACACGTGATGCACGTGGATATAATGGTAACGCTAACCTTAAGCGTGAAAATCAGGCTATTGAATGGACTCCTGATCTAGTTCAAGAATACATTAAGTGTTCTCAGGATGTAGTATACTTTACCGAAAAGTATATGAAGATCATTAGTATCGATAAAGGTCTAGTTAACTTTACCCTTTATTCTTATCAGAAAGAGATGCTAACCTCTTTCGCCAATAACCGTTTCAATATTGTTACAACGGCTCGTCAGGCAGGTAAATCAACAACGACCTGTGCGTTTATCCTTTGGTATATCATTTTCAATAAAGATAAGACGGTCGCTCTTCTCGCCAACAAAGGCGATACGGCTCGTGAAATTCTTGGACGTGTTCAGCTTGCCTACCAGTATCTACCACGTTGGCTTCAGCAGGGTATTAAAGAATGGAACAAGGGTTCATTCGTTCTTGAAAATAATAGCCGTGTTCTTGCAGCTGCGACATCTACCGACTCTATCCGTGGTTATTCTATCAACCTTCTATTCATTGACGAAGCGGCGTTCATCGAAAACTGGGATGAGTTCTTTACATCGGTTTATCCTACTATTTCGTCAGGTAGCGAATCTAAAATCGTTCTAGTTTCAACACCTAATGGGCTTAACCACTTTTATAGTATATGGGTAAATGCACAACAGAAACGAAACCAGTATAATTATATAAGCGTTCAGTGGCAAAACGTTCCTGGTCGAGACGAAAAGTGGAAAGCCGATACATTAGCGGCGATGAACTTTGACCTAGAGAAGTTCGACCAGGAATATAATTGCGAGTTCCTTGGTAGCTCTGGTACACTTATCGCTGGTTGGAAGCTCAAAGAGCTGGTTCATCAGAATCCTATCGTTGAAAGAGACGGTCTAATTCAATATATCGCTCCACAAGATCAGCATGTTTATATTATGCTATGTGACGTTTCTCGTGGTAAAGGTTTGGATTATTCGGCGTTTCAGTTAATTGATGTTACCTCTATGCCATATCAGCAAGCATGTGTTTATCGAAACAACGCGATCTCTCCTATAGATTATGCGGACTTCATTCATAGATCAGCCAAGGCATATAATAATGCTTCTGTGCTTGTTGAAATTAACGATATTGGAGAGCAGGTCTCTCACTCTCTTCATTATGATTTTGGATATGAAAACGTTCTTTTCACAGAGAACGCTGGTCGTTCTGGTAAACGTATTACAGGTGGGTTCGGTGGTGGCTCGGTTGATAAAGGTATTAGAACAACTAAGATCGTTAAGTCTGTTGGTTGCTCTATCCTAAAACTTCTGGTTGAACAGAATCAATTTATTGTAAATGATTTCCATACGATTAATGAGTTATCAACTTTCTCTAGAAAGGGCGTATCATACGAAGCCGAGTCTGGTAAACATGACGACTTGGTTATGTGCCTTGTTCTTTTCGCTTGGTTATCGGAGCAGCAATACTTTAAAGATTATACTAACATCAATACCCTTATGTCGCTAAGGGAAAAAACCGAAGAAGACATGGAGCAAGATATGGCACCATTTGGATTTTTTGAAGACGGTCGTGAAGAATACAATGAATCAATTGAAAAATATGTTCCAGATAGCTGGATGTGGAATACTGCCCAAGATTTCTAAAAAATGCTATTTAATAAATAACAATAAAATAATAAAACATTCTCACAAAAAGGAGAGAACAAAATGGCGTTTCAATTAAGTCCTGGGGTAAATGTTACAGAAATCGACCTAACCACAGTTGTTCCCGCAGTTGCCACATCAGATGGCGCTATTGGTGGTCTATTTCGTTGGGGTCCAATTGGCGAAAGAGTTCTTGTTGATTCTGAAACTATCTTAGCAAGACGTTTTGGCAAACCAACTACTTTTAATGCCGAAACATATTTTACTGCCACTAGTTTTCTTTCCTATACAAATCGTCTTTGGGTTTCTCGTGGAGCCAATACAACTGGCGCAACATTTTCTTTGTCAGGAACTGCAAATGTTGATAATACACAAGTTTTCGTAATCGAAGGCGATCACGAATTAGCCCTGGAAGACGGTGTATATGTTTATTATTCTTCAAATACAGAGGTTGTAAACTATAGTGTTAAGAGAATTTCTGTTTCTGATGCAACATATTATACACAGGGCGAACCTGGTGTTTATGGCGGAAATGTTACAAGTATTATTCTTTCCGAGCCAGCATTAATTGAAGATGAATCTGTAGACCTATATTTTGCATTACCAGAAACTGCTTATACTGCAGTTGGTGTTGAAGAAGCTGGTATTATTGCGAACCTTCAAAATCAAATTGTTAAGAATAAAGAAGATTATATTCATGTAAGAGATGGCAATTTCGACATTGATGCTATTTTTGTTGCAAAATACCCTGGCGAGCTCGGTAATTCTTTAAAAGTTTCAATTTGTGATAATGCTAATTCTTTCAGTTCAAATATTGACATTAACGATTTCCAAGGCGAAACTAATTGCGTATCAACTTTTACAACTTCTATTGGAAGTAGTACATTTACATTAACAGTTACAAACATTGATAATTCGCTTGATACTGAAAAATCTAATACTTTTGCAACATCAATTAGAAACAATTTTTCAGTAGGCGATAAGATCAAGGTTGGTAATTCTACAATTGGCGTACAATATCTTGAAATTACTTCTATTAGTGATGTAGTAACCGACTCTTATAATTCTCAAATTACTTTTAATTTTGTTGACCCATATAGACTACATACACCTTATTCAAACACAACTGTCATTTCTCGTCGTTGGGAATATTTTAATTCTGTTTCTACGGCTCCTGGTAGATCAAGTTATCAGGCAACTTACGGATCAGACGTAAATGACGAACTTCATATTGTTGTATCTGACGAAG
>Ga0114978_10004860_pt1 | contig 10794 bp, 7 predicted proteins | sample S_140212_EF_Meta_FD_87027 | JGI IMG/M metagenome (GOLD analysis project Ga0114978, IMG submission 87027) | Freshwater microbial communities from Lake Simoncouche, Canada to study carbon cycling - S_140212_EF_MetaG | ecosystem: Environmental > Aquatic > Freshwater > Lake | place: Lake...
CGAACAGGCTGCCGTAGATTTCATAAGCGAGCACGGTCGCTGCAATCACTGCTTTGCCGTCGGCGTGCGTTGCATCGGCCATCGCCAGCACAGCGGCGAGGATGTCGCTGGGGTGGCCGCCGCCGCCCGGATAGGTATCGTTGCCATCGAGGTAGCGCATCATCACGCCGTTGGCGAAAGTCGCGAGCTCGGGCAGGGCGCGATGCGCGGTGCCGATGACGGTTGCGCCTTTCGGATCGCTTACGCGTTGCGCGAGCTGGCGCGCAATCGTGGAGGGTTCGGCGTGATACGCGGCGAGCGCGACACCCAGCGTGTCGAGCACGCGCCGCTTGCAGTCGTGCAATACCGCGGGCGGCACGTCCGAATATTTGAATGCGTGCGCGTAATCGGCGATGCGGTTGACGTTGTCGTCCATTATTGAATCCCCGGCATATTCCGCATTACATGATGCCGGCGAAAAACGCCGACATGTCGCTGACCGCTTCGATGTTTTGTACGCGTTCCATCAGCAGCCGGCTGCGCTCCTTTGAAAGCGGCTTTACGCCGGCGGCAAAGCACGCGTCGAGTTTTTCCTGCAGCGCGGCGGCCGCGGGCGGGTCCTGCGGACTCCAAGGGAATTTTTCGGTGGTGCGGGCAAGCGTGCCGTGCTTGGCCGTCGTTATGCTGACGCTGGCGGGCGCACGCGAACTCTGGAGGGTATCGTCAACGACGATGCGGATGCGTGCGGTGATGGACTTGATGGCGGGGTCGTGTATCGCGGCATCTTCGAGGTCGGCAACGCTCATGCGCCGCCGCAGCAAGGCGCAGGCGAGTGCGTACTGCACGCTGAACTGCGCCGATACCTGCGGGTTGTCGCCCGGGTTGAAAGGCGCGCCGACCAGGCGATGCATGAAAGTGGAGTGCGTGACTTCGATCGCGCTGACGTCGTCCGGCTTCAGATCGTATTCGCGGATCAGCCCGAACGCAGCTTCAAGCGACGCGTGGCTGCACGCGCAGCACGGATATTTCTTGATCGCGGTGTTCTCGTGCTCGAAACGCTGGCCGAGGCCGTCGAGTATCTTGAGCGGGTTGCCTTCCTGGTATAGCGCGAAGAGGCCGAACTTGCCTTCGATCGCTTCGCGCGGGGCGGTGATGCCGCGCTGCGCGAGCAGTGCAGAGAACACGCCGGAGCGCGCGGCGAGCGCGCCCTGGAACCGCTTGGTGAGGGCCTGTTCGATGTTCGATTGTTGCGTGCCCGCCGCCTGACTCAACGCGATGCCGAGTGCATGGCGCGTTGCCGTCGCGTCGAGTTTTAGCAGCTTGGCGGCTGCTGCCGCGGCGCCGAAGCCGCCGTAGATAGATGTCGTGAACCAGCCTTTGTGCGTACCGGTGATCGAATCGCCGAAGCGCGAGCACAGGTCGCTGGCAATCACGAAAGCCGCGAGAAAATCCTTGCCGCTTGAATGTTCGCGTTCTGCGATGGAGAGCGCTGCGGGCAGCGCCACGATTTCGGCGTGCACGGTGTTGACACCGTCGTAATCGAGCGCGCCGCCGGAAATGCTGTTGAGGAATGTCGCCTGTGCCGGCGGCAGCTTGCCGCCGAAGCCCCACAGCGAGCTGTCGCCGCGGCCGCCTTCTTCGGTCAGAAGTCCGTGCGCTTCGGGCGCGCCTGGCGCGCTGGTGCCGGCCCAGCCGACTGCCAGCGTGTCGAGCATCAGCCGCTTCGCCGCCGTGATCGACGATGCGGGCAGAGCCGAATAACCGCAGCCGACGACGTGCTCGGCGATACTTTGCGAAATGGATTGCGCGGGTTTGGCCGCGGTCTGCATGCGCGTTGCGCTGGTAGCCATGTGTGAACTCCTCAGTACGTATCTTGTTGTAGCGGCCGGCGCGCTCGCCGTCCGTCCTGCGGGATCAAGCTTACCGCGCGGCCGCGGCGCCGGCGATCTTGCCGAATACGGCGCCCGACATGAGTCCGCTGCCGCCGGGGTAATTGGTATAAAAGAGACCGCCGACCATTTCACCCGCCGCATACAGTCCGGGAATCGGCCGGTCGTCGACGTCCATCACCTGCGCGTCGGTGTTGACCTTGACGCCGCCGAACGTGAACGTGATGCCGGCGGTGATGACGAAAGCTTCGAACGGCGCCTGGTCGATGGTGGTCGCCCAGTTCGATTTGTTGACGGCGAGACCGTTGGTGCGGCGGCCGTCCTTCGCGTTCGGATCGAACGGGACTTCGGCTTTTACCGCGGCGTTGTACTCCTTGATGGTGCGCAGGAACTGCGCGCGGTCTATGCCTTCGAGTTTCTCCGCGAGGGCTTCAAGCGTATCGGCACGCACTTTGGTGGCCTGTTTCATGCGGTATTCGTCGCGCAAGAGATGCAGCGTCTTGCCGTCGAATACCTGCCACGCCATCTGCTGCGACTGCTTCATCACCGCGAGTCCGCATTTAACATAGGTGTACATGCGGAAATCCGCGCCTTCGTCGAAAAAGCGCTTGCCGTCCGCATTGACCATGATGCCGAACAGATAGCTGTTTTTCTGGAAGGCGTCGCCCAGCGTGATGTCGCCATAGTTGGGCGTGTTGATGTCGGTCGGCAGGATGTGGCAGCCCGACCAGTTGCCGTACGGCATCGCGCTTGCGTCGAGCGCCATGCGTATGCCGTCGCCGGTGTTGAAGCGCGAGCCGCGTACTTTCGCGAGGTCCCAGCCGGGGCCGAGATAGCGCGCGCGCATTTCGGAATTCGCCTCGAAGCCGCCGCTGGCGAGCACCACGCTTTTGCTGCGTATCGTGACCGCCTTGCCGTCGATGCGCGCGTTGACGCCATGCACGCCGTTTTCGTCATGGATCAGCGACATTGCGCGCGCATTGAAATTGATGGAGACGCCGCGGTCGCGCGCGAGTTTGTAGAGCGCTTCGATGAGGCCGGGCCCGCCGCCCCACACTTCGAGCACCACGCCGCCGGAGAACTTGAACTTGCCGTTGACCTTGTAGGCCTGCTTGCCGTACTTGGGCATGTAGCGGATGCCCATGGAGCGCAGCCATTTGACGGTGTCCTGGCTGCGTTTGACGAGCAGTTCCGCCAAATCCGGGTCGGTGCGGTAATCGGTGACGCGCGCGATGTCGTCGAAAAACTGCTCTTCGGTATAGCTGCCGAAATCGGTGCAGGCTTTTTCGTCTTCGGTGAGGTCGGGCACGATATTCAGGATGTCGTCGCGGCCGTTAAAGGCGAAACGCATCGAGCCTTCGGTGAAGCGGCTGTTGCCGCCGCGCTCGTCTTCCGGCGCGCGTTCGAGCACTATCACCGAGGCGCCGGCCGCGCGTGCCGACAGTGCTGCGCATAAAGCGGCGTTGCCGGCGCCGACTACTACAACATCGCAAGCGAGTTCAGACATGGAGCCCCCGTTACGCCGGGAAATGACGGAACTCGACGTCGTCGTCACGCCCGATCTGCGTGATCAGGTCGACTTCCCACGTCAGATAGTCTTTCATCGCCTGTTCGCGGTTTTCGGTGCGGTCATGCGCGCGCACCCACACGTCATCTATGGTGTCGGTGAGATTGGTCAGCCCCTGCTCGAGCGGCAGGCCTTCGCGTTTCCATGCTGCGGTGCCGCCGCTCAAGACCTTGACCGGAGCGCCGGTGAGTTGCGCGACCTCAGGTGCCGCGAGTTGGGCGACGATGCCGTCGGCCGAAGTCAGCACCATGGTCTGCGGAGTGGGAATTTTTTTGAGATTGGCTGCGAGGTTGGCACGGATCGCATACCACGCACCGGGAATATGGCCTTCGCCGTAACGCGGCTTGCTGTCGAGGTCGATGACCGTCGCCGCACCGCGATCGAGTTCGCGCTTGAGCGCGGCAGGGGCCAGCAGGTTGTTTTTCAGCTTCGACAGGCCGAGCACTTCGGGCTGAGCCGGGCCTTTAAGCAGCGGGCCTGAGCTCAGCGCATCTTTGACCACGTAGACTTCTTTCCATCCCATCTGGATCAGCCACGACGCGGTCATGGTGGCGCGCACGCCGTGGTCGTCGACCAGCACGATGCGCGAGTTGCGCACGCCGGCGTAGCTGTCGGTGGTCTGCACGAGCTGCCCGCCGGGCGCGGAAACGGTCGAGTGCAAACGCCCTTCGGCGTATTCCTCGGGGCTGCGCACGTCGAATACATACAGCGTGCGTTTGTCCATCTCGCGCGCGAACTGGGTGACCTTGGCGACGTTGATGTACTGCACGCCGAAACGCTTGGCGACGCGCGCGGCCGATTCGCGTGCCTTGCGCAGACCGGTGGCGGTCGGCGCGGGGGCGATCAGGTCCTGGTCTTTTGCCACCTGGAAGCCGGCAAGGTGCCAGCCCATGGTGCCGTTTTTCAGCGCCACGACGCGATTCGGGATGCCCGCATTGATGAGCGACTGCGCGCCTATGATGCTGCGCGTGCGGCCTGCGCAATTCACCACCACCAGCGTATCGGGCGAGCCGATGAGATCGTGCGCGCGGTAAGCGAGCTCTGCTCCCGGGCAATCGATGCCGCCGGGGATGCTGACTTTCTTGTATTCGTGGAGCGGGCGGCTGTCGAGGATGACGATTTTTTCGCCGCGCTCGACTTTGCCCTTGATGTCGGCCGCGTCCATGCGCGGTGTTGCGTAATGATGTTCGACGTATTCGCCGAACGCCTTGCTCGGCACGTTGACGCCGCTGTAGATCTCATAGCCCGCGGCCGCCCAGGCTTCGATGCCGCCCGTCAGTATCGCGACGTCGGTGTAGCCGTTGCGCAGCAGCACGTCGGCGGCGCGTTGCGCGAGGCCGTCGTCGCCGTCCAGTACAACTACACGCGCGTTGCGGCGCGGCACCAGCAGCGGCGCGCGCAGTTCGAGTTGCGATAGCGGTGCAGTGCAGGCGAGCAGCATGTGGCGCTTGGCGAACATGCCTTCTTCGCGCACGTCGAGCACGGCGATTTCGCCGCCGTCGTGCAGCATGCGTTTGAGATTTTGCGCGGTGACGCCGCGCGCGCCACGCGTGCGGGCGGCTTTTTTCAATGCTTCCAAACTGAACTCCTCCAGGACGGGCCCGGTCATATTGCCGCGGCCGCAATATTGCGGAATGGCGAAGAACTGGGGTAGGCTAGTAACGCGACGTTCCAACATGCAGAACGCTATTCCAATTTACCTTAATCGCTGGCCCGGTTTCTGTCAACGCCGGAATGTTTTTCCGGTGCGGCGGCGAGGCTGCGTGAGGCGAATGAAGAACTTAGCCCGATTGCGTATTTGCGTCCAATCAGTTTTTATTATTTACATTTTATCGATCGCTATAAGCGCGGCGGCGCAGCGTATTAGAATAAGCGCTCTAGGAGAGAGAATATGTTGATGCGATGGTGCCTCGCGGCAGGGTTGGCACTTTCCTGCGCTGTTTCGGCGCAAACTTTTCCGCTCAAACCGGTGCGCATCCTGGTCGGGTTCTCGGCAGGCGGCGGCACCGACGTCACGGCGCGCATGCTGGCGCAGAAACTGTCCGAATACCTCGGCGGGTCGGTGATAGTCGAAAACCGGCCGGGTTCCGGCGGCATGATCGCGACCGAGGCCGTCGCCAAATCGCCAGCGGACGGCTACACGTTGTTGATGGTGGCGGCGGCCGATGTCGTGCAGCCGGCGTTGCGCGCGAAACTTGCGTACGACCTCGAGCGCGATTTCGCGCCGATCTCCAACGTCGTCATCGTGCCGTTCGCGCTGGTGTCGCATCCGTCCGTGCCGGCAAAAAACGTCAAAGAGCTGATCGCGCTGGCGCGGGCCAAACCGGGGCGTCTCAATTACGCGTCGTCGGGCATCGGCAGTTCGGCGCATCTGTCGAACGAGCTGTTCAATTCGATGGCCAAGGTGAGCATCACGCACGTGCCGTACAAAGGCGTGGCGGAAGGCGTCACCGCGCTCGCCAGCGGCCAGATCGAAATGATCTTCGGCAGCTTCCCCGCCACTTTGCCGCTGTATGAGGCGCGCAAGATCAGGATGCTGGCGGTCAGCACGCTGAAGCGCACCTCGGTGATGCCGTCGCTGCCGACGGTGGATGAATCGGGCGTGCCGGGCTACGAGCGCTACGGCTGGTACGGCGTCATCGCTCCTGCCGGCGTAAACAAGGACGTCATCGGCAAGCTCAACGCCGGCATCATCAAGGTCGTCGGCATGCCCGACATGCGCGACCTGTTCGTGCGCCAGGGGCTCGATCCGCAAACCAACACGCCGGAGCAGTTTGCGGCGTTTATTCACAGCGAACTCGTGCAGACCGCTAAACTCATTAAAGCGTCGGGCGCTCAGGCGAACTAGAGGCAATTTCAAAAGCAGTTTGGAGCCGCAGATAAACGCGGATGAACGCAGATAAGTTCGAAGAACCAAAGTGCAATCTTAACGTCGTCTAGAGGACGGCCCTGGGGTTCTCATCCGCGTGTATCTGCGGCTGATTGTCGTTTTTGCATTTTGGAGATGGGTGCCAGGGAAATAGGCAGGGATTAGAGGAAATTTTCAGGAGCAATTGCAATGATCATCGACGCAGATACGCATTTTTTGCCACCCGACACCTATGACTACATGGGCAAGGAATGGGACGCGCTGCGCCCGCGCTTTCAGTGGAACGACAAGGGCTTTGTCACCGACGTGGTGTTTCCGGGCGAGCCGCCGCTGGTGCCGGGCGCAACACCGCTGCCGCCGCCGGGCACGGGTTCGAACTATCGTGGCATGTACTATATGGACGAGCGGCTGCGCGACTATGAAAAGCTCGGCATCGAGCAGCAGTTCCTGTTTCCGCAGCTCACCGCGACCGTGTTCACGTACATGATAGAGCCGCGTCTTGCCACCGCAATGGCGCATTCATGGAACATGTCGATCCTGAAACTGATGCGCGAGCACAAGAGCGCGCTGATCGGCGGCGCGCTGGTGGCGCTGCAGGACGTCGACGGCGCGATCCGCGAAATGGAATGGGCGCAGCAAAACGGTTTTCGCGCGGTGATACTCGACAAGGTGTTCCCGGTGCTCGACCACTGCTATTCCGAGCCTTTCGGCAGCCGCCGCGAACTGTGGCCGTTCTTCAAACGCGCCGAAGAGATCGGCATGCCGCTGTTCCTGCACAACATCCAGCACGGCCACCGCATCACCAACCTGATGAACTACCAGTTCAACGGGCTCGACGTGCTGGCGCCGCAGGAAGGGCAGATGAGCCTGGTGTCGCTGATAACGAGCGGGTTGCTCGATGACTTTCCGAAGCTCAAGTTCGTGTTCACCGAGGCCGGCGTGGCTTTCATCAAGCCGCTGGTCTCGCACCTCAACGCATGGTTCGACAATTCGGTGGTCGATTACGAGTCGGAAGACGCGGCGCCGCGCTTCAATTACCGCAAACTCGCGGGCGGCAAGCGCATTGCGTCGGAGGCCGATTACAAGGCGAAGAACAAGAAGTCGCCTGACAACTATTTCAAGACCAATTTCTATTTCACCATCGAAACTGAAGAGCGCGAATTGCCCGAAGCGATGGAATTGTTTGGTGCGTCGCAATTTCTGTTCGCCACCGACTACCCGCACGACGATCCGGGCGGTCGCATGAAATACAAGGACGTCGAACTCCTCGACAGGAACCGCGACATCAGCGAGGCGGACAAAGACCTGTTGCGCTACAAGAATGCCGAGCGGCTGCTCGGCATGACGGCGGGCGCTGCCCAAGCCGCATGAACCGGGCAGAGCGCGTTGTAACGGTTTCCGGGCGTCTCGCCGGGCATGTGATCTCAACGCGCCGGGAAGATATCCCGGACGCGGCGGTGCAGTCCTCGAAGCGTCTCGCGCTGGATACTCTGGCGGTCGCATGGGCGGGTTCCGCCGCGCCGGGTGTAGGTGAAGCGCGCGCGCTGCTGGTCGATGAAGGCGGCAAACCCGAAAGCACGGTGTGGGCATACGGCGGAAAATTGCCGGCGCGCGCCGCGGCATTCATCAACAGCACGTCGGCGGCAGCGCTCGATTACGATGGTATGCGCGCGACCGAGCGCGGCAGCGTGCATTCGGACAGCGTGGTGCTGCCGGCTGCACTCGCGATGGCGGAGCGCGAGCATGCCAGCGGACGCGATTTTCTGGCCGCGCTGGTGCTCGGTAACGATGTGGTCACGCGACTGGGCGCGGCATCGCAATTGCCGCACAAGGGCTGGTATCACACGTCGATCTTCGGTATTTATGGAGCGGTGGCGGCGGCGGCGCGCTTGCTGCGCCTCGATCAGGAGAAAACCCAGCATGCTTTCGGCATCGCCTTGAGCCAGACCGCCGCGACGCAGTTGCCAAGCATCTCGTACAGCCTGACCAAGCGGTTTTCCTCGTCGTTCGCGGCGCACGCCGGCGTTTTCTCGGCGCTGCTCGCGGCGCGCGGCATCACCGCGCCGCGCGAGGCGTTCGAAGGCAAGTTCGGTTTCTACGACCTCTACCAGGCGGGCGATCCCGCCGCCCTGTTCGCCGACCTCGGGCGCAGCTATCCGCATGTCGAGACCGCGATCAAGAAATATCCGAGCTGTGCGTGCAATCACACGGCGATCGAGGCCGCCCTGCACATCGTGCGCGACAACGATCTCGCGCCCGCCGATGCGACAGCGGTGGAAGTGACCATCTCCCCGTACGTGGATCGCCTGGTCGGCGCACCTTTCGCGCCCGGGGCCGATCCGCAGGTGACAGCGCAGTTCAGTGTGCAGTATTCGGTTGCCTGCGCGATATTGCGGCGCCGGCTGACCGTCGCCGACATCCAGGACGAAGCGGTGCTGGGCGAAGAAATCGGCAAGCTTGCGCGCAGCGTGAAAGTGGTCGTCGACGAGGCGCGCGGCAACAGCCGGGGTGCTACCGTGCGCATCAGGAGCCGCAAGCACGGGCTGCTCGAACGCCACGTCGAACATATACCCGGCAGTCCCGCGTCGCCACTGACGGCGGCGGACCTGCAGAATAAATTCCGTGAGTGCTCAGCTGCGGGAGTGTCCGCGCTCGGCAAGGAGCGCGGTGATCTGCTTTACGCGCGCATCAACGACATCGAAAACGTCGCCGATATGGCGCATTGTTTCGGCGGCATCGCAGCTGCCTAGCTGGCAGCTGACCTGTAGTTCAGCCGTGGCGCGCGGGCGCGCGATAACCGAGCTGGACTGAAACGCGCTGCGCCACGTCGCTGACCTGCGTAATCAGCTGTTTCATTTTCGCGCGGTTGACTCTTTCCTTGAGCGCCGTGATGCCGATTGCCGCGATGCCCTGGCGGCGGCCGTCGTGGATGGGTGCCGACACGCCGCACACGCCTTCGATCCACTCCTCGTCGTTGGTCGAGTAGCCGGCGCGCCGGATAGCCTCCAGCTTCTGCTGTACTTCGGACAGCCTGGTGACCGTGCGCGGCGTGAATTTTTCGAGCGGCTTGACGAGATACTGTTCGGCGATCAGGGGGTTGTAGGCGAGCAGCAGCTTGCCGCTCGCGCTGCAATGCGAAGGCGCCGAGCCACCGATGGCGGCATTGATGCGTATCGGGTAACGGCTTTCGAGGACATCGAGGTAAACCACGTCGGTGCCGTTGAGGGTGGCGAGGTAAACCGATTCGCCGGTGGAAACATTGAGTTCCTTCAGATACGGCTTGGCGATCTGCACGAAATCGAGCCGGCCCATCACCAGCGTGCCGAGTTCCCATGCTTTCAGCGTGGGGCAATACTGGCCGTTGTCGGTCTGCTGCACATAGCCCAGCCCCGTCAGCGTGCGCAATATGCGGTGCGCGTTGCTCTTGGTGAGATGCATGCGTGCGGCGAGCGCGCTCACGCCGAGCGGCGTTTCGGCGCGGCACAGGTGCTCGAACAAGCGGAGTAATTTGACGGCTGTTTTGTCCATGGTGCGGGTGGCGCGGCAAGACCGCGCGAACGGCAGGCGCAGACTTTACACGACCGTGCAAAGGGCAGCAAACCGGGCCGCAGTGCTAAACTTCGTCGCGCTGCATAAGATGCATGCGCTAACCGTGGGAGGGAGTCAATATGAAATCTTGCTGGATCGTGGTCAAAGACCACAAAGCAGTACTTGAATGGCGCGACGTGCCTGTGCCGCAGCCCAAGTCCAACGAGATCATCGTCAAGGTGCGCGCGAGCGCTTTGAACCGCGGCGAACTGGTGGTCGGTGGCGCTGTGCACGGCGGGCCGGAGAAAATCGGCGGCACTGAGTGCGCGGGCGAGGTGCATGCAGTGGGCGCGGGTGTGACGAGCGTGAAAACCGGCGATCGAGTGTGCGGCCGCGCGCGCGGCGGTTTTGCCGAGTATGTCGCGATGGAGCAGGAGCAGATCATCCCGCTGCCCGCGCGTATGAGTTTCGAACAGGGCGCGGCCACGCCGATTTCCTACATCACTGCTTACGAAATGATTTATCCGCCGTACGGCAAGCTGATAGCCGGCGAATGGCTGCTGGCGACTGGCGCGTCTTCTGGCGCGGGTGTCGCAAGCATACAAATAGCGAAAATGCTGGGCGCGCATACGATAGGCACTTCAGGCTCGGCGGAGAAACTCGCGAAGCTGAAGGCGGTGGGGCTCGATGTCGGCATCGCCACGCGCGGCGCGGATTTCGCGGACAAGGTCATGGCGGCGACCGGCGGCAACGGCGCCGATCTCATTTGCAACCTCGTGGGCGGCAGCCAGTTCGCCGAATGCCTGCGCTGCCTCGCGCGCCACGGCCGCCTCGCGGTGGTGGGTTATGTGGACGGCTCGGTCAAGGCGGAGATCGATTTGTCAGCGGTGCACGTCAACCGTCACGAAATCTTCGGCATCTCGAACGCGAAGCTCACACGCGAAGAGCGCGCGGCGGCGACG
>Ga0114978_10004861_pt1 | contig 10793 bp, 9 predicted proteins | sample S_140212_EF_Meta_FD_87027 | JGI IMG/M metagenome (GOLD analysis project Ga0114978, IMG submission 87027) | Freshwater microbial communities from Lake Simoncouche, Canada to study carbon cycling - S_140212_EF_MetaG | ecosystem: Environmental > Aquatic > Freshwater > Lake | place: Lake...
TAAACGCCAGTTTTTGTATTGTAACAAATACAATTAGTGTTACTATAAGTCCTACACCAACTGTAACAATTCCATCAATAGCCGGAATGTGTTCAGGTTCTAGTGCTACGGTAGCAGCATCAACATTTTCTCCAATCGGAGCATATACTTATACATGGAGCACAGGATCCAACGCACCAAATATTACTATAACTACTTCAACCGTTGTTACATTGCAAGTTACAAATACAGTTACAGGTTGTGTAAGTTTAATTTCAAATACGTGTAATGTTGTAGCGTCATCAAATCCAACAGTAACAATGTCTGGCACTCCAATTGTATTTTGTAATGGTTTTAATGCAACATTACCGCCAGTGGTTTCTGGCGGAACGCCAGTTTATACTTATTCTTGGGTTCCTGGTACTTTAGGCACATCGTCAACCGCAACTACAAATGTTGCTGGAACATATACCGTTTTAGTTACCGATCAAAATTTATGTAAAGGATCAACTACTGTTAGTGTAGTAAAATCAAGTCCAAATGTAACATTGTCATCTCCAGATTTAACAATTTGCCCGAATGAATGCTCAATAATTACAGCAGCTGGAACTTCATCTTTTGCACCATTTACTTATTCATGGGGTGGCTCCACAATAACAACAAGTTCAATTTCTATTTGCAATGCAGGAAATGTAATTATTACTTTTACCGATGCAAAGGGTTGTATTAAAACCAACACAATAACGGTTGTAAATGATGTATTACCAGTTGCTAGTTTCTCTGCAACGCCTCCATCACCTGTTATTCCTGGCCAAGTTATTACTTTTGTAAATACTTCAACAATTTCATCAGGCACAATTGGCACTGGCTATTGGACTTTTGGCGATGGTGGCTCAGCAACTGGAAATACTGTAAATTATGCTTATGCTATTGCCGGAACATTTCCAATTACATTATTTGTAACAGGTTCGAACGGTTGTACTGATACCATTACAATGAATTATGTGGTAGACGCTTTAATATTGGCTCCAAATGTATTTACACCAAACGGAGATAATGTAAACGAAACGTTGAAATTTAAAAATTTAGAATTTTTTCCATCAAACAACCTAACAATATTAAATCGTTGGGGAACCAAAATTTTTGAAAAAGAATCTTATAAAAACGATTGGAACGGAGGCGGAGTTGTAGATGGCACTTATTTCTATATCTTATCTGTTCCCGGATCTAGTCCAACACTTTACAAAGGCTTTTTTCAAATAATCCGATAACTATCAATACACAATATAATAGCAACTCAAATTGTTATTATATTGTGTTTTTGAATAATAGAGTGTAAATTTGTCCCGCAATGATAAGCGTTCCATTAACACACTTAATTAAAAAAGAATTTTTAATCGAATTTAGGCAAAAATCAACCCTTGCTGGAATATTCGTTTATATAATTTCGACCGTTTTTGTTTCGGCCTTATGTTTCAAAAAAATTATTAATCCAACAGTTTGGAATGCTTTATTTTGGGTTATCTTTTTATTTATTACAATAAATGTTTCGAGTAAAAGTTTTTTGCAGGAAACAAAAGGTAAGGGTTTGTTTAATTACATATATTACAATCCAAGGCATTTTATTATTAGTAAAATAATTTATAATATGCTTTTAATGGCAACTCTTAGTTTGCTAACTTTCTTTTTTTATTCGTGGTTTGTTGGCAGTATGGTGCAAAACATGGGAATGTATTTATTGTGTTTATTATTCAGCTCAACTGCATTTTCGGGAGTATTAAGTTTAATGAGTGCTATAGCTTCCAAAGCATCAAATAACATTAGCTTAATGGCAATATTAAGTTTTCCTGTTTTAATGCCACTTATTTTAGTTTCTGTTAAACTAAGTAAATTTGCAATTGATGGTTTAGCTTGGAGTGTTAGTTTTAAATACTTGTTAATTTTAGTGATGTTAAACTTTGTTGTAATAGCCTTAGCAACACTATTATTTAATTACCTTTGGAAAGATTAACTATGGTAAAATGGTGGAAAATACTTGGAGCATTGCTTATACTTTATACAATTGTATGGGGACTTCAAAATAGCGTTCCTCGTTTAGATATTTTAAATGAAACGATTAGAAACGTGTATTATCATGTTCCGATTTGGTTTGCCATGTTATTTCAAATGGGCGTTTCAGTTTGGTTTGCCATTAAACAACTTTCAAAAAACGATTTAAAATCAGACATCTTAAGTGACCAAGCTGCACAGGTTGGTTTGTTTTTTAGTATACCAGGCTTACTTACAGGTTGCATGTGGGCAAAATTTACTTGGGGAACATGGTGGACTTTTGAAGATCCAAAACTGAATGGTGTTGCCATAGCTGTATTAATTTATTTAGCTTATTTCATATTAAGAAGTTCAATTATTGATGAATTAAAACGTGCACGAATATCAGCAGTTTACAATATTTTTGCATTTGTAATGATGAATGTATTTATAATGATTTTACCTCGCCTTACAGATTCTTTACATCCTGGTAACGGTGGCAATGCAAAGTTTGCTCAATACGATATGGATAGCAGCTTAAGAACTGTATTTTACCCTGCGGTTATTGGTTGGGTATTAATTAGTCTTTGGATATTAGATATTAAACATAGAATGGCACTTTTAAAACATAAACAAAATGAAGACTAAATTTATTTTATTTTTTTGCTCAATGCTTGCTTTTTTTATATCAAGTGCGCAAACAATGAATGCTGAACCAGCAATGGCTGATACTTTTAGAAGTGAGGGTAAAATATTTGTAGTAATAGCAGTGCTATCAATCATATTTATTTGCATCATTTCATACCTAGTGTATTTGGATATTAAATTAAAAAAATTAGAGAAAAAATAAAATGAAAAAAATTCATATAGTTGGAATTATTGTAATAGCTGTAGCTATAGGAGTTATTGTTTACTCATTAGGAAGTAATGCATCGTATGCTAATTTTGCAGAAGCCATTTCAAATCCTGATACCGAGTACCATGTTGTTGGAAAACTAAATAAAGAAATACCCGTACAATACGACCCAAAATTAAATGCAGACGAATGTTCGTTTGTGATGAAAGACAATAATGGTTTAGAAAAAACAGTAATACTTCACAAAAGTGTTCCTCAAGATTTTCAAAAATCAGAACAAGTAGTAGTCATTGGAAAAATGGAAGGCGCTAACTTTCATGCCAATGATATTTTAATGAAATGCCCTAGTAAATATAACGCAGGAACTCCACAGGTTCAATAAAACATAACTTATACATTGAACAACACTACAACTTATATAGGAGAACATTTATGGATTGGTAATATCGGTAACAGCTTTGTTATTTTATCATTAATAACTGCAATACTTTCAACGATAGCATATTTCTTTTTCGCAAAAGATAATTCATTAAACTCTGAATGGAAAAAATTTGCACGCCTTAGTTTTTCACTTCATACAATTTCAGTTTTAGGAATTGCAAGTACTTTATTTTATATGCTGTTCAATCATTACTATGAATTTTCATACGTATGGCAACACAGTAATAACAGCATGCCGATGGAATATATTATGTCATGTTTTTGGGAAGGGCAAGAAGGCAGTTTTTTATTATGGACATTTTGGAATGTTGTACTTGGTAATATTCTTCGTAAAACAATTGATAGCGAATGGGAAGCACCAACAATGGCTGTGTTTTCATTAGTGCAAGTTTTTTTAGCAAGCATGCTTTTAGGAATTTACTTAGGAGATTACAAATTAGGAACTAATCCTTTTATTTTATTAAGAGAAAATCCTGACTTTGCAAACTTGCCATTTATAAGTATGCCAAATTATTTAGCAAAATTAGATGGCAGAGGATTAAATCCGTTATTAATGAATTATTGGATGACAATACATCCACCAACTTTATTTTTAGGATTCTCTTCCACTCTACCACCATTTGCATTTGCAGTTGCTGGTTTATGGAAAAAAGATTTTACAACCTGGCAAAAACCAGCACTCACTTGGACGTTTTTTTCTATTATGATATTAGGTACAGGTATTTTAATGGGAGGTGCTTGGGCTTATGAAGCCTTAAGTTTTGGTGGTTTTTGGGCATGGGACCCAGTTGAAAATTCTTCACTAGTTCCTTGGTTAATTATTGTAGCTGCTGGACACGTTATGATTATAAATAAAAACAGAGGAGGTTCTTTATTTATGACACATCTTCTTTCTATTTTTTCTTTTTTAATGGTTTTGTATTCTACATTTTTAACACGCAGTGGGGTTTTAGGAACAAGTTCAGTTCACGCATTTACCGACTTAGGCATGCAAGGGCAATTAGTAATCTATGTTTTAACTTTCATTTTTTTATGCGTGATTTTACTAATTCACAACAAATTAATTAGAGTATCATACATCATGTGTTCTTTACTTGTTTTATTTATTTCAATTCAATTTGGCCACAAAACATTCTTTTTGCTATCATGGGTATTTACTAGTATTATTTTAACCATTCATTCATATGTTTTAAATTTCCCAAAAGAAAAAGAAGAGGAAAGCCTTTATAGCAGAGAGTTTTGGATGTTTGTTGGTTCATTATTATTTCTATTATCAGCTTTGGTAATAACTTATTTTACATCAATCCCTGTTTTAAATAAATTATTTAATTTAGAAAAAGCACCATTAAAAGTATCAGATTATAATATGTGGCAAACGCCATTTGCTATTTTGGTGTTAGTGTTAGTTGGATTTACACAGTTCTTTAAATATAAAAAAACAGACAAAAAAACTTTTTTTAAGCAACTACTAATTCCTATTATTCTTTCTTTAATTTTTGGAATTGTAAGTAGTATACCGTTATATTTTATTCATGATTACAGTTCGGCAAGTAATTCACAAAAATGGGTATTACTATCATACACACTCATGTTAATTGCTGGCTTATTTGCTGTATTTGCAAACTTGCAGTACTTTGTAAGTATTATAAAAGGAAAGATTCGCCATGCAGGTTCTTCTATTGCTCACATAGGTTTTGCATTAATTTTGGTAGGCGCATTAATTTCAACTTCTAAAAAACAAACGATTTCACAAAACACTTCCACAAAAAGTGTAGCAAGTTTAGGAGAAAATTTTAATGCTCAAAAAAGTTTATTACTTACAAAAGGTGATACGCTTCAAATGGGGAATTATTTTGTAACCTATAAAGGAAAAGAAAGAAAAGGAATTGATGTGTTCTTTAACATGGATTATTTTACAAAAGATGAGAACGGTAAATTTATAAAAGCATTTGAATTAAGTCCAATGGTTCAAGATAATCCTCGCATGGGCCAAGCATCCAACCCCGACACAAAACATTTTTTAGAAAAAGATATTTACACACATATTACTTATGCAGATTTATCGGATAACCGAGAAATAAAAAAAGATGCATACAAAGAGCCAACTAATTTTATTGGCCACGTAAATGATACCATTTTTGCAGAGAACGCAATTATATTAATTGAAAGTATTGCAACAAATTTAACAGAGCAGCAATACGAAAACACAGATAGTACACTTATTGTAACTGCTGTTTTAAAAGTAACGGATATTAATGGTAAAGTATATAAAGCATATCCTAAATATATTTTAAAAAACAACGCTGTTATGCCCGATGCATTTGAATTAAATGAACTTGGACTGAAATTTATTTTTTGGAAAATTAATCCAGAAGAAGGTAGTATTGAAATTCAATTGAGCGAAAAAGTGAGTAACACTAAAGAGTTTGTTGTGTTGGAAGCTTACATATTTCCATATATAAACATATTATGGTTGGGATCACTTGTTATGATTATTGGTACGATTATAGCAATTTTAGAAAGAAGAAGAGTAAATAAGTTATCGAAGATTTAAAAATATCTATTTTAAAAACTCCCTCAATTGCTAAAAAAAACAAACATAGTAATAATAGGAACTGGCAATCTAGCATCGCACTTAACTGAATTTATTTCTAAGCACACTGATTTAAATTTAATTCAACTCTTCAACCATCGTAAAACAAAAGTAGCGTTAGCATTAGCAAAAAAAAACAATTGTAGTTTAGTTTCAAATTACAATGAAATTATTCCAACTGCTGATATATATATAATTTGTGTAAACGACGATTCGATTAAAGAAGTTGCTAAAAATTTAGTGCGATTAAAACTACAAAGTTTAGTAATTCATACTTCGGGAAGCATAGATTTAACTGAGCTTAATAATGTTTCGAAACAAATTGGCGTATTTTATCCTTTACAAACATTTAGCAAAAACGATAGCGTCGATTGGATTTCAATACCATTATTACTTGAAGCAAATACTAAAGGAGCACTCTCTAAACTTAAAAAATTTTCTGGTTTATTTTCTTCTAAAATAAAAAATGTAAATTCTCAAAAACGATTAAATATACATTTAGCGGCTGTTTTTGGGTGCAACTTTACAAATGCATTATATGCAGTTTCGTATCAACTAATGGAAAATTCACTTTCTAAAAATGATGTGAGTTTATTAATTCCGATTTTAAACCAATCGTTCAATAAAATTCAAAATATTGGTCCAATCAAAGCACAAACTGGACCTGCAAAACGAAATGATTTAGTAACTATGCGAAAACATTTAGCACTACTAAAACAAAACAAACAATTATCACTAATTTATAAATCATTGTCAGATTTAATTAAAACCCAACAACATGTTAAACTTTAAAGAAAGATTACCTAAAATAAAAACATTTTTATTTGATGTAGATGGTGTTTTAACCAATGGTACAGTGCAAATAATGCCTAATGGTGAAGTGGTAAGAAACTTAAATTCAAAAGATGGGTATGCCATTCAGTTAGCGGTAAAAAAGGGATATCGAATTGCTATTATTACAGGTGGAAATAGTATTGCAATAAAAAATGCCTTGCACGAATTAGGAATTAAAGATGTTTTTTTAAGCCAACATAATAAAATGAGCTGTTATGAAGATTATATTTTAGAACATGATTTAAAGGAAGATGAAATTGTTTATATGGGCGATGATTTGCCAGATTATGACGTAATGAAAAGAGTTGGTATTGCAGCTTGCCCAAATAACTCAGCTCACGAAATAAAAGAAATATCCATATATATTTCGAATAGAAATGGCGGAGAGGCTTGTGTTAGAGACATCATTGAACAAGTGATGCGCTCGCAGGATACTTGGGAAATAAGTGGATGGTAAAACTAGAGAACTAAAATTATTTTTTATTTCTCATTCAATATTATTTTTTTATTCAAGACTTGTTCGATGTCATTAAATATTGAAACATAATATACAGCGTTTGATAGATTTGATAAATTAAGTGTTAATGAATTAAAACCTTCTGTAACAATTAATTCATTTTCAAAAACCAATTGTCCTAAACTATTATAAATCATTAAATTTAATTTTTGATTTGTTTTTGAGTTAATAAGAATTCCAATATCTTTTGTGCCGTTATTTGCAATAATAATATTATCAGTTGTGGTTCCACAACCGTTAATTGAAATTATTTTTGAAGAAGTTGTATTGCCAGCAAAATCAGTTTGTGTTAATTTAAAATAATTTATTCCATTTGATAAAGCTGATGTTTCATACGAATAACAGTTTTTTATAAACGTGGTACCGTTTCCGTTTATATTTCCAATTGAATAAAAGTCAATGCCATTTGTTGATTGCTGAATAGTGAAATAGGAATTGTTTTTTTCAGTTGCAGTACACCAATTTAATAACACCTTATTATTGTTACAAGTAGCATCAAAATTTATAAGTTCTATTGGCAGTGGTGACAAAACTGCTGATAAAATCCATGGGCAAAAAGTTGACAAGCCTGGAGCTGTAACTGATCCAACAACCCCAACTCCACTTACCACAACGCCACTACCAATTACTGCATTGTTAGGTAGCCAACCCGTGCCATTCCAATATTGAGCTCCAATTAAACCTGGAGAATATAATGGATTTAATGTGTTTTCGGTTCCTAAATACCTAAAAGTGGCATCCGCTGTAACTGCATGGCTGTTTGTAATATCCCACCATCTATCAATCACAGCTGGAATTGTTCCATCTAAATAAGGAACATTTGGCGAATACATATGTGTAACAGCACCTACATTACTTGTTCCGGACCAAGGTAAATTATTTGATGCTGTTGGCCTCGTTGAGACATCAACATAAGCAGCAGCATTAGCCATTGGAGTAGTAATATTAAATGTAAAAGGAATGTAATAACCAGCAACAACACCAAACGGATAAACCTTTGAGCCACCAACTAAACGATGGTACCAACGAATAATGCTCGGATTTACAGCTAAGGCTGTTTCACTAATTATATATCCAGTAGCTCTAGTAACTGCTCCTACTGCTGCATTTGTAATATCTAAACGATTACTATTTAAATCTAAAGGGCGATTACCTAATGATAAAATGCCTGTAAATGTGGCTTGCCCGCCAACAGTAGTAGAGTTAACTGCTAATGTTTTTACGCCACTACCTGTTAAACTTAAATTATAAAAGGCAGTAGCTCCACCAGTACCACTGATGTTTTGCGCTGCACCTGCTAATACAACGTCACCTCCATCAGTAGTAAAAACGACGTTTGCTGGGGATGAATTATTTCTCCAATCCCCTAATAAAGTAATTGTACTTGAAGCGCTTGGCGTAATTAACCCACCTAATTGATTAGTGTAATGGCCTAATATACCATCAATATAAATTTGACTACCGCCAGTAAATACAATACGCGCACCATTGTTAATTAAGCCTTGGGAAAAAAGACTAACGGACAAAAATAGTATATAGTATAGAATTAAATTCCGTTTCATTATTGGTAAAAAAATTTTGAATATTAATAAAGAATTATTTTAATCTTTTTTTTCGCTTTTTGTATTTTTTGGTCTTTGAAGTTTTTCGTTTTCTTTTGCGGCTTTTTCAACCATCTCTTTCCTTCCAATTAAATCTTCATCAACGGCATCATGTCTTACTTTTATTCCATCAAACCATATTGGAGTTCCATTTGTAGAATTATCATAATCATTATGCATAACGCCATTCATATTAACCTCATATTGTTTACTCAAAATTTCAGGTTCAACAAATTCAGTAGCTTGTTTTAATGTTCCTGAAATAATAAAACTAACAGAAACGTTATGTAATCCATTATTGATTTCTTTAATTACAAACCCATTTTCTGAAATATTATCAATAAACACTCCATTGCAATTTCCCATTGGTGTAGCTGTAATAACAAGAGAAGATAAATCACACAATTCCATTAATTTAACATCAAATATTACGGTTGCTTGTCCGTTTATTAAACTAATTTTTCCTTTAGAAGTTAACTCATTTGTTAATGCGGTTGTTGCATAACTTGCTATTCTATTGTCGGAAGTTGAACTATTGTTTAATTGAACAAATTTTTCGTTTGTAATGGAGTTCCCATGAACATAAACACCGTATTTTTGTCCAGAAAAATTAGTGCCATATACTAAGCCTTTAATCCACCCACCCATTACTCCTCCATAAATACCCAATCCAACTTGGTTATTAGGAGTCACACCTAAACTTGCAGTGCTACTTGTACTTGCCATTCGACCAGAGAGTAAGCCCGTAAATGCAGCTGTTCCAAAACCATAAATAGAATAATCGACAAAGCTAGCTGCATAATATCCAGCAGCTCCCCATCTAACGTTAAGGTCATTTCCTATTACACCGCCACTTCTGGTTGAATATCCTCCGTTACCATAAACTCCCATTTTATAAGTGCCAGCTGTTGTAGAGCCAATTGCACCTCCTCCATAAACACCAGCTATAATAGTAGTCCATGAGGTGCCGGGAGTTGTATTACCAATTATTCCCCGAACTCCAGCTCCTTGAGCATTTGAGCCATAATATTCGCCTTGTACACCAGCGAATAAGGTTGTGCCTCCAGTAATTTGGCCATAAATACCAGACCCATTAACACCACTATAACCATTAATAGCCCAAGGCACAGCACTATTACTTACACCACATAATAAATCACCTGCTAAACCAGATGTTTGTGCACCTATTACCACTTCGCCATCTATAGGGTTTATGCGCATTCTTTCTAAATTATTAGTTCCAAAAACCATTGATTTACTATCTTGGGTACCAATCCAACTATTATTAATAGTAGAACCATATGCAGCCGTTGAAGCTGTTGTTCCAATATTACCACCAACATACCAAGGATTACCTGGCGTTATATTATCAATTAAATTTGCCCATAATGTGCCTGTCCAGTAATAATAACCAGTTCCGTTACCACCCGTTGGTGCAGCTATTGAATAAACTAATAATCCAGCAACTGGAGTCCCAATTAAAGGTAAATAAATGGTAACATCAGTTAATGCAACTCTTGGAACTAAAAGCCCTTTATCGGAAGCCGAAATATCTAACATAGCACAGTTTGCAGGTGCAGCACCAGTACTGTTTATTCCTACATTTTGAGCTTCTATTAAAAATGAAAGAGACACAATAATTAAAGTGATTATTTTTTTCATTATTCGAAATTGTATTTATTAAATTAAAAATTAGATAAAATATTTAAATTAAATTTATAACATTGAAGTAATAAAATCAAAAGATTGTCTATTTATCTCACTAATTAAAATCATATATTTGCTCAATGGAAACCCAACTTAATCAGTTTAGATTTTTATTTCTTAAAAAAGAAATGAAAAATGGGGATGGTTTCGATGTCTACTTTTCAAACAAACTAAGTTCAAACAAAGATGTATTTAATAATCATATCATATTTATAAACTATGATTATAAAAATAAAA